>Ga0073928_10000973_pt1 | contig 58824 bp, 54 predicted proteins | sample PaiPotPPA55metaG_FD_76969 | JGI IMG/M metagenome (GOLD analysis project Ga0073928, IMG submission 76969) | Iron sulfur acid spring bacterial and archeal communities from Banff, Canada, to study Microbial Dark Matter (Phase II) - Paint Pots PPA... ... | reverse complement strand
TGACCTGAGTCGGTCCTTGGCCATCAAAAACCCCCGTGGAAAACTTCCGACAGCGGGTCAATTCCTGCTGTCGCCAGGGGGTCAATTCTTCATGTCGCCCGACATCTTTTGCATAGCTCTGCCGGGCAACCTTGGACGACCTGGACGGCAGTGGTCGGTTGCGTCGACTTCAAGAAATGCCCGTCGTTATTGCAGTTTGGACGGGTTGGACGGGTTGGACGGCTTTCGGGCTTTTACCCGACGTGTGCAGACGATTCGAACCGAGGCAATGAGACTCTCAAAATGCCGATAGCATGGTGCTTCAACGTGTCTTTTTCCCCATACCCTCACTTATTTTACAACACGACTGACCAGCGCCGCCGCTATGCATTCTCTGCATGCTCAACCTCTCTCTCTTGCTGAAATAAGATTCTAAAATAAGGAAGGCCCGTCCAAGTCGTCCAACCCGTCCAAACTGCAATAACGACTGGCATTTCTCGCAACGAGCCAGGTCGTCCAAGGTCGTCCAACCCGTCCAAAAATCCGCGAGCGTCACAGCCGGTTTTCCAAGGCGATCACCTTCCGCAAACGGGCTGCCGTTGATCGAGACTCGGCCAGCTCGACTATTCAGGTCCTGCAACTTGAGCGTGTCGCGCAGCTAGGATATGTTTCCAGAACATCTTTCGCGTGTGCCAACACTTCCCGTTTTTCCGCTTTTGCTTCGATTTTCCAGCGCGAGTTCAAGGCGTTGCCGGGTTGCTGGCGAGTTCGCTGCTAGGCATTTTTAAATGTTGTCATTTGTGCCTACCTCTGCGTGTAGGCTCCGTTTTTTTAGGTCGCACATTTGGACAACGTGAATGTATTAAAAATAAAGGGTGCGGGGAACGTAGAGAGCGATGTTCGTGCGAACGAACGCGGATCAAAGTCCCCGGATATTCCCCACGTCGTAGCGTTTCCTTCGCGCTCCGTTCCGTCCCGTTCGCGCACCGGCGCGCGCGAGAAAACCAAGAACGACGCTGGTTTTCGCGATTTCCAAAAAGTGCGGCCGGCTCCGGAGGGAGAGCCGGCCGCGCGCGAGCCCGATCTGGGGACGGGGAGGGGTGGGACGTGACCGGACTCGCGGAGCTCCTGACAAGCGGTGGTGATCAACGGGATGTCGCAGTCACGCCCGTTGAGCGCGGATCACCGAGCGCCACCCAGACATTCGGGTCGCTCTGCGACTGGCGTTTCACGAAGCGGTAGCCGGTCTCGGACCAGAGCAGGATTTCCTCGTTCTGATTGTCGAGAATCAATTCGCCTTTGTCGGTCCTGACGGTGAGCACGGCGTGGCCGTCGCCGCCTTTGTCGCGGACAACAGTGACCAGCAGCGCCTGACGCGGCCACCCGGCCTGCATGAGCATGCGCCGCTTGAGCAGCACGTAGTCCTCGCAGTCGCCGTATCCGTCGTCGGGGTAGTTCCAGCGCTCGACAACTCCCCAATGCTCGAGATCGGTGATCGGCTTGATCGTATCGTTCACCCACCGGTTGATGCGCACGAGATCCTTCCAGGCTTTCGCGCTGAGGACGACATCTCGTGGTTCGAGCGGCTTCGTTCGGCATTCCGGCGCATACTCGGAACAGAACTCGATCCAGCCGATCGGTGCGCGGACATTGGTGCCTACGCCAACGAACAACGGCCGATCATTGGCCGCCTTTACCGGGGCGGTCATGAATCCCGCGGCGAGCATAACCGCAGCCGCTGCCGCCCCCCATCTCGTCGCGCGACTTCGTTGCATTTGTTGTGGCCCCCCTGCCTGTTCTTTGCAGAGCCACAATTCTCACAAACAATTTCAAGTCGGGCTAAGCTCGCGAGAGCATTTTGAGGAGAACCAAAATAAACAGCGCGGCGAATGCTGATCTAATTGCAATTCAATTTGACTCGAATTGTAGGAGATCCAGTGCGATCCGACTCACAAATCGCTACGCGCTCCTACGACCTTGACCAGAACGGCGAACCGCTTTGCTCGTGATGGGGCATGCGCCACCCGGTTCTCTTCAGACCGGATGCAACCCGTCAGGCGAGATGCAACTTGTGGCTCATAGAAGACGCACCGGGACTCAGGTATAAAGAGATATTCCTTCAGCGGTGCGCCGGAGCTTGGCCGGCTAACCGCGCTGGGCTTTTTGCATGGAATCGGTCCGGGCGGATGTGCGGTCAGCGGGCTAAGTTCCATGCAGCGGTCCGACAAGGGGGGTGGCGCAGGCGAGATGAAGGCCACAGGCGTATGGGCTACGATATTGCTCACTCAACCTGCGGCTGAAAAATCATTGTAGATCTGTTGTTGTTTGCAATGGCCGGTCAATCCGCTCGCCCGCTGGTTGTGCTCGCGGGGGGCGAAAATCGCGGAGCGGTCGACACGCCCAACGGACGCGGACGACAACGGGAGCGTGCCGGCATGTGAGGGACTTTCATTTCCCTGCCAAACGAACCCGACGCGAGGCAAAAGGGCGGATGTCCAGCGGGTTGGTGAAGGCGCCCCGATGTCGCTGCGCCTCACGCGCGCGGCGCTTCGCCGGCACAAGGCGCCGGTCCCGCTTGCTTTCGCGAACGATGCATTAATGTTAAAAACGGACCAGGCTGCTGATCGAGGCTGGAACAGCGTGCGTGATCGCGCGTGCTGCGGCAGCGCGACAAAATCCGCGGTTGCGCGCGTTCTTTCAGGTGATTGGGGACCGATGCTCGAGCACCCGCGTGATCAGCGAATCCTGAACGTACCTCGCGTCGTGGCCGTGCTGATCGTTCTGCTCGGGCTGGTGCACGCTTTCATTTTCCTGATGCTCACAGCTGAGCAGCTCACCGAATTCCTGCTGCTGTTTGCCTTCATTCCTGCGCGTTATGATTCCAGCTTGACCACAGACATTGTTTGGCCGGGAGGCTGGGGAGCCGACGTCTGGACCTTCGTGACCTATGCGCTCATTCACGGCAATCTCAGTCACTTGATCTTCAACGCGGTATGGCTTTTGGCGTTCGGCTCGCCGGTTGCCCGTCGCTTTGGCCCGCGGCGCTTCTTGTTCTTCATGGCGCTCGCAGCCGCCGCCGGGGCCGCACTGCATTTGGCGACGCATTTCGGAGAGCTGCTGCCAATGATCGGCGCATCGGCGGCGATCTCTGGAGCGATGGGCGCAGCCACACGTTTTGCATTTCAGCGTGGAGGTCTGCTTGCGCTATGGCGGGATCCGGAAGCGGCTCATCGAGTCCCAGCCGCGCCGCTGATGGCGAGCTTGCGCGATCCTCGCGTGCTGGCATTTCTGCTGGTGTGGTTCGGCGTCAACTTGCTGTTCGGACTGGGATCCATCGGCATGCCCGGTGTCGAGCAAGCGATTGCGTGGCAAGCGCATATTGGCGGCTTCCTGTTTGGCCTGTTGGCATTCGCCGCGTTCGATCCCATACCTTTGGCCCCACCGGTGCCGAGCGCCGAGCACGAGGAGGCGTCTTCTCCGGGAGATCAGGTTTGAATGCCAAGGCATCAGTTGGCCGCTTTCACGTTGCACTGCGGTCGGGGGGCAAGGCAGCGCGGGGCGAGCGATGCAGAGTTGCGAGGACTGCATTCCGCACGTCCCCGTCTTCTGGTATAAGACCTTTCCCGAGACCTCGGATCGAGCTTGCCCGATACCGCTGCTCAGCGCTGGCAAGGAACTTGGGACGCGAGCGAACGCTATAGGCTGGCTGGGTCGACGAGGCCGGCCAGGGAGGCGACCATGACCGTCCAGGCTATTCTGTCCGCCAAAGGCGGCGACCTTATCTCCATCGAGCCCACCGCCACTGTAGACGCCGCGATCAAGACGCTGGCGAAGCACAGAATTGGTGCCCTGCTCGTTTTCGGCCCGGATCGCCGGGTCATTGGGGTCCTGTCCGAACGCGATATCGTGCGGGTTCTGGCTGAGCATGGACCAGACGTGCTTGGCAAGCCGCTCGCTCAGGTAATGACACGCAAGGTCGTCACCTGTGGTCAGAACGAGACGGTGGGGACCATCATGGAACGGATGACCAACGGCAGGTTCCGGCACGTTCCGGTGATCGAGCAGGATCAGGTCGTGGGCATCATCTCGATCGGCGATGTGGTCAAGCACCGCCTGCACGAGATGGAGCAGGAATCCGCAGCCCTGCGCGACTATATACAGTCTGCTTGAGCGGCTGGCTCACGGTCCTTCACCCAAGCGCCTCGATCGCCTCAGTGATGGCTTGCATCGAGCGTTTGGCGGCTTCCGCCCCGATTTCAATTGCCTCTTCAGCGCAGTGGAAGTCGAACAGTCCGATACGCCCAAGCCGAGGCGTTATCATCATGTCGGGAAGATCACCGCCAAACGCGCAGCATGGTCTGACCTCTGTCGTCTGACTGCTCACTCGGCAGCTACCCGCTTCGCAAACTCGACTGCGGGGCGCTTCATGGCAAACACTTCATTCACGACGGAGTAGTCGGCATATCCGCAACGGGCGATCGGGCGCATCGCGGCAGTATCCAGCCGGCCGTTTTTGATGAAACGATCATCAATGTGAACACCCACCACCTGTCCGAATACGACATATCGGCTCGATGGCCTACCCTCCAGGTCAACGAGATGGATGACTTGCAGCAGCCTGCACTCGAGCGCGCACGGGGATGCCGCGACACGCGGCGGACGCACCAGGCGCGACGGCGCGGCAGCGAGTCCGGATCTCTCCATCTCGTTGACGCCACGGGGAAAGTCTTCAGACGTCTCCACGACTGCCTGCCGCAGGTCGAAGGTGGCGAGACTGCAAACGAACTCCTTGGTCTCTTCTGCAAAGACGAGAGAATCCTTGGGCCCTTCGCTCGAGAACAACACGATGGGGGGATTATCGGAGACCGCGTTGAAGAACGAATAGGGCGCAAGGTTGATCTCTCCGTTCGCGCCCATGGACGTGATCCAGCCGATCGGCCGCGGCGCGACTATGGCCTTGAATGGATTGTGCGGAAGGCCATGGTCATTTTTTGCCGTCTCATAGAACATGTTCGGGAACCTTTTGGCGATGATCAATTATCCACGCCGAAGCGAATTGCGATTTCGGAGAGCGGTGGGCGAGGGCGGTCCGCCGGGACCTCGCTCAGCCGCCCGATATGGACAAAGCCGGCGATACGCTCGTTGGGCGCAAGCCCCAGGCAATCCAGCACGCCGCGGTCATACGCGTACCATTCCGTCATCCAGTTCGCGCCATAACCGAGCGCGTGCGCGGCGAGCACGAGGTTCATGGCTGCTGCCCCGGCCGAGAGCACCTGCTCCCATTCGGGAATTTTCACGTGCGGGCCGGCTCGGCTCACGACGGCAATTACGAGCGGCGCACGTGCCAGACGGCGACGCTCGACCTCCACTTGCTCGGCGGTCGCCTCGGGGTACTTGCGACGGAAGGCCTGTGCGATGGATTCACCGGCTCTGATCCGGCCATCCCCTTCGAAAATGATGAATCGCCAGGGCACGAGCTTGCCGTGATCGGGCACGCGTGAGGCGATGGTCAGGAGAGTATCTATCTCGTCGGCCGAAGGAGCAGGACCGACGAGCTCGACCGGCTTGATCGAGCGGCGAGACCTCAGGAGCTGCAAAGCATCGGGCATTCGACGATTTCCGTGATATCGGGGTGCGCCTACCACAGCCCGCCAGATGTGACAAACACTGCGCTTGGCTTGAATTCGCCGCGATTGGACCCGAAAACCGTCGCATGGGCTTGGGGGGCAACAGGGCAGGAAAAGCCGGCCAACTCATTTTGGCCATTTGCGCCGTCGCGCTCTGCGCGGGGCTTGCCGCGTTGCCGCGGGCGGCGGCCGCGCAGCTTTTCGGCGGCGCGCCGATCCTTCGCCCGCCGAACGAGGTGCCTGGAGTGGCGCCCAGCGCTGCAAGTCCCGGTTCTCCCGGTACTGTTGCGCCCAAGGGACCGATGTTGCAATCGCTGCCTCCCGCCGCAAGTCCAGGCCCGGTCCACGCGGCGCCACAGCTGTCGCCGGGTCAAGGTATCCTCTCACTCAACGCCCGGTTCGGCCGCGATATGGCTGTCATCAACGGTGGGCTGGACTGGCGGGTTTTCCGCATCGAGCAAAACGGCTCCCCCAAGCTGGTAAAAGAGGAGAAGGGAGGAGCATCCAGCTTTGCGCTCCCTCCCGGTGCTTACGTCGTCAACGTTGCGTTTGGGTTGGCAACGGCGACCAAAGCCGTGCAATTGCGGGGCGAGACCGTCAAGGAAGTGTTGGAGATTCCGGCCGGGGGATTGCGTATTGAAGGCCGGGTTGGGAATGCCCGTATTCCCCATGGCCATATTTCATTCGAGATTTATAAGGGGAGCCAATTCGAGCCCGGCGACAAAAGACCGATCGCTACAGGCGTAATGACCGGCGACGTGCTTATCGTGCTTGAAGGCTCCTACTACATCGTGTCGAATTACGGGGACGCCAACTCCACTGTCCGTTCCGATATTCGCGTACAAGCCGGCAAGCTCACTGACACGACGGTGAACCATCGCGCTGCAATCATCACGCTCAAGCTTGTGAATGAGCGCGGCGGGGAGGCGCGCGCCAATACGCAATGGTCGGTGCTCACTCCGGGCGGTGACGTAATCAAAGAATCCATAGGAGCCTTCCCCCGCGTGATTCTGGCCGAAGGCGAGTACCGAGCCATCGCGCGCAACGATGATAAAACCTATGAAGGCGCGTTCCGGGTCGTGAACGGGGTCGATACGGAAGTCGAGATCCTTGCCCAGTGAAGGCGACGATTTGCTTCGCTTAGCGCCCTGGCGTAGCCCGCTTGAGCGTAGCGACATGCGGGTTGCGGCACCCGGATGTCGCTTTGCTCATCCGGGCTACTTTTGATCAGGCCGCTTGTTTCTCCTTGCGCACGTCCGGTGGGACAGCTTCGGCAGCAAGTGACTCGATGGCGGCCGCAAGCGGGAGCACCCTCTGTCCTTCTTTGCCCAGCCGGCGAATTGAAACGGTGTGATCGGCAGCTTCCTTGCGGCCGACAACCAGCAAGACCGGCACCTTGGCGAGCGAATGCTCGCGCACCTTGTAATTGATCTTCTCGTTTCGCAGGTCGTGCTCGACGCGCAGTCCGGCGCGCGAGGCTGCTGCGACCACCGATCGCGCGTAGTCGTTGGCTTCGTCGGTAATGGTTGCGACCACGATCTGGAGCGGAGAGAGCCAGAGCGGCAGGTGCCCCGCGTAGTGCTCGATCAGAATCCCGGTAAACCGTTCGAGCGAGCCGAACATGGCGCGGTGCAGCATTACCGGGGTGACTTTGCTCGAGTGCTCATCAATGTAAAAAGCGCCGAGCCTGCCCGGAAGATTGAGATCAACCTGCACCGTGCCGCACTGCCAGTCCCTGCCGATGGCATCGCGCAACACATATTCGAGCTTCGGACCGTAGAACGCGCCTTCGCCCTTGTTGAGCGTCCAGGGTCGGCCGGACGCTTCCAGTGCGGCCATCAGGGCAGATTCGGCTTTGTCCCAGACCGCATCGTCGCCGATGCGTTGCTCGGGCCGATCCGAGAACTTGATGGTTACATCGGAAAAGCCGAAGTCCTCATAAATCGAGAGAATGAGATCGTTGATCCGCAGACTCTCCTCGGCAATCTGGGCTTCGGTAATGAATACGTGGGCATCGTCCTGGGTAAAGGCGCGCACGCGCAGGAGCCCGTGCAGCGCACCAGACGGCTCGAACCGATGCACCTTGCCGAACTCGGCGATCTTCAGCGGGAGATCGCGATAGGATTTAAGCCCGTTTTTGAAAATCTGAATGTGACCCGGGCAGTTCATCGGCTTTATGGCGTATGTACGCGAGTCATCCTCGCGATGCTCCGTCAGGAACATCATGTCGCGATATTTTTCCATGTGACCGGAAGCGACCCAGAGCGAGGCGTCCATGAGCTGCGGTGAATTGACCTCCACATAGCCGGCCTCGTTCTGTCGGCGCCGGATGTAACTCTCGAGGATCTGAAACAACGTCCAGCCTTTGGGATGCCAGAAAACCGAGCCTGGCGCCTCCTCCTGGAAATGGAACAGGTCCATCTCCCGGCCCAGCTTGCGATGATCGCGCTTCTCCGCCTCCTCGATCTGCTTGAGGTAGGCATCGAGCTCCTCCTGCCTGGCGAAAGCAGTGCCGTAGATGCGTGACAGCATCTCGCGATTGGAGTCGCCCCTCCAGTAGGCGCCGGCGACCTTCAGCAGCTTGAAGGCGCCTCCTACCTTGCCGGTCGAGGTCATGTGCGGGCCGCGGCAGAGGTCGAACCAGTCGCCCTGTTTGTAGATCTTGATCTCATCTCCTTCCGGGATTGCATCGACCAGCTCGACCTTGAACAACTCGCCCTTGTCCCGGAAGACGCGCTTTGCCTTCTCGCGCGACCACACCTCCTTGGTAAAAGGTTTGTCGCGCGCGATGATCTCGCGCATCTTGCTTTCGATCGCAGCGAAATCCTCCGGCGTGAACGGCTGGTTGCGAAAGAAATCGTAGTAGAAGCCGCTCTCGATCACCGGGCCGATGGTGACCTGGGTGCCCGGCCACAGCGTCTGCACCGCCTCGGCCAGGACGTGCGCGGCATCGTGCCGGATGAGCGGCAGCGCGCGCGGGTCCTCGCGTGGCAGAAACTCTATCTTCGCATCATGCTCGATGGGGTCTGCGAGGTCGGTCAGCGTGCCATCGAGGCACATCGCGACCGTGCGCTTGGCGAGCGAGGGCGAGATGCCCTTTGCAATCTCGGCGCCGCTGATGCCATCGGTAAACTCCCGACGCGCGCCGTCGGGAAACGTAACGGTGACCATTTGCATCTCCTGCTCACTCGCTGCCTACGAATGCAGGTAAGCCTGAGGGCCTAGGGCGGATCGGCGTGTGCTCGCCGAGGTCGAGGGCTCAGCTGACCGCAGTGGCTAGCCCGCACAGCGCGGGCGCGTCAACCGCTGTTGGTTCCCCGCCAGCGGCCGTAGCGCCACGGCAGGTACCAATGGGCATGCGGTGATAGCGTACGCGGTACGAGATCGAGGCCGGAGCTGCCGAAGGGGTGGCAACGGCACAATCTGGCTAGGCTCATCCACCCTCCGGCCCACAGGCCGAAGCGGCCGATCGCCTCCTCGGCATAGGTGGAGCATGTCGGCAGATGCCGGCAGTTGAAGCCGATGAGGGGCGATAAGGTCAGGCGGTATGCACGTATAAGTGCTTGCGCTACCAGCCTCGGGCCCGAGAGCAGGGTACGAAACAACGTGAGCGCGTGCTGAGCTGTTGGCCAGGGCGGCATCGTGCTTGCGTCAATGTTCCTTGCGCCCGCGACAGATTTAGGCAGTCCCTGCCATATTTTGGGGCTAGACCCGAATCTCTACCGCCTTTAAAAGAGGCACGCGATTCCGGGCACACGACGCTTCCCGACCGATCCCCCGTTAACCGGTCTCCAAGAAGAAGGATCGGCGTAGCGTCCAGAATGAGGGTCAGCATGCTCCGACTATTCTGGGGCGCGTTAGGGCTTGCTTGCGGTGTTGTTCAGGTATGGGCTGGATCCCCGGCGCCCGCCGACGATGGCAGCACGCCGATGCGGTTCGAGTGGCGACGCGAGGGACCAGCGGAAGCCTGTGGCGTGGATTGCAGGGTCTGGATCTCCGCAGCGGGGTATATCACCGCCGACACGGCCCGGGAGTTTGAGGTTTTCGCCAAGGATCCCAATGCGCGCGGAGTAGTTCTGGCCCTCGACTCGGATGGAGGGTCGGTCCTGGGCACTCTCGCCCTCGGTCGCATGATCCGCAGCTTGGACATGGTCACCACGATCGGTAGAACGACTCCACTGCCGGACTCCGCGAAGGACGATCAGCGCGCGACGCTGTCCCCGGACGGAAACTGCGAATCGATGTGCGCGTTCCTTCTGCTTGCGGGCTCGCAGCGCTACGTTCCGCCGGAAGCACACGTGCTCGTGCATCAAATCTGGCTGGGCAAGAAGCGCAAGCAGGCGCTGGAATCGAGCTATTCCGCGGAGGAGCTCAACGTGGTTCAGCGCGACATCGGGCGGCTTGCGCAGTACACCATCGAGATGGGTGGAGGCGCCGACCTTCTGGAAACCGCCCTGCGCATTCCGCCTTGGGAGCCGTTGTACCGCTTGTCCACCGATGAGCTGCGTCACATGCACCTGATCACGACCGATACGTTGTTCGCTCCTGAACCCGACCGCACCCCTGCCCTCAGCACGGCGGCCTCGCTCGCAACCGTCGGGCGGCCGGGAGATGGGCACGGCGACTGACGCGGACCGAAGGGCGAGGCGATGCCTCGCCCCCCCCTACGAAATCACCTCAAATTCGGAGGGGGCGACGCATTTGCGTCGTCCCCTTTTTCCCTTGCGGCCACTCACATCGTGCGCTTGCAGCGGTGCTGCACGAACAGCCTGGAATAGTTCGCCCGGGTCTTGATCCATTCCGCGACGCCGGCGGCAAACTCTGAGTTCGGACAGCGACTGACATGGGCCTTCACCCGTCCGGCAAATGCCATGATGGTTTCGAGCGTAATGCAATACGGCGGTCGATCCGTCGGCGAGGCCACATCGAGACGCGGCAGCTCGGATTGAGCCTGGTTCAGGATCTTGGCTTCGGTGCCACAGTCGACGCCTGGGGCGGCATGGCCTGATATCGCAAAGATAACCGTCAGAGTCGCCAGAAAGGCCGTGATACGAACGATCACGGCGTTTCCGCCATCGCCTTCCGTCTGGCCTCGATCTGATCGATGGCGGCGGTCACCGCATCGAATGTCAGCATGGTGGACGCGTGTCGCGCTTTATAATCGCGCACCGGCTCAAGCACGGCAATCTCGGCCCACTTGCCGTCAGGCGGTGCGCCGTTTTCCTTCAGCATGCGCCGAACCGTTTCGCGGAGGTTGCGCAATTCCTCTGCTTTCGCCCCGATCACGTTGCGTGCCATGATGGAGGAGGAGGCTTGACCCAACGCGCAGGCCTTCACCTCGTGAGAAAAGTCGCTGACAGTGTCGCCGTTCATCTTGAGGTCGACCGTAACGGTCGAGCCGCACAGCTTCGAATGGGCCGTCGCCGTGGCGTCCGGCGCCTGCAATCGGCCCAATCTCGGAATATTGGCGGCCAGATCCAGGATGCGGCGGTTGTAGACGTCATTCAACATGGCATGCGCGTGCTGAAGAAGAGCAAGCCAATATCGTTGCACCGCTCTCCTGACACAATATATAGGCGTTTTCCACGCTAGCGCGAGCCGGCTGGAGAGCGCCGGGAATGACGCTGAGTAAACAAGATGTCAGCGATACAGCAAGTCGAAGAGGGGCGGACCTTCTCGCCGAAATTCGACGCCGACGGTCTCATCACCTGCGTCACGACCGACGTACATTCCGGCGACGTGCTCATGGTGGCTCATATGGACGCGGCTGCCCTGGAAAGGACCATCGCAACTGGTGAGGCTTGGTATTTCAGCCGTTCGCGCCAAGCCCTTTGGCGCAAAGGGGAGAGTTCCGGTCACGTGCAACACGTGCGCGAGATGCGCATCGATTGTGACCAGGATGCGGTATGGCTCAGGGTAGAGCAGGAAGGCCCCGGCGCCTGTCATACCGGCCGCCGCTCGTGTTTCTATCGCGCTGTGCCGGTGGGTCGGCCCGGTGCGGTGTCGCTGGAATTTCGCGACGCGGAAAAGACATTCGACCCGACTGCAGTCTACGCCGGCACGAAGCCCTGATATTTCCCGATCTGTCATTCCGGGGCCGCGAGTGTAGCGAGCGGAGCCCGGAATCCATAACCCCAGCCCGTGCGATTATGCGCGGACCCGGGACCCACCACACCGCTTGGGGTTATGGATTCCAGGCTCGCCGGCAAGTCGGCATGCGACTTGCCGGCGCCCCGGAATGACGATGAGGAACGAACTGTGTGATCAGCCGACGCCCGCCGCTTTTGCCTGTGCGAGCAGGCGAGACGCACGCACAAGGTGCGGTCGATCGTACATCACCCCTTCGATCGCTACGGCTCCCTTGCCGGGGCTCGCATCGAAGGCGGCAACGATGGTACGCGCCCGAGCGATTGCGGCCGCGGTCGGGGTGAACACCTCGTTGATGATCGGCACCTGGGCCGGATGAATGGCGATCTTGCCCTGAAACCCGTCACGGCGCGCCTCCTCGGCCTCGCGCCGTAAGAGATCCGTATTGCGGAAGTCGGGCGTCACCGTATCGAACGCAGGAACCTGGGCCGCGGCGGCTCCGGCGAGACAGAGCGTCCGCGCCACTCGGTAAGGGTCCAGAAATCGCCCGTCGGCAGCACGGTTCGTCTCGGCGCCGAGCTCGGCGGAAAGATCTTCGGCGCCCCAGGTGAGACCCTCGAGCCGGCTGCTCGCGCCGGCATAGGTGCCCGCGAGAAAAAGCGCCGCTGCGGTCTCGGTCGCGATGGCGAGGATCCTGATGCTGCGATCGGGCAGACCTGCAATGGCCTCGCATGCGGTGAGCTTCGCGTCCACATGGATGATGCTCGCGCCCCCTTCTGCTTTGGGCAACATGATGGCATCCGGTCTCGCGCCGGTAACGGCATCGAGATCCTCGTCGATCAGGCCGGTCGCAATGCCGTTGACGCGCACGAGCAGGTGAGGGCGGTCCCCAGACTTTGCCACTTCTGTGAGAAAGGCGGCTGCGGTCTTGCGTGCCGCTGCCTTGCCATCAGGCGCGATGGAGTCCTCGAGATCGACGATGACGGCATCGGCGCCGCTCGCCATGGCCTTGTCCAGCTTCCTGCCGCTGTCGGCGGGCACGAACAGGAAGGAACGCATCAGGTCGGCCGCATGCGCATGAAGACCTGACGGCGGCATTCGGCCACGAGCTTGTTGTTCTGATTGTAGGCACGGTGCTGGAACTCGACGATGCCGGCGCCGGGGCGCGATGTAGACTCGCGTTTGCTGATGACCTCGGTGGTGCAATGCACCGTGTCGCCTTCGAACAGCGGATGCGGAAACTTGACCTCGGTCATGCCGAGATTGGCGATAGTGGTCCCGACGCTGAGATGGTTCACCATGATGCCTATCATCAACCCCAGCGTGAACAGGGAATTCATCAGCGGCTGCCCCCACTCGGTCTCCTGCTCGCAGAAATGCCGATCGATGTGCAGCGGCTGCGGATTGAGCGTCATATTGGAGAACAGCATGTTGTCCATCTGCGTCACCGTGCGGGTAAGCGGGTGCTCGTACAGGTGGCCTATGGTGAAATCCTCGAAATAAAGCCCTCCGCGCTTGTGGCGGACCACGGTCTCCTGAACCATCCTCGGCCTCCTTCCTTGCCCGGCCCCGGTCTCGGTCTTCGCTCTACCACAGGGGTTAACGGCGGGCATCCATCAAGCTTTGCGAAACGCCGCAGGCTGCCGTTACAGCGACCAGGAAATGCGACATCAATACCCGAATTGCTCGCGCACGATGCGTTCATCCAGGCTGTGGCCGGGGTCGAACAGCAACTGCATGCCTATTGCGTCGTCCATTCTGATGTCGACCGCGGTAACAGCGCGCACCTCGTCGTGATCGGCGACGGCGGCCACCGGCCGCTTTTCCGGCTCGAGCACCTCCACTCGGACCTGGGCGCGGTCCGGCAGCAGCGCACCATGCCAGCGCCGCGGCCAAAACGGACTGATCGGGGTAAGCGCCATCAGGGATGCGCGGATGGGAATGATCGGGCCTTGGGCGGAGAGGTTGTAGGCCGTTGAACCGGCAGGGGTGGCCACCAGGACACCGTCGGCGACCAGCTCGGGCAGCCGTATCTGGCCGTCGACCAGGATGCGCAGTCGTGCGGCCTGGTAGGTCTGCCGAAACAGCGAGACCTCATTGAAGGCATGACATTCCTTGGCTTCACCGGCCTTGTTGTGAGCGCACATCAACAGCGGGTGAATGACGGTGACACGGGCGGCCGCTAACCGCTTGCGCAGGTGGTCCTCGCGAAATTCGTTCATGAGAAAGCCGATGGTGCCGCGGTTCATGCCGTAGATCGGCTTGCCGCAGGACATGAACCTGTGCAGCGTCTGGAGCATCAAGCCGTCGCCGCCCAGCGCGACGATGACATCGGCGGATTGGGGAGATGCATTTCCGTAGGTCGCGCCAAGCTTTTGCAATGCATCTTGCGCCTCGGGGATCGGGCTTGCGACAAACGCGATGCGGTCGTAGCTCGGAGTTTCCGATGCGGTGCTCGGACTGCGACTGCCGGAGTTCATGCGGCTTGGCCTTTACGCCAGCCGGCGAAACGATGGCAGTGGCCGGCGGAGGTTGAACATGGAGCGCGCGGTCTTCGTCTATACGACCTATCCTTCCGTTGTCGAGGCGGAGCGGGCAGGGCGCGCCCTGGTCGAGCGCCGGCTCTGCGCCTGTGTCAACATCCTGCCGGGCATGATCTCGCACTACTGGTGGCAAGGTGCGATCGAGCGCGGGGAGGAAACGGTGATGATCATCAAGACGCGCGCCTCCCTTGCCGAGCGCGTGAGCGCCGCGGTCAAGGAGATGCATTCCTACAGCACACCCGCGATCTTGGTGCTCCCGCTCGAGAGCGTCGATAAGGGTTACCTCGATTGGCTCATGGCCGAAACCGAGGCGTCAGCATCGGCATCATGAGGTGAGCCAAGCCTGGCTCTACCATGCAGCCCAGGAAGATGGGCCATGCGTCGGTAACGTCGTACGCAATGCGATGCGTAACGCGCGCCTTTGCCGCAGACTTAAGCCAGTTTTGCCACAGGCTTTAGCCAGTACGGTTCAGGAAGGGTTAAGCATCTGCCGATAAGCTACGGAGCGGGACGATAGGGCGAAGGGGATCCCGCAGTCAGCAGGTCAGGCACCCGCCGCCATCGCGGTGCGCCTAGCCACATGGGTTTCGTCACTTGAGGTCCGTGCCCATGCCGGAATTGTACTGACAGTTCTGTATCGCGTAGCTGGCAGTATGCGTAGCCGGCGTGGGTCACGGCAGCCGGCTTGCGGTGTCGAAAGGCCCGCAAGCCGGTCCACTATGCCAAGCCTCCGGCTGCCGTTCTGTAGCCCCCGCGCCACAGCGCTCAACCTTCGCAGCGGCGAGGCAGCGCGTCGGCCTCTTTCAGTATGTGGTGCTTTGCGGGCGACCCAGTGGCCCGCCGCTACGAAAAGCCTCCGTACGGGCGAGGCATGGCCTCGCCCGTGTCGACATCCGCCGTCGAGGGCGACGCGTGCGTCGCCCCACGAAGATGTGCGGCGTTCGGGCCGCTCTCGCATCGATGTACATCGGCTGCGCATCCGGTTAGGGTCGCCGCGGCTGACCAAGTCCCAAGCAGGAGCGGCCCCATGATCGACGAGTTCGAGGATCATTGCTGGAAAGACACCGTCACCCCCGAGCTGCTGCAGATCTATTCCGCCTACAAACGCAAGACCTTCGTGGGAGCGAGCCCGGCACTGCTTGCGGTCGATCTTTACGAGCTCGTCTATCGCGGCGGCGCCCGCTCCCCGGCCGAGCTCGCGAAGACCTATCCCAGCAGCTGCGGCGAATATGCGCATGCAGCGATTGAGCCTACGAAAGAGCTGTTCGCCGCAGCGCGCGCTGCCGGTCTTCCGATCTTCTACTCAACCAGCGACCTGCGCGCGGAGAGCCGCCCCAGCCTCGTCACCGCGACCAAGCGCAACAAGCCGCCGCTCGATCCGGCGGACTTCGCCATCCGGGCGGAATTCAAGCCGCAGCCCCCGGACGTCGTCATCACCAAGCAGCGGGCGAGCGTGTTCTTCGGCACGCCCCTCGTCGCGCATCTCACCCAGCTCGGCGTGCAGACGCTTATCATCTGCGGCGAAAGCACTTCGGGATGCGTGCGCGCGACGGCGGTCGACGCCTACTCGCACGGTTATCACGTCGTGCTGGTCGAGGAGTGCTGCTTCGACCGCAGCCTGCTCTCGCACAAGGTGAACCTCTTCGACATGCATCACAAATACTGCGATGTCATGCACGTGTCGGACGTGCTGGCGCATCTCGGCAGGATGGCGGTCAAGAAGGCGAGCTGAGAAGCCGCATGAAGCCTGCGCCTTACGGACCCTTTCCCTATTCGCCCATCATCGGCCGCCCGCGCCTGAGCTGGCCGGGGGGTGCGCATGTCGCGCTCTGGGTGATCCCCAACATCGAGTTCTTTTCCCTGATGGAAAAAGTGCCGGCAGGCTCGGGCGGACCCGGTACCCCGGTGCCGGACATTCCGTCCTGGTCGGTGCGCGACTACGGCAACCGGGTCGGTGTGTTTCGACTGATGCAGGTGCTTGATCGCTACGGAATCCGTGCCACGGTTGCGCTGAACAGCGACGTCTGTGCACATCACCCGCAGATCATCGAGCAGGGCAACAAACGCGGCTGGGAGTGGATGGGCCATTGCGAGAGCAATACGCGCCGGCTCAATGAGGCACCGCCTGGAGAGGAAAAGGGCATCATCCATCGGACCCTGGCAACGATCGAAAAGGCGAGCGGTGCGCGACCAGTCGGCTGGCTGGGCTCGGGCCTGCAGGAGACCTGGGACACGCTCGACATTCTCGCGGCGGAGGGCTGCGAATATGTGTGCGACTGGACCAATGATGACCAGCCCTATGTGATGCGCCTCGACGGCGGGCGCGAGATTCTCAACGTTCCCTACAGCCATGAGATCAACGACAAGCCGGTATTCGAGCGCGCCCACCGCACCGCCGATGAGTTCCGCGACATGATCTGCCGGCAGTTCGACGTGCTCTATCGCGAGGGTGCGGAATCCGGCCGCGTCATGGCGATCGCATTGCACCCGTATCTCACGGGCGTCCCATATCGCATCGACGCGTTCGACGCGGCGCTGGCCTATATCTGCCGCCACCCCCGTGTCTGGCGCGCAACCGGCACGGAAATTGCCCGGCACTGCCGCGCACAGGCGAAGGCGTAGGAGGACGATCATGCATGCTTTGCGGCGTGCGCTTGTGGGAGCGCTGCTGATCGGTGCGGCAATCGCCGTCCCGCCGCCGGTCAGGGCAGCGGACGCGATAACCGTCGGAACCGTGGGCCAGCCGTCTGCAAATTTCTGGCCGGTCCTGATCGGGATCAGCAAGGGATTCTTCGCTGCGGAGAACCTCAATCTGGACGTTCTCTATGCGCAATCAAGCGCGCAGATGGTGCAGCAGATCACCGCCGGTTCGCTCGACGTTTCCATATCGACGGGACTGGTGGATCCCATGCGCGCGATCGGGATGGGCGCACCCATCGCGATCGTGCGGGTCGAGATACAGGCCCCGCCCTATGCCTTGCTGGCCAAGCCGAGCATCAAAAGCCTCGCCGAGCTCAAGGGCAAGGTCATCTCGCTCGGCGGACCAAAGGATATCACGCGCATCTATGTCGAGCGTATGCTCGAGCCGAACGGAGTGAAGCCGGGCGAGTTCGACATGGTGTTTGCCGGCGCAACGGTTGCGCGTGCGTCGGCGCTTCTCGCGGGTGCCGTCGACGCGGCGATCCTGTTGCCTCCGTTCAATTTCCAGACCGAGGCAGCAGGGTTCAACAATCTCGGATTGACGATCGACTACGTCAGCGATCTGCCCTTCTCAGGCATTGTGGTCAACGTTCATTGGGCCAACGAGCATAAGGCGCTGCTGCAGAGAATATTGGCCGCCCATATCAAGAGTGTTGCCTGGTTCGAGGACGACCGCAATCGCAGCGAGGCTGTCGCGATTCTTGCCGCGGCCAGCAAGCTCAAGCGGGAAGACGTGGAGAAGGCTTACGAGTTCATGCGCAAGGGGCATTTCTTCGAGCCGACCGGAAAGGTCTCCAGGTCCAAGCTGACGAGTCTGGCCAAGGCAATGGTAAGCCTCGGAGATCTTTCCCAGAACATCGATGTGACTCGCCTTGTGCTCCCCGGCGTGAGCGAGCTCAGCGATTAGTGCGTGTGTATGTACCTGTCCTCGGAGCGGGTAATTGATAGACACCGAGAGCATTGCCCAAGCCAATGACGTTCGCGCTTGTTGCCCTGGGTGCCGGGTCTCGTTCCGCTCGCGCAAGAGCGCTCGCCACGCTCGCCCGGGACACGGTGTGCGTGTCCCGGACGAGCGACCCCGGCCTTGACCCGAGGGAGCGAAGATCCGGGTCCCAGGGGACACACGATGAGCCGTAACAGCGTAGCGATTCCTGACCCGGCTCGCGTGCGATTGCACTCGCGCGAGCCTACCGAGTGCGCAATTCCTACCACGCAGGATGCAGCACCGCTCGTGGAAGCTGCGGAGCCACGGGAGCTCACGCGCGTGTTGCGGGGCGGCCGGGTGCGGAGCTTGGCCGGCGTCCTCTCGGTGGTGGGCGGGCTCCTCCTCTGGGAGCTGGTCAGCCGCCTCCTTATCGCCAATCCGCTGTTCCTTGCCGCGCCTTCCCAGATCCTGCAGGCGATCTATACGCTCACCATAACCGGCGAGATGCAGCGGCACATTGGCATCAGCGCGATCGAGTTTGCCCTCGGCTACGTCATTGCCAGCGCGATCGGGATCGTTCTCGGCTTTGCCATGGCGAACAGCGCCACGGCTAAGCGCGCGTTGCAGCCGTGGATTTCCGGTCTCTACGCGACCCCGACGATTGCGCTGGCGCCGTTGTTCATTCTTTGGCTCGGGATAGGCATCTGGTCGAAGGTGCTGGTGGTCATCTTCCTGGTGCTGTTTCCCGTGACCATCAACACCGAGGCGGGATTGCGCACGACCAGCGAACGCTTGATCGAGATGCTGCGTTCGTTCGGCGCCTCGCCGCGGCAGATCTTCTTCAAGGTGTCGCTGCCCTCCGCCATGCCTTTCATCCTCGCCGGGCTAAAGCTTGGCATAGGGCGGGGGCTTATCGGGGTCGTCGTTGCGGAGCTGTTCGGCTCGCGGGCTGGGCTCGGCCGCCTGATCAGCCAATCGGCAGATGCCTTCAACATGCCGGAGCTGTTCGCGGGAGTGGTCGTTCTCGCCGCTGCGGGGATCGTGATGACGGCGGGATTTACCTGGCTCGAGGGCAAGCTCGTGCCGTGGAACAAGGATTGAGCGCGCAGCATGGCGCCGAAGCTCGTGATCTCGGGACTGGGGAAAGCGTTCGGCGATCTCGACGTGCTGCGCCGTATCGATGTCTCGGTCGAGCGGGGCGAGTTCATTTGCCTGGTCGGGCCGTCCGGTTGCGGCAAGACCACGTTCCTGCGCATCGTCGCGGGGCTGGAGCCGGCAAGCTCGGGCGAGGTGCTGCTCGATGGCCGCGTGGTGCGTGAGCCGGGGGGTGACCGCGGGTTCGTGTTCCAGAGCGATAATCTCCTGCCGTGGCGCTCCGTGTTCGCCAATGCGATCATCGGGCGCGAGATTGCGGGGCGGGTCGGCCCGGCAGAACGTCGTCGCACCATGGAGCTCCTCAAGCTGGTCGGCCTCGAAGGCTTCGAGCAGTACCACCCGCGCCAGCTTTCCGGCGGCATGCGCCAGCGCGTCAATCTCGCGCGCGCTTTGGCGATCGATCCGCAGGTGCTCCTGATGGACGAGCCGTTCTCGTCGCTCGATGCCCAGACGCGCGAGATCATGCAGACCGAGCTGATGCGCATCTGGGACGAGGGACGCAAGACCGTGCTGTTCGTCACCCATCAGATCGATGAGGCGGTTTTTCTCGCCGATCGCGTGCTGGTATTGGCGCGCAGGCCGGGGCGGATACGCGAGAATGTCGCAATCGAGCTACCCCGTCCACGCGCGCTTTCGATCAAGCGCACGCCGCAGTTCGTACGCTACGTCGATCACATCTGGCGACTGATCGAGGATGACGTGCGCGCAAGCGTGATCGAGGAGCGAGTGTAAGGGCATGTTTCGTCATCGCGCGCATCCTGGAAGAATGCGCCGCGTCGCATGAACCGCAAGGAACGACGCGCGGCCATGAAGCAGGCGCGGAGCGCCGGTGCGTCCGTTCCGGGCGCATTTGGCGCCTCGCCCAGCACGCAGATGTTCGCCACGGCATACCGCCACTTTTGCGCCGGGCAGATGCAGGAAGCTGAGCGCCTCTGCGGTGACGTGCTCACCTTCGATCCCGGCCACTTCGACAGTTTACACCTGCTCGGCATCATGGCGCTGCGGGCCGGCCGTCGCGTCGAGGCGGCTGAATTGTTGGGCCGTGCGTTTGCTGCCGATGCGCGCTCGTCGGAATGCCAGTTCAATCTCGCGCAGGCGCTGCGTGCATGCGGGCGTCTCGAAGATGCGGAAGCGCATTTGCGCCACGCAGTCGTGCTGCGCGGCGACTTTGCCAAGGCGCATGCGAGCCTCGGTGACGTGCTGGCGGAGCAGGACAGGAACGATGAGGCCGGGGAGAGCTTCGAGCGTGCGCTCGCCATAGATCCCGCTCTTTTGGAGGGACACTATGGGCTGGGCAACGTGTTGCTGCGCGAAAGGCGGTTTGAGGAAGCCGTGGCGCGTTACCGGCGCGTCGTGGCGGCTCGGCCGGAATACGCCGAAGCCCACAGCAATCTCGGTGTTGCACTTGCCGCCCTCGGGCGATCCGACGAAGCGGCGGCGCATTATGGGCGCGCGCTCGCGCTCAAGCCGCAACTGGTCGAGGTCCATCGCAATCTTGGCCGCCTGCTGCTGACGCAAGGCGATGTCGCCAAGGCCTTCGCACTGTCCCACCGCGGCCTGGCGCTTGCCGAAACAGAGGAGAGCAGGGCGCTCTTCGCGCAATGCGCCGCTCGCCTGCCGTCGCTGCCGGAGGATGTTGCATTCCGCAACGATCTTGCACGTCTCACAACCCGCGCGCTCGTGGAAGGGTGGACGCGCCCGAGCGAGCTGGCGCCGCTCGCCGCCATGCTGATCAGGTCAGGTCCGGGGGATGCGTGCATTGCGCGCGCTGCGGCGGCATGGCCGCGGCGCCTGGGATGGACAGAGCTGGGTTCTGCCGATGAGCTTGCGGCCATCTCAGGCAGCCCATTGCTTTGCGCGCTGCTGCAGACGGCCCCGGTGCAGGATACGGCGATTGAGCGCTTTCTCACCAATGCGCGTGCGCTGCTGCTGGGGACCGCCCATGCGGACGGCGGAGACGATGCGGCTGGGCCGGTCGAGCTCGGTTTCTTCTGCGCCCTGGCGCAGCAGTGCTTCCTCAACGAATATGTTTTTATTGTTTCCGCGGAAGAGCTGCAGCTGGTCGCGAAGCTGCGGCAAAAGGTCGAAGCTGCCCTCGCATCGGGAGCAGCGGTTCCGGCGGTCTGGCTGACCGCGCTCGCTGCCTACGTCCCGCTCCATACCCTTGCGAACCCGGCTCTGCTGGCGGGACGGCCGTGGCCGGTAACGGTCAACCGCATCATTCACCAGCAGGTGAACGAGCCAGCAGAGGAGGTGCGGCTGCATACAAACCTGCCGTCGCTCACGCCAATCAGCGACGAAATTTCACTTGCGGTTCGCCGCCAGTATGAGGAGGCGCCATATCCGCGCTGGCTCAAGCCCGCGCCGGTTGGCCAGCCCACCACCGTTACCTGGTATTTGCGCAATCAGTTCCCGCAGGCGGCCATCGCTGGAAACCGAGAGCGTGCAAGCCTCGATGTCTTGATCGCGGGCTGTGGTACCGGTCAGCATGCTCTGGAAACGGCGCAGAGATTTGTCGGCGCGAACGTGCTTGCCATCGATCTCAGCCTGGCCAGTCTGGCTTACGCTGCCCGCAAGGCGAGCGAGCTCGGGATTGCTAACATTGAGTTTGCACAAGCCGATATTCTCGAGCTTGGGAGCATCGGGCGCAGCTTCGATCTGATCGAGGCGAGCGGCGTGCTGCACCACATGCGGGATCCGGGGCAGGGCTTGCGCGTGCTCAATGCGCTGCTGCGTCACGGCGGTTGCATGCACCTGGCGCTCTACAGCGCAGCGGCGCGGGCCGACGTGCGCGCCGCGCGCGCCTTGATCGCAGAGCGCGGCTGGCGTCCGATGCCCCAAGACATCAGGCAATGCCGGCAGGAAATACTCTCCTTGCCGGACGCTCATCCCGCCAAATCGGTTATGGGTTATTCGGACTTCTATGCCATGAGCGAGTGCCGCGATCTTCTTTTCCATGTTCAGGAGCATCAGTTGGCCATTCCGCAGATCAAAGCGTTGCTGGCAGAGAACGGATTGACCTTCATCGGATTCGCTGGCCCGCCGGCGCTGAACCGTCAGGCGCGATCGCCGCTTAAGGCAGCAGCCGGCGGTGCCATGCGCGAGCTCGATGCGTGGCACCTGCTCGAGCTGGAGCACCGGAAGACGTTCGTCAACATGTACGAGCTCTGGGTGCAGAAGCCGGGACCGTCACCCTGAGGCGCTCGCGCGCTTGCGCGCGAGCCTCGAAGGGTGCGCGCCAAGCTATCGCAAGTTGGCGACAGCTGACTTGCGCATCATTAATCCAACCTCGGGTAAACCCAAGGTTGGTGGGTGGCCCGGATCGGCTGCGCCCGTCGCGCCGCCATCCTTCGAGGCTCGCTCGCCAATGCTCGCTCGCGCCTCAGGATGACGGCGCCCGGTACGTATGCGGCGAAGATTTTGTGAAGCAGTAGTTCTAAACGACCTGCACCCATGCCATCATAGGTATCGGTGATCAGGTGGAGAAAACCTCATGCCCGCTGCAACATCTCGGCCGCTCGTTCCTGCGTTGGCCAGAATCTATCCCGAGACGACGGAGTGGGGATATCTCTTGCTGCGTGCGGTGGCCGGATTGATGCTCATCCCCCACGTCTGGCCCAAACTGATGGCCGGACCATCGGCGGTTGCGGCCAACGTCATGGCGCGCCGTGGGATCGAGCCTTCCCTGCTTGCAGCTTGGCTCGTCATCATCACCGAAGTGCTCGGCGCGATCTGCATCACCCTGGGCCTTTTCACCCGCGTCGTGGCTGCGCTGCTCGTCATCGAGTTTCTGGTCATCGTGAAGCAGCACTCGACCGCGGGCTGGATGGCGGGAGCGCAGGGCGCCGAGTTTCCATTCATCTGGCTGATCGTCTTTGTCTTCATCCTGCTGCGCGGCGGCGGCCCCTATTCCGTCGACCGCAAGCTGGGATGGGAGATCTGATCTATTGTGTGTGCGGCGTGGTGCCGGGTGAGAGGATTGAACTCCCGACCAACGGTTTACAAAACCGCTGCTCTACCGCTGAGCTAACCCGGCAGGTTCAACAAAGATGACGGCCCGTCACGCGGCGGCGACAAGTCGCCGCTCGGCGCTCTCCACCACCATGGGCGTCTCCCATTCCTGTCGCTGGGGCGCCGCCGCCCAGCGCTTGGTCACCGTCGCCACCCAATCGGCGGTGTAGAACGCATTGGCCGCGGCCTTGTTTTCCCAGAGATAGATCCCGACGATCGAATTTCCATCATGAGCGATGCCGTAATATTTGCGGATCAGGCCGGGAATGCCTTCATAGGTGTGGGCTGTCGCCTTGATCGTCTTGATGAGCTGAGCCTTGGACGTGCCCGCCGGCACTTTGAACGTCCACATAACGGTATGCATATGTGGTCTCCCGCGCTCGTGCGAAGCGCTGTGTTTATGGCCGCTTGCAGGTCCCGGTCAATGACAGAGCAATCGCAATGAGCTCAAGCGGCGCAGCAGGCTCCGTGACACCTCCCCCAGAAAGGGCCCTGAAAGGGGGAGGTCGGCTCCCCCGATTTGATCGGGGGAGCCGGGTGGGGGTCGACTCGCGGCCGCGACGATCAGCAAATATCAGTGCCAAGCGGGGCAAATGCTGTCGACCTCCCCCTTTCAGGGGGAGGATAGAAGCGCGCTGCGACGCTCCTCAGCATGAGCGCCGTGAGAGAGATCGCGCGGGCGGACCAACCTGACCGGCAGACACCCCAGCGCGCACCTACAACATTCTCAGATGCCGGATCGGCCGGCCCGGCGCGATGCTCTGCGCGGCGGCGACGATGGCCTGGGCGTCGATGCCGTAATGTTTGTAGAGGTCCGGGATCGAGCCGGTCTGGCCGAAATGCTCGATGCCGAGCGGCCGCTGCCGATGCCCCTCCACCGCACCGAGCCAGGCGAGCGTCGCGGGGTGCCCGTCGAGCACCGAGACGATGCTGCAGTTCGGCGGCAGATCGCCGAGCAGCCGCTCGATGTGGGAGCGGGCATGGATGAGCCCGCGCTCGCGTGCCCGCAGCGCCGCGGTCCAGCCGGCATTGAGCCGATCCGCCGAGGTCACCGCGAGCAGGCCGACGTCGCGACGATCCTCCGCCATCAGCCCCACCGCCTGGATCGCCTCCGGCACCACCGCGCCGGTGTACGCCACCACGACCTGGCAGTTCGGCCCGGGCTCGCGCAGCCAGTAGCCGCCATCGATGATGCCCTGGCGCAGCTCGGGCGTCATTGCCCGCTTGATCTGCTCGATCGGCCGCGTCGAGAGCCGCAGATACACCGACCCACCGGTCTCGTCGCGCAGCCAGTTGCGCTCGGAGGCTGCGGCGTCGCCGTCCCGCTGGATGTAGTCGAGCGCGAAGGCAAAGATGACGGCAAGCTCATCGACGAAAGCCGGCTCGAACGCGGCAAGCCCATCCTGGGCAAGGCCGATCAGCGGCTCGGCGATCGACTGATGCGCGCCGCCCTCGGGCGCGAGCGTGAGCCCCGAGGGCGTCGCCACGATGATGAAACGGGCGTCCTGGTAGCAGGCGTAATTCAGCGCATCGAGGCCTCGGGCGATGAACGGATCGTACAAGGTGCCGATGGGCAGCAGCCGCTCGCCGTTGATCGAATGCGACAGCCCGAGCGCCGAGAGCAGGATGAACAGATTGTTCTCGGCGATGCCGAGCTCGATGTGCTGGCCCTTCGGCGAGGCCTCCCAGTTGAAGGTCGAGGGGATGCGCTCGCTTTTGAAGATGTCGGCCATGCTCTCGCGGGCGAACAGGCCGCGGCGGTTCACCCACGGGCCGAGGTTGGTGGACACGGTAACGTCAGGCGAGGTGGTGACGGTGCGCTCGGCGAGCGGCGTCTTCTCCCGCGCCAGCGCGTTGAGAATTGCGCCAAAGCCGAACTGGGTCGACATCTCCCGCTGGATCGCGACCGAAAGCTCGTCGGGCACCGCGATCCGCGGCGCCTTGAGCCGGCGTTCGCCGCCTGCGGCGAATGGCACCTTGTCGAGAAATGCCTTGAGCTTGTCCGGCGAAGTCTTTAGCCCTTCGAACAAATCCCACTCGTGGCCTTCCCGGATGCTCATCGCCCGCCGGAAGCTTTCCATCTGCGCCGGCGTCATCAGGCCGGCGTGGTTGTCCTTGTGGCCGGCGATCGGCAGGCCGAAGCCCTTCACCGTGTAGGCGATGAAGCAGGTCGGCCGGTCGTGATCGATCCGGTCGAAGGCTTCGACGATGGACGGCAGGTCGTGGCCGCCGAGATTGTTCATCAGCCGCGCCAGCGCGTCGTCGCTGCGCGACTCGATCAGCTTCGTCACCGCACCCTGGTCGCCGATCTCGTCCATCAGCCGCCTTCGCCACGCCGCGCCGCCCTGGAACACCAGCGCGGAGTAGAGCTGGTTCGGGCAGCGGTCGATCCATCGCCGCAGCGTCTCGCCGCCGGGCTCGCGGAATGCCGCCTGCTGCAGCGAGCCATATTTCAGGATCACCACGTCCCAGCCGAAGTTCTTGAACAGCGCCTCGTAACGCTCCCACAGGCCCTCGCGCACCACCGCGTCGAGGCTTTGCCGGTTGTAGTCGATGATCCACCAGCAGTTGCGCAGCCCCTGCTTCCAGCCCTCCAGTACCGATTCGAAGATGTTGCCTTCGTCGAGCTCGGCGTCGCCGATGAGCGCAACCATGCGGCCTTCGGGGCGCTCGACGCCCCAGCCGTGGGCGCGCACGTAGTCCTGGATGAGCGAGGAGAACAATGTCTGCGCCACGCCAAGCCCGACCGAGCCGGTGGAGAAGTCGACATCGTCGGCGTCCTTGGTGCGCGACGGATAGCTTTGCGCGCCCTTGTAGCCACGGAAGCTTTCCAGCTTGTCGCGGGTCTGCTTGCCGAGCAGATACTGGATGGCGTGGAAATTCGGCGAGGCGTGCGGCTTGACGGCGACGCGGTCCTGCGGACGCAGGGAACGGAAATAGAGCGCGGTCATGATGGTGGCGAGCGAGGCCGACGACGCCTGGTGGCCGCCGACCTTCACGCCATCGACGTTCTCGCGCAGGTGGTTGGCGTTATGGATGGTCCAGCTCGCCAGCCACAGGACCTTGCGCTCGAGCTCGCCCAGTAACCGAAGATCGTCCGTGGACAGCGCCATGTGAGCCGGAATGTGTTGTTCAGTCGCCCGCTCGCAGAGCGGAAGGGCGGACAATTCTATGCGCAATCGCGTAGAAAGTCCCGCGCGAGCGAACATACATTTGGCAGGCGCCTTCGCGGTACCGTGTCACCTCGGAAATTGACAGCGTACCGCAACTGTGTTGCAAGACGAAAAATCAGCTGAACCTCACGCGCCAGGGACCGCAATGGGCATATCGAGGATGTGACCCGGCGCTTTGCCGTTGAAGGATTTCTCGCGCTTGCGCCCGATCTTTTGTCGCCCGTTGGCGACACCCCAGCCGACGCGGAACAGCAGCTCGCTACGTTCTCCAAGATCGACCGCAATGACCCCACCATAGGGGTGGCGACAGTGTCCTTGCTGAAAGTCCATCCTGAATCAACCGGCAAGGTCGGTATCGTTTCAACGACGACACGGCGGGTCCCCGCTACAACAAGGCGGCTGCCGACCTTGCCTGGGGCCGCACGCTTGCGTTTTTCAAGGAAAACCTCGGTGCGCCGCCAAAGCCGGCGTAGCCGAGGCGCTATCATTGGGAACCGATGCGGTTGATGTGGTTGTAAAAGCGACGCGGCCCGCGCGGGCCAAATCGCCGCCGCAACCGAAAACAGCGTCGCAGAGCCCGCGCCGCCAACGGCCGAGGCGAGCGCGGGCTCGTTTTTTCAATCCGCGGCTGCTCGCTTGTGGCGCGGGACCGGGCCGCGTCGACAGCCTGCGCACGCCGGACATTCGGGACTGTTTGCCCACTCTTCCAGCTGCCGGCGTTTCCTCTATCTGCCGGTGACCTGGTTTATCCGCCACGGCGCCCGGATTGAGCCCCGGCGATAGCCGCTCACTCCGGCTTAATGCCCGCCGCCTTGATCACCTCGGCCCATTTTGCGGCGTTTTCGGCGATGAACTTTGCGAATTCCGCAGGCGAGTTCGGCGCCATCACGATGCCGCCCAGGTCAGCGAGACGCGCCCTAATCTGGTCGTCGGCAATTGCCGCATTGATCTCCTTGTTGAGCGTATCGATGATCGCCGCTGGTGTGCTCTTCGGCGCGCCGAAGCCGATCCACCCGCTGGCCTCGTAGCCAGGCAGGAACTCGGCGATCGCCGGCACGCCGGGCAGCAGGTCCAATCGTTTGGTCGAGGTCACCGCCAGCGCCCGCAGCCGGCCCGAGCGGATGTGCGGGAGCGAAGAAGGCGTGACGTCAAACATCACCTGCACCTGGCCGGCCAGGAGATCGGTCAGCGCGGGCGTCGAGCCGCGATACGGCACGTGCAGGAGGTCGATGCCGGCCATGAACTTGAACAGCTCACCGGCGACGTGCTGCGGTCCGCCGATACCGGCCGAGGCCATATTGATCTTGCCGGGATGCGCCTTGGCATAGGCAATGAATTCCGGAACAGTTCTCGCCGGGAAAGACGGATTCACCTCCATGACCAGCGGCACGAGATCGATACCGGCAATTGGCGCGATATCGCGCAGAAAATCGAAATTGAGCTTGGCGTAGAGCGCCTGATTGATTGTGTTCTGTGAATTGACGAGCAGGAGCGTATAGCCGTCAGGTGTCGCGCCCGCCACGAACTCGGTCGCAATATTGCCAGTGGCGCCCGGCCGCACCTCGACGACGAGTTGCTGCCCGAGCCGCTGTGAGACAAACTGTGCGATCAGGCGCGCGGTGATATCCGAGGAGCTGCCCGCAGCCTGGCCGACGATCACGCGCACCGCCCGCGAGGGATAGGCTGCCGCCGATGCTGCCCGCCTGGCGCGCGAAAGGGCAGCGCCAGCGGCGCCTAGCTGCAGAAATCGCCTACGCGAAACTTTCATGGCGTGCACTCAGTGAGTGAGGGGGAATCCAACACGAATCGCAGACAACTACCCGTTGTCCACAAGCTCCACCGCGTGCGCCGTGCCCACGCGATCTTCCGCTTTCAAAATAGCCGTAGACTTAAGGATATCCAATTTCAAGCATCGGTCAGCAGGCGTATTCACAAGCCAACTTCCTAATTGAGGCTTTGTGACCATGGATCGATGGGGTAAACCTCCTGGACACTTGATCCCCGATACGGCTTACACCAGCGAGGAAAGCGAGTATCGGCTGCGAAACCGGCGCGCTGGCTTAATCCCGGGTTCGTCCAGGACGATTCGCATCCCGTCGTTTGCGTATCATGGCATGATGCCACGGCCTATCTCGCCTGCCTGGGCGCACGCACGGGCAGCCATTACCGTTTGCTGTCGGAACCCGAATGGGAATATGCCTGCCGATCCGGCTCGCCGGCACGGTATTGGTGCAGGAATCAAATTTCTACCGAGGAGGCAAATTACAAAGAATATAGCGAGTGCGGTGACTTTTGGCGAAAAGCGACCGTACCGGTCGAAAGCTTCAGGGCGAACTGAGCAGCAAAATGACGATCGCTAACGACGAAGCTCCCTCATCTTTGTTGAACGGTGTGCGGATAATGTTTCTGCGAAATCTTTCAAGAACATACAAGCGTCGAGCGGCATGACTATCCGGCGCTAATCAATCTTGGACGGACCGCATTTGGCGCCAGTGCCGAAGCGCTGATCGAAGTCGACGGTGCCGCCGCTGACCGGAATGCGCGTCGTCGGGAGCTTGCGGGTGTACTGGTCGACAATGACCGACTTTTTGTCCGCCGTGAGCGAGACCTTCACGGGTTCCAGCACCTTACCTTTGTTCGCCTCCGTCAGGTCGAGCGCGTAATATCCGATGACCGGATGAGCCAGCGCGCGGCCGGCATCGCTTGTCCCGACCGATTGTGGCACGTAGACCTCCATTTTGGCGTCCGGGCCCTCGCAAGCAAGAATGCGCATCATGTAGGCCTCCTGGCCGGGGTCCTTGGCAGCCGCTGGGTACGCAAGAGCGCACACGGGAGCCAAGGCCAAAAGAGCTATGCGCGTCATGAGGGGACTCCTTGCCTGATCTGCAATGGCACTTTTTATACTATCTCAGCCGTGCGATGGTTTTCCGAACTTGGATTTTCCACTTGAGTGAAAGGCGATTCGCGTCGCCTCGGATTTTGCTTGCTTTCGGTCGATGACGTTTTGCGCGTAACCTCACCTCGTTGGTGCGCGCGAGCACCCTGGGCAGTACAGTAGAGCCAAGGAGGATCCCGGTTAAACCGCGCTGATTTTCTTCGGCGACCAGCTATAAGCCTTGGCGCAGGCGCCGCCCATCAGCATTGCCCGCTCACTGTCGCTCAGGCGGCCAGTCTCAAGGAAGGACTCGACGGCCTGCTCGTAGTTGACGACTGCAAATGCGCGTGTCCAGTCCGTGCCCCACAGGCAGCGGTCGAAACCCCAGGCATCGAACACGCGGGCGAGCGGCTCCCAGATGTCCGGGAACGGATACGGTTGCCGCGACAGCGTGCAGGCGCCGCTGACCTTGATCACCGCGTTCGGGCGCCTAGCGAGTTCCAGCACCTTCGGGAGGTCGGCCCAGGGCTGCGGCGGGGCGGGCGGCATGCGCGGCTGCATGATGCCCAGATGGTCGATGATGAATCGCGCGTCGGCATGGCGATCGATCAGCGCAGTGCCCGCGTCCAGATTGCCCCAGCACAGGAGGTTGACCGGAAAGTCGTAGCGAACGGCTGCCCCCAGGATCCGGTCGAGGCCCGGATCGTTTGGCTCGCGCTTCGCCTCCTTGGTCAGGATGACGCGGATGCCGACCGTGCCCGGCGTATTCTTCCAGTCGGCAACGACATCGGCCACCGCCGGATCGTCTGGATCAACCGGCTTGACGATGGCGAACCGGCCGGGATGGGCGCGTTGCACTTCGACCGCATAGCTGCCGTCGTAGCGGTACATGGAAAAGGCGGAGATGAAGATCGCGCCGTCGACGCCGACCTTGTCCATTGCCGCCACCATCTCGTCACCGGTGACGTGATCGGGCCAGTTCGGCACACTGTGCCAGGGTCGCTTCGGGGTGTTCGCCTCATAGGCATGGACCTGGGAATCGATGATAGTCATCGGGAAGCTCCTCTGTGCCAAGCGGCGGGGTCGAGGTGGGCAACGCAAGCGCGATCAAATTGCGGGTCGCATCGACGGCGCCCATCGGCACACCTCGCCACCAGATTTTCGGGCCGCAGAGCGGAACCAGCAGGGGAGATCGGCGTTGCCGCTCCAGGACGGGCTCCACAGGACCCTCTGGGCTCGTCAAGCCCAAGACTTAACCCCGCGTTCAGCGGGGTTTTTCTTGAGAGCTTCTTCCTGGGGCCCGCCGGATCCGCAGCCGACTTGTCTCCCGCCTTTCGCTCCCTACATGTCTGGCAGTGTCGCGTCCCTCCCAGCCCCCCTGCGATACGCGGCATGAAGAAGCCCCGGCAAGCGTAGAGTTCGCCGGGGCTTCGGATTCCCGCCGCCCTACTCCGCGATGACGTCGTGGACATCGAGCGGCTGGTCGCGGGTGGCGAGCCATTCCGCCTGCGCAGCAGCGCGCCTTTGCGCGCGCTCGTCGAGCGGCAATCTCAGCGTCTCGATGAAGCTCAGGATTTCATGGCGGGCGGTCAGATGCGACAGGTTGGGCTGTGCTCCGAGCGTCTTCTCGTTAAGCTCGTCCAGGGCGGTCAGACCGCGCGGAAACAGCTCGCGATAGACAACCCGCTCCGCCAGCGCATCGGCGCTGCGGAAGCCGAGCCGCAACGCCAGCTCGCCTAAGCCTTTGACGATGCGCTGCTTGTTGCGGGAGTCGAGCATGGACAGCCGGTTCCGCACCACGACCCAGTCCATCTGCACGCCGTCTGCTACTCTGCGTTGCTGGCGCGCTTCGCGCACCATCTTGGCGTAGTGGCTCTCCCCCGTGACCGCGTAGGTCGCCGCATCGACGCTGCCGAGCACAGCGAAATCCACGAAACTGTCGTTGAGCGGCGTCACCAGCGTGTTGGCCATGGAATGGGCGAGCCGGGTGAGGTGATTGTCGGAGCCGGCCGTATCCACCACGATGAAGTCGTGGCTCTGCTCGACCGCGGTCAGGGCGTCGACAAACCCGGCGAACTCGATCGTCTCGTTGTCCTCCAGGTTCTGCGTGGAACCCCGGGCGACGCAAAAATGCGTTGGAATCGCGAGCCGGCTTCCGGAGTGCTTCGCCCAACCGCGCCTGTTCTCGGCGTAGTGGGTCAACGTCCTCTGTCGCAGGTCGAGATCGATGGTGGCTACCCGCTGGCCGAAATTCATCAGCCCTACGGCAATGTGCATGGCGATGGTGGACTTTCCCGCGCCGCCCTTCTCGTTCCCCATGACGACGACGTGCGCGGATGTAGGCCGCTCCCTGCTCGCCTGCATCAACATTAACGACTACCTCACGCGGATTGTACTTTTTGGGTGCTTGTTGGGTGAGCAAATGGTGCGAGCCTTGACTATGTTCCTCCATTCGAGGCTACTCGCGCCGCGCGCTTCTGCATGGAGCGGATGCGGTAAGCGAGCGAGCCCTTGGAGTCATCTCCTCCTGCGCTGATTGCGGGGACGGAAGTAGTGACTGGCGGGCACAGCGACAGAAGCTCGGATGCCTTGCCGGCTATCATGGTATCGATCGGGGAGCCCAGACCCTCGAGCGCGTGGGCGACACGCACGACTTCGCCTGCGACATCGTTGATGCGTTCACGCAGTACCGCATTGGCCATCCGCTCCGTCGCCCAGGTTGCTTCCACCTGCCGCTTGAGGGTTGCCAATTCCTGCTCGAGCTGGATGCGTTCGTCATAGGACGCCCCCAACAGCTCCTCGAGCTCACGGTTGCGAGTGCGCAGCTCTTCCATCGCCTCGGAGTGGCGCTTATCAGACTCGGCAGCCCTGTCGCGGGCGTCCGCGAAATGGAGGAGATGGTTGAGCTCGGCCTTATGCTGCGCAAGCCTGCGCTCGACATCGGTCAGCACGGCGCTTCTCGCAGCCAGCTCTGCCTCGGTGAGGCGCAACTGGGCGTGCAGGGCCTTTTCCTTGTCGGCAAGCGCCGCAAGCGCGTTGGACCGCTCACCGTATTCCGCCTTGAGCCGTGCAATGGCTTCGCTCGACCTGCCGATCTCCGAGAGCTGGGTTGTCGTCTTGCTCCTCATCTGCTCCACGCTGGTCTCGAGTCGCCGGGTGGCAACCGCGATTTGCGCGTGCAGCTCTCCCATGTCGGCTTCGATGTCGGCCATGAGATTGGGCGCGGCGGATTGGAGCCGCCTGCGCGCGAAGCGAAACAGCCAGGAACGCGCAAGCGCCTTGGCGCCGATGATGAGCAATGCGGCGAGGAAAAAGCCGAACCCGAAATCGAAGATCGGGTCACTCATGGACAAGCCCCCAATGGTCACCCCTATTGCAGTCCCAGTGACCTACGCGTGGGTAGCAAATTCAGGCTAGCGCCAGTCGATTTCGAATTGCAAGAAGAATCACGTGGAGCTCGTTGCAAATTCGCGTGCACGTACAACCGTCACGGTGCAGGGCGTCTCGATTACGACTTGCGATGATACGCTGCCGAGGTAATACCGCAATGACGAGCTTGCGCGTGCTTCGACCACAACATGGTCGACATGGTTGCTGGTCCGCATCGGAGCCGACTGCCGCCGCGTCGTGCTTGCCGCGAACGGCCATCTGAAAGCAGCGCAATGCGCATGAGCGTGCGCGCGGGATTTGAGCCGCGGAAGCAGTGCCGTTATTGGCGGTATTGACGCGTCTCTCCCTACGCAATCCGCCTGCTCGCGATGTAAAGCCCGACCGCTGCCGCGTTCGACACGTTGAGGCTCTGGACGCGGCCGGGCATGGCAAGCCGGGCGACCAGGTCACAGCTGGTTCGCGTCAGCTGCCGCAACCCCTTGCCCTCGGCGCCAAGGACAAGGGCGAGCGGAACGCGCAACGCCGCATCGGCAATATCGTTTTCCCCGGTGCTGTCGAGGCCGACGACGAGATAGCCGCGCTGGCGCAGGGCCTCCAGCGCGCGAGCGAGGTTCTGTACCGTCACGATGGGCACATATTCCAGCGCCCCGGAGGCGGATTTGGCCAGAACCCCGGTCGCTTCCGGGCTGTGGCGGGCAGTCGTGATCACCGCGGCGACGCCGAAGGCGGCGGCAGTGCGCAGGATGGCTCCCACATTGTGCGGATCGGTAATCTGATCGAGGACGAGCGCGATGCCCGCAGGCTCGATGTCGTCGATCTCGGGGGAGGGGAGCGGATCGGCCTCGACCAGAACGCCATTGTGCACGGCGTCTGGTGAAAGGCGCTGCGCGATCACATCGGGCCGCACGATCTCGGGTTGAACTGCGAGCGGCACGCCTTCGGTGCCGAGGCGCCGTGCAGCATTCTCGGTCGCAAGCAGGCGGCGGATACGGCGGGCGGGATTTTCCAGTGCGGCTCTCACGGTATGCCAGCCGTAGAGGATGGCCGTTGTGTGCTCCGCCCGCCGCGCTTTGCGGCGCGGGTCGGCGGTGCGCTTGGCGTACCTGCCGGGCTCGCGCTTAGGTCTCTTCGTTGCGGGCGGATGCATGATGGCAATAGGATTAGGTGGCGCGGTTGACACTGTGCAACCCGCTCCCCATAACCCGCACAATATCGCGCATCCCTGCGGGTACGCGATATGCACGGGGGAGTGTCCCGAGCGGCAAAGGGGGCGGACTGTAAATCCGCTGGCTGACGCCTTCGTAGGTTCGAGTCCTACCTCCCCCACCAGACAGGTATCAGAGAATCAGGAACATCAGGGATCAGTATCCATCTGATGCCTTATTACGGATCACTGATTCCTGATGCGGGTGTAGCTCAATGGTAGAGCAACAGCCTTCCAAGCTGATGACGAGGGTTCGATTCCCTTCACCCGCTCCAATGCTTGATGGTGCCTGAGGCAGGTATCGAATTAACGCCATTGCTTCCAGAACGCTTCTACGTCCTCGTCGGAAACAAATGGCTCCCGCCGCGCCTTCGCAATCACCTCGCGCTCCTCTTCACTCAAACTGTAGATTCCAGTCCGGCGCGCTTCAATCTCGCGTGCGATCTCCGCTAGCTCCTGCTGATCGAGAGCGACCACGCACGATTGCACGGCTCGCACTAGCAGAGCTTCGTACGCGGCGGCGGGCGATCCTTAACACATGGTAAATGCGTACTGTGAAGCGGCCCGCATGAGCATTTGCCGGAACGCGCTTGATGCCGCCCACCGCATGGAGACTCTGATCAAACCGGCGCTCCGGGATGCGCGCATCGCGCACGGATCACGTGGCTGCCGGGGCCGGCGCCGCGAGGAACGAGCGGGTTGCATACCAGAGGAGATGGCGATTGTTGGCGAAGACGGCGCTGTGCGCCGTATTCGGCAGCGTGATGAGCACGCGGTCGCCGTTCGGCAGCTGACGATAGAAGTCGAACAGATCCTCAGGGGTTGCGATACCGTCGTGATCGCCCCGGATCATGGCGACGGGGCAGTGGATCTTGACGGGATCCACCAATGGCAGGTTGGCGGTCATGTCGAGATAGGTGCCGGTCGGTACCTGATCGCCGAACTTGAGCTCCTCGTCCGCCATTGCATCGGCTACCGCCGGATCGTAGCTCGACGCAAGATTGTCGCGGGTGAAGATCGAGCCGATCATGGCGCGATCGCGGGTGCGCCGATTGTGGGTGCGATAGAGCTCCAATCGCTTGGCGCGGTCGCGTAGCGTGGGCGCGCCGGTGCCCTTGTAGGTGAAAGCGACGAGCACCAACCGGTCGATGGCTTCCGGCTGCGCCTGGGCGAAAGCTGCGGCGCGGATCGCGCCCGAAGAGGTGCCGAACAGATGAAAGTTTGAATGGCCGGTCTCGCTTGCCACCACGGGGAACGCGGCCTTGAGATCCGCGACGCTGCTCGCGATGTCGGAGTTGTTGCCGGAGCTTTCGGAGCGACCATAGCCGTCGTGGTCCATGGTCCACACGTCATAGCCGTAGCGCGCAAACACGTTCATGAGCGAATACTCGCCCTTGCCCGGCACCGCGAGATCATAGCTGGTCCGCGCGGAATTGGAGGAGCCGTGTACCAGAAAGAGCACCGGCAGCGCCGAGGCACCCGGCTGCGGCGCGATGGCTCGCTTGCGCCACAGATTGAGCTTCACGCCCTCCTTGCTGGCCCAATACTCGCCGCTCCAGACCGGGGTATCGGCGGCGGAGGCGAGCTCGATCGTCTCCCCGCCCGCGCTCGCGCCGGGGCTTCCCGCCAACGCAAGGCCTGCGCCAAGCCCCCCGACCTTGAGCAATGTGCGGCGAGGGACAGGTTGATCGTGCAGGAACGGCTTCATCGTATCTGCTCCTTAGCGCCTCGATTGCATGCCCGCGCCGCCGGCCGTCCGCGGCGCAGTATATAGCTCAAGCTGACCATCGTTAGCTGACCATCGTTGATCCGATTGATAGCCAGCGCAGTTTCTCCTGCCCGTACCGGCAAGGCCATGGCCGGCGCAAGCCTCGCGGGGAGACCGGCCGGGCCGGAGGGAACGAGCAGCCAGGGCACGCTGCGCGGCCAACAAATGCATCAAGGGCTGAACGCCGCAGGGGGCGGGGCTCGCGCGCGTGCAGGACTTTTGCTACCGGTGTGAGCCCTTCGCCTGCAACAGCCCCCTTCCCGTGACCGATCGGACCATGCAGCCATCAGACCGCGAGCACAGGGTCATCGAAACCCTGCATCGGATCGCGGTCTTCTGCGACACCCGCATCGGCTGGAACCGGCTCGGGATTGCGCTTAGCGCCGTAATCCTCGCGATCGCGGGGGCGGTGCTCTATCGCCTCCTGCGCACCATCGATGTCGGCGAAGTGCTCGACGCGCTCGCGAGCACGGACTGGAGGGACTTCACGCTTGCGGCGGTATATGTGGCGGGCGGCTATTTCACGCTGACGTTCTATGACCTGTTCGCGCTGCGCACCATCGGCAGAGGCGATGTGCCGTATTGGGCGGCCGCGCTCGCCGGCTTCGGCAGCTATGCGGTCGGCCACAATGTAGGCGCAAGCGTCTTCACCGGGGGCGCCGTGCGCTACCGCGTCTATTCCGGCTGGGGCTTGACCGCCGCCGACGTCGCCAAGCTCTGCTTCATCGCCGGACTGACCTTCTGGCTCGGCAACGCAACCGTGCTCGGTCTCGGCACGCTCTATGCGCCGCTCGCTGCCAGCGCTATCGATCAGCTGCCGCCCTGGGTCAACCGCGCCGGCGCGCTCGCGATTCTGGCGCTGCTCGCTTTTTACGTGCACTGGGTCTGGCAGCGTCCGCGCATCGTCGGCCGCAAGGGCTGGAGCGTCGCCCTCCCGGGCGGGCCGCTTACGCTGCTGCAAATCGGGATCGGCATCGTCGATCTCGGCTTCTGTGCACTGGCGATGTACATGCTGGTACCGGAGGAGCCCAACATCAATTTCATCACCCTGGCCGTCATCTTTGTGGCGGCGACGCTCCTCGGCTTTGCCAGTCACGCGCCCGGCGGCATCGGTGTTTTCGATGCGGCGATGCTGGTTGCGCTCTGGCAGTTCGATAAGGAGGACCTGCTCGCTGGGCTGCTTTTGTTTCGCCTGCTCTATTATATCGTTCCATTCGGGCTCGCCCTGGTCGTGCTCGGCAGCCGCGAGCTCTACCTGTTCCTGCGCGGCACTCCCCCACCGCCGATCCCGGAGATCCCGTCGATCGCTCCCACCGAGGTCGTGGAACCGCCCATCGAGCCGCAGCAACGGATCGCGCAATAGGGCACGGCCCCCCTTACGCCGTCAGCTCCCGGATCAGTTTCTTCCATGCGGCCTTTTCGCGGGCAGGGTGGAAAAGAGGGGCGCGTTGCGCCATCGCGCGCTGCAGCCGCGAGAGATAGCGAGGGTCGGTCTCCGCCCGATGGAGAAGGCGTGCCAATGCCGCCGTGTCGCCCGCGGGGAAATAGCCCGGATAGTCGCGGCCAAGCAGCCCCACCGAGCCATCGATGCGGGAAGCGAGGATCGGCACTTTCGCCGCGATCGCCTCGGAGATGACGTTCGCCCCGCCCTCGCTGCGCGACGAAAGCACCATCACCCGCGCACGGCCGAGCAGGCGGCGGGCATCGGCGCGGGGCCGATCGCCGCGCCAGACATAGCGCGGGTTGCGCGCCATCTCGGCCTTCGCCATTGCCGCCCAGCGCGGTGTTTCGGCGGCACCGTAGTGCACGATGCGCAAGCGCGAGCTCGCCGGCAGCCGGCGCGCCGCAAATGCCGCCCGCATGGGATCCTTTACGTGGCGCAGGTGTCCGATGACGGCCACGTCGAAGCTGCGCATGCTGTTGCGGCGGGCGCCGAGCGAGAGCGCCGACTGGTGCACGACCCGAAGCTTGTGGCGAAAGCGAGCCGGCACCCGGGCGCGCACCAGCTCCTGCAACGCCAGGAGCCGATCGGCACAGGCGAGGGAGTGCAGAACGGGCGCGGGATCGCTGGCGATGTACTCATAAATGTCGGTGCCGCTAAGCGCCACAATGAGCGGCCGGTCGGGATGGAGCGCGCGAAAGCGCCGAATGCTCTCCGCGCTGCGCCAGGCGTGCAGCGCAATCATCAGATCCGCCGGCCTGCCATCGTATGCGTCGGCGACCCGCACGGTATGGCCGAGGTCGCGCAGGATGCGCCTCCACCGCAACGTGGTGGTGGCGTTGCCGGATCGTGACGATGAACGCGCTGGTGTGATAATGACGATCTGCATGAACCAGAAGCTCGTTCCCCGACCGACCACTGGCGCGAGCGAGCCGGAGCTTGCCGCTCAGCTGCGCGCAACACGCACGCGCACCCTTCGTCTCACGGAGGATCTCTCGGCCGTGCAGTTGATGGGACCGATGCTGCCCGTCGTCAATCCTGTGCTGTGGGAAGTGGGGCACGTCGGCTGGTTTCACGAGTACTGGACCTTGCGCCATGCGCATGGGGGGAAACCGCTCCTCGATCGCGCGGACCGACTGTGGAATTCGAGCACGGTTGCCCACGACAGCCGCTGGGAGCTCGACCTGCCGGACCGCGAAGGAGTGCTGCGCTATATGCAGGACGTTCTGGAAAAACAGCTCGATCGCCTCGGCGGCGGAGTCGGTCTGCCCGCGCGGTATTTCTACGAGCTTTCCATCCGGCATGAGGACATGCATGTCGAGGCGCTGGCCTATACCCGCCAGACGCTCGCCTACACATGCCCAGAGGACCTCGGCCGGCCTCCGTTCCAGGCCGCGGGCGACTGGCCCGGCGATGTGCAGATACCGGGCGGAAGCTGGCGTCTCGGCTCAACGCCCAATGACGGCTTCATCTTTGATAACGAAAAATGGGCGCACGAGATTGCCCTCGCACCTTTTCGTATTGCCAAAGCGCCGGTGACGAACGCCGAGTTTGCGGCATTTGTGGAAGAGGGCGGCTATCGCCGCAGAGAATTCTGGACCGCTGAGGGATGGGTCTGGCGCGAAGGCGCAGGCGCGCGGCGGCCGGTGTATTGGCTCGACAAGGAAAGCGAGCGCTGGTTCTGGCGCCGCCACAATAAGCCGGAGCCTCTCGCACCGCATGTGCCGGTGACATTCGTCAACTGGTACGAGGCGCAAGCCTGGTGTTGCTGGGCAAATCGCCGGTTGCCGACCGAGGCGGAATGGGAAGCGGCGGCGCTGGGGCAACCGAATAGCTCCGGCTCGGCGCTGGCCGACGGCAAGCGTCGCTGGCCCTGGGGCGAGGCGCCGCCCGATGCCGCACATGCCAACCTCGACTTTGCCTTCGCGGGGCCAATCGATGTCGCCGCCTGCGCGGACGGCGACAGCGCGTTCGGCTGCCGACAGATGATTGGCAACGCGTGGGAGTGGACCACATCGGACTTCGTGGCGTTCCCAGGCTTCGCCGCGGATCCATACGAAGATTATTCTCAACCGTGGTTCAACAGCCGCAAGGTGCTGCGTGGCGGAAGCTTCGCGACCAGCACCAGGATCGCGCGTCCCGGCTATCGCAATTTCTTCACCCCCGAGCGCAACGACGTGATCGCCTCGTTCCGCACCTGCGCATTGTAGAACATGTGCCGATGACAAGGACCCGCAGTGGCGCCACCGACCGGGCAGCCTCCTTCTCCCCGATAAGAACGGGAAGAGGGAGGAGCTTGCCGCTCGCGCTGAATTTGTTTTACGGGCATGCGGCCTGAAATGCAGGCGATCAAACAGCCCATTCTGAAAGACGTGGTGCTGGTCGGCGCCGGCCATGCGCACGTCGCCGTGCTGCGCATGTTCGGGATGGCGCCGCTTCCCGGCGCGCGTTTCACGCTGATCACGCGCGAGGTGCACAGCCCCTATTCGGGCATGCTGCCCGGGTTGATCGCGGGTCACTACCAGTTTGACGATGCCCACATCGACACCGCTCCGCTCGCACGATTCGCCGGTGCCCGGCTCTATCAGGACGAAGCGATTGGCCTTGATCTCGCCAACCGCCGCGTCATCTGCCGTACCCGTCCGCCTGTCCCTTACGATCTCATCTCGATCGACATCGGCTCAACCCCCAACACGGCGCAAGTCTGCGGTGCGATCGAGCACGCCATCCCGGTCAAGCCGATCGACGGCTTTCTCGCCCGGTTCATGGCGATGAGAGAACGCGTGCTTGCGCGCAAGACTGGCTCGCGCATCGCGGTCATTGGCGCGGGCGCGGGCGGGGTCGAGCTCATGCTTTCGGTGGCGCACCGCTTGCGCTGCGAAGCCCGCGAGGCCGGCCTCCGGCAAGAGGACCTGCATTTTGTGCTCGTCAGCGCCCGAGCGGAGATCCTGCCGACATTCCCGCCGGCGTTCCGCGCCGCCTTTCGCGAGATTCTCAACGCGCGGGGCATCGCCGTTATGGCGGGTGCGGCGGTAACACAAGTCGAGTCTCGGCGGCTCGTGCTCGACGACGGGCGCGCCGTTGAGGCCGACGAGGTCCTCTGGACCACACAGGCAAAGCCGGCAACCTGGCTGGCAGAAAGTGGACTGCGGCTCAGCCCGGAGGGTTTCGTCCAAGTCGCACCGACGCTCCTGGCGGAAGGCCGCAATGACGTGTTTGCAGCCGGCGACGTGATCTCGTTTCCAACGCGCGAGCTGCCGAAATCCGGCGTCTATGCGGTGCGAGCCGGACCCATTCTCGCCGATAACATCCGCTGCTCTCTCACTGGCGGGGCATTGCGACCGTTCCGACCGCAGCGCGAGGCGATGTATCTGGTCTCAACGGGCGACGCTTATGCCGTCGGAACCCGTAATGGGGTAGTGTTTAAAGGCGCGTGGGTCTGGCGCTGGAAGGATTGGATCGACCGGCGCTTCATGCGCCGTTTCAATCAGCTGCCGGAAATGACCCCGCCGCATCCGCGTGCGGGGGAGGGGAGGGTGGGGCTTAAGCTGTTGGGTGCCTCCCTCGCCGACGCCGCGGCGCTCAAGGAAATCTCGGCGCTGGCCATGCGCTGCGGCGGCTGCGGCGCCAAGGTCGGGGCCACCGTGCTGTCACGTGCGCTTGCGATGATCGAGCCGGCGCCACGCAAAGACGTCATCGCAGGCCTTGATGCCCCCGACGACGCGGCCCTCATCGATACCGGAGGCGAGAAGCTCTCGGTGCAGACGGTGGATTATTTCCGGGCCATGGTGGACGACCCGTTCCTGTTCGGCCAGATCGCTGCCAACCATGCGCTCGGCGACGTCTATGCCATGGGCGGCGAGCCGCAATCGGCGCTGGCGATCGCCACCGTACCCTTCGGTCTGGAGGCGAAGGTCGAGGCCGATCTTTCCGCCATGCTCGTTGGCGCCAACGAGGTGCTGCGTGCGGCGGATTGCGCGCTGGTCGGCGGCCATACCAGCGAGGGTGCTGAGCTCGCGCTCGGCTTTGCGGTCAACGGTCTCGTTCCCCGCGCGGCCGCCTTGTGCAAGAGCGGAGCGCGGCCGGGCGATGCCCTGGTTCTGACCAAGGCGCTCGGCACCGGCACGCTCCTTGCCGCCGATATGCGGGGGAAGGCGCGGGCGCGCTGGCTGATGGCGGCCTTTGCCCACATGCTGCAATCCAACCGGCGCGCCGCCGAGATCGTGCGCGACCACGCCTCGCACGCGGCAACCGACGTGACGGGCTTCGGCCTGCTGGGGCACCTCGTCGAGATGGTGCGCGCCTCCGACGTCGATGTAACGCTCGCGCTCGACCGCGTTCCCGTGCTCGCGGGCGCATCCGAAACAATCGCGATGGGGATCTTGTCGTCGTTGCAGCCGCAAAATGTCCGGTTGCGCCGCGCGATCCGCAATCTCGAGGAAGCTGCTGCGCACCCGCTGTTCCCATTATTGTTCGACCCGCAGACTGCCGGCGGGCTGTTGGCGGCAGTGCCGATCGAGTGCGCCCAGAGCTGCGCAGATGCATTGCGCGCAGCCGGCTACAGGGATGCGAGCATCATCGCAATCGTGAGCGCGCGAAGCAGCGCCGTCGAGCCGATTACCCTCGATCTCGACGGATCGATTGTTGCTCCCCTGCTCGCGGCGGCAGCGGCCAAGGACCGGATCGCTGTGGCAAGGACGACGAGCCCGCATGTCGAGCCGGTTCTCTGACCTTACGGATGGCGCTCGCTCCGCGATGGCAAGCTCTCAGGCGCATGCCGGTCCCGCTCGTGGCTGGCGTCGTGTTTGCCGGACTGTGGTGGCTGGGTGCGATCACGCCAGCGCCGGCGATCGCGGGTTTCGTCCTCATCGCGGGTGCCGCCCTGGTGGAAAGCGGCATGCGTGAAGCGGCTCCCGCGAAGGAACGCGAGCAGACGCGCTCCGCCTCTGCCGACGACCTAGGCGAATTGCAGACGGTGCTCACCGGGCTGCCCCATCCCGTGATCGCTCTCAACCGGCGTGAGGAGGTCGTCGCTCTTAACCGAGAAGCGAGCGCGCTTGCCCCCGCGCTGCGTCACGGGGAATCGGTTCTGCTCGGGCTGCGCGCACCGGAGGTGCTGGAGGTGATGCGCCGCGCCCGCGCAAGTGGCAAAGCCGAGCACGCGGAGTTCTTCGAACGCGTTCCGGTCGAGCGTTGGTACGAGGTCATCGCCGTTCCGATATCCCTGCCGGAGAGGATGTTTGATGGCGACCTGGTGCTGCTAACGTTCGAGGATCGCACGCCATTGCGGCGGGTGGAGGCCATGCGGGCCGACTTCGTGGCCAACGCCAGCCATGAGCTGCGCACACCGCTTGCTGCGCTTTCCGGCTTCATCGAAACATTGCAGGGGCCGGCGCGCGACGATGCTGCGGCGCGGGAGCGTTTTCTCGAGATCATGCACGTCCAGGCTGGTCGCATGGCGCGGCTGATCGACGACTTGCTCTCGCTCTCGCGCATCGAGCTGCGCGCGCATCTGCGGCCCGATCAGGAGGTCGACATTGCTGAGATCGTACACCAGGTCGCGGATGGTTTGCACGCTCTGGCCAGCGAGCGCACGGTCGAGATCGCAATCAGGGATTCGTCGAGTCCGCTGATCGTGCTCGGGGAGCGCGACGAGCTCATGCGGGTGTTTGAGAACCTGACGGAGAATGCGCTCAAATATGCTGCCTCCGGCAAGCGCATCGACATCGAGCTCGCGCGTGCCGAGATTGCGAGCGGCAAACAGGAAGCGCGGATCGCAGTCCGGGATCATGGTCCGGGCATCGCCGCCGACCACCTGCCGCGATTGACCGAGCGATTCTATCGTGTCGATGTCGCCGCAAGCCGCGCCCAGGGCGGCACCGGCTTGGGTCTCGCGCTGGTCAAGCATATCCTCAACCGGCATGACGGCAGGCTCGCGATCGAGAGCACGCCAGGACAAGGCGCGACGTTCACCGTGCACTTGCCCCTTGTCCAGCCGCAGCGCCTTGTAGGGGCGACAAAATCGGCCTAATCGGGATGACGACCTGCTGGTTTTCCAATTTCGTATCGGACCTGGTCTGGAGCCGTGCGCATGGCGACAACCGAACATACCGCCAAGGCATTCGATCTCGACCTGCAAGAGCTGAGAAAGCTGATCGCCGAGATGGGCGGGCTCGCGGAGAGGCAGATCATGGAGTCCCTCCGCGTGCTGGAGCATCATGACGGGGAGCGGGCGCAGCGGATCATCGCCGCTGATCTCGACATCGACGCGCTTCAGCGCGAGATCGAGGACAAGGCAGTGCAGACAATTGCGCGACGCCAGCCGATGGCGGTTGATCTGCGCGAGCTCGTCGGGGCATTGCGGCTGTGCAACGATCTGGAACGCATCGGGGATCTCGCCAAGAACATGGCCAAGCGCGCGGTGCTGCTCGAAAGGGAGCCGGACTCGCTGAGGGTAGGCAGCGGCGTGCAACACATGGGGGGCATAGTTCTGGCGCAGCTCAAGCAGGTGCTCGACAGTTATGCCATGCGCGATCTGGAAAGAGCGCTTGCGGTATGGAAGGGCGACGAGGAGATCGACGCCCTGTGCATCTCGATCTTTCGCGAGCTATTGACCTACATGCTGGAAGACCCGCGCAATATCACGTCGTGCATCCACCTGATGTTCTGTGCCAAGAACATCGAGCGCATAGGAGATCACGCCACCAACATTGCCGAGACCGTGTATTATCTGGTCGAGGGCCGTACCATGCCGCAAACGCGTCCCAAGGGCGATGACACCCTTCTTGCTGCGCTCGGTCGGCAGTGATTTGCAGCGTGACCGTCACGTAGGGGGCGGGTCTGAAATCCGCCCCTACATGAACGAAAGGGCAGGTTCTATGCGAGCGGCACTTTTGTCTATGCTCGCGAATCCAGGGAAATACCCAGGCTGAAAGCTTTCTGCCGGGTGGCGCCTTCGGTGCGCTTGAGCGCGCGCGCAATCTTTCGCGCCGGCGTCTTCTGACGAGCGCTAGCTTTCAGCTCACGAATGTCGCCTTTGGTCCATTGGCGTCGCTTTGAGGCTTTCTTTGCCATGTTCTCTCCAGTTCAATCAGAGCCTGCGGGAATAAGATCGATTGGTCATCCGATCTTTGTTTGCAGCGCCATTCAAATAATCCGGACGCAGGAACAAGTCAAATCGGTTCCTTGGCACAAATATTGCGCAAGCTCGCCAGGCTCTGGTTAGTTAACTTTACGACCGGCGCTGGCGCTTCCAACCATTATCGGCAGTAGTTCTGAAAGCCACCAAAGATTGTTGTCGTCAGTCGATTCCGCCGCTCGTGCGTGTTGCACCCTTCAGATTAATTGCCGACAGAAATTCATGTCGCGTCTCCGCGCGCGTCCGGAATGATCCCAGCATGCAGCTCGTCACCATGGTGACTTCAGGCTTGTGCACCCCTCTGGTGGTCATGCATTCATGCGCGCCTTCCACTATCACCCCCACACCGAACGGCCTGAGCACGGAATTGAGACATTTGGCGATTTCCGCCGTCATTTTCTCCTGAACCTGAAGACGTTTGGCATAGACATCCACCAGCCGCACGAGCTTGGAGATTCCGACAACACGCTGGCGCGGGAGATAGCCGATATGCACGCGGCCGATGATAGGGGCAATGTGGTGCTCGCAGTGCGATTCGAAGCGAATGTCGCGTAGAAGCACGATCTCGTCGTAGCCGGCGACTTCCTCGAACGTCCGCTGCAGGTATTCGTGTGGATTCTCGAAATTGCCCGAGAACCATTCCTCATACGCGCGCACGACCCGGCCGGGTGTTCCGATCAGCCCCTCGCGGTCCGGATCGTCCCCGGCCCAGCGAATAAGGGTGCGCACCGCGGCCTCGGCCTCATCGCGCGGGGGCCGCTCGAGCCCTGAGCTCTGGGCGGCGGCGGGACGTCCTTTGGGCTTGTGGTTAGCCTTAACGATCTTATCCATCGTATGTGTCCGTAGGAGCGGGTGTCACACCCGGCCCTACATGACACTCTCAAACCTTGCTTTGCAATAATGCGGTTTGCGACCCGGTCGCACTAACTCTTGAACGGGCGACGATCGCGCCGCATATTGGGCGGCTGGTAGGCAAGACGCGCGTGATAGGCGCAATAGGGCAGGCTGCTGATGGTCTGTCCGCCGCAAAAGAAGAAATCGGGGTTGCCCGGATCGCCGATGGGCCAGCGGCATGTATTCTCGTTGAGCTCGAGCAGACTGCGACGCTGGCCCAGGGGTATCACGTTGTCGGCCAACTCGGGCTCGGGCTCGAGATCGATCTCGTAAGCTTGCGCGAGCGCAGTGTTGCCGCGCACGACCGCCCTCGACAGGCGCAAGCCCGCCGCGGCGCCGCGCGGTTTGCGAGGACGCGCAGCGCTCGTGCCGCTCGCTGCAGCGGGCTTGGCGCGGCCAGCGAGTCCCAGACGGTGAACCTTGCCGATCACAGCGTTGCGGGTGACACCGCCAAGCTGTGCGGCAATTTGACTCGCCGAAAATCCTTCGCTCCACAGCTTCTTCAGCGTCTCGACGCGTTCGTCATTCCAGCTCATGCCTCAATCTTCCCCGGCAGTGGCCGTGGCGGCGAACTCTGGACAGAATCCAACTACGGGTCTGGGCAACGATCGTTGCCCGACGCATTACTCCTGATACCGATTTACGCTGACTGGTCCGCCGCACGGATAGTCGTATTCGACAGTCCAGAACTATAATATGGCGAGAGTCGGGCGCAAGAGTCCGCGCTTGTCGCGTCCACATGTTCCGGCGGCAATCACGCCGGCATCCACACCTATTTGCACGAGGGCAACATCTCCTCAGCGCGCATCATGGACGAGATGCGGCCTGGGTGCGGAGCCGGTACTCGGATGTGCGGCGTTCGTCCGGGCTGCGAAGTACCAAAGTTCTCTGCGCCCTGGATCGAGCGTAGCAATGGCCCCGTGTTGGCTTGCTCCATCCGGGTCGCGGAGCCCGAGAATCCGTGTTGTTGACACTTTGTTCTGCGGGACTACAATGCGCCCCGGTGCCGCCTTGGAAAGGCGGCACATTTCATTTGCGGCGCTTGTCGGCGTGTCCCATGACTCACAGTCCGGTTTCTCACCTGTTTCCGACCTATGCGCGTGTCGATCTTGCGTTCGAGCGCGGTGAGGGCGCATGGCTCGTTGCTGTTAACGGCGATCGCTATCTGGACTTCACCTCGGGTGTTGCGGTGAACGCGCTCGGCCATGCACACCCGCATCTTGTCGCGGCAATCGTCGAGCAGTCCAAGAAACTCTGGCACGTCTCGAATCTGTACCGCATTCCCGAAGCCGAGCAGGTCGCCGAACGGCTTTGCGCGGCGAGCTTCGCCGAGCTCGTCTTCTTCTGCAATTCAGGCGCTGAGGCTTTGGAGTGCGCGATCAAGACCGCCCGCAAATACCAGGCTGCATGCGGCCGCCCTGAGCGATACCGCATCATCACATATGAGGGCGCCTTTCATGGACGCACCTTGGCCACCCTCGCAGCAGGCGGACAGAAGAAATATCTGGAGGGGTTCGGTCCCGTGGTTGAAGGCTTTGATCAAATGCCTTTCGCCGACCTTCCCGCGACCAAACGCGCAGTCGGGCCGCAAACCGCAGCGATCCTGATCGAGCCGAACATGGGCGAGGGCGGAGTGCGGGTCGTAGCACCCGAATTCCTCCGGGCGCTCCGGCAGCTCTGCGACGACACCGGACTGCTGCTGCTGTTCGACGAAGTGCAAACCGGAATGGGCAGGACAGGCGAGCTGTTCGCATATCAGCGCTGCGGGGTTGAACCTGACGTCATGGCGCTCGCCAAGGCGCTCGGCGGCGGATTTCCGCTCGGTGCCTGTTTGACCACCAGCGAAGCCGGCAAGGGCATGACGGTTGGGACTCACGGCTCCACGTTCGGCGGCAATCCGCTCGCCATGGCGGCGGCGAATGCTCTGCTTGACGTCATGCTCGCAGACGGATTCCTCGATCGGGTCCGCCGCAGCTCGCTCCTGCTCAAGCAGAAGCTCGCCGAGATCCAGGACCGCTATCCGATGCTCATTGCGGAAGTCCGCGGGGAGGGGCTGCTCATGGGGTTACGCGCCGTTGTGCCGAGCGGCGATCTGGTCAAGGAGCTGCGCGAGGAGAAATTGATCGCCGTTGCAGCAGGCGACAATGTGGTCCGGTTATTGCCCCCGCTCACGGTAACGGATGACGAGTTGTCCGAAGGAGTGCGGCGCATAGACCGCGCCTGCGCGCGCCTGTCCAAGGCGCAAAAACAGACGGCCGACGGGACGGCGGCATGAGCGCGCCTGCGGCTCGGCATTTCCTCGATCTCGTCGACATTCCTCCGCAGGAGCTGCGCGGGATCCTCGCCGCCGGTCGAGCGATGAAGAAGCATCCCGCGAAGGCCAGTGTGGCGCTCGAGGGAAGAACGTTGGCCATGATCTTCGACAAGCCCTCGACGCGCACCCGCGTCTCTTTCGACGTCGCCATGCGCCAGCTCGGCGGCGGCACCATCGTGCTCACCGGGCTGGAGATGCAGCTCGGTCGGGGGGAAACCATGGCTGATACGGCACGCGTGCTGTCGCGCTACGTAGACGCCATCCTGATCCGCGAGCTGGACCACGACATGGTGGTCGAGCTTGCGCGCCATGCAACCGTGCCTGTGATCAACGGCCTCACGCGGCACTCGCACCCGTGCCAGGTGCTTGCGGACGTGATGACCTTCGAGGAGCACCGCGGACCCATCCGCGGCAAGACTGTCGCTTGGAGCGGCGCCACCAATAACGTGCTCGTTTCCTGGATGCACGCGGCGGAACGCTTCGACTTCCATCTGCGGGTGGCTACGCCTGAGGAGCTCGCGCCGAAGAAATCGCTGCTCGACTGGATCGAACGTTCCGGCGCCTCTATTCGCGTCGGCCGCGATCCGGAAGAGGCGGTGAAAGGTGCGGACTGCGTGGTGACGGACACCTGGGTCTCGATGGGCGACAGCAACGGCCCGCGCAGACACAATCTGCTGAGACCCTATCAGGTGAATCGCGCGCTTATGGCGCATGCCGGGCCAAGTGCAGTGTTCATGCACTGTCTGCCCGCGCATCGGGGCGAAGAGGTCACGGACGAGGTGATCGACGGGCCGCGATCGATCGTGTTCCATGAGGCCGAGAACCGGGTGCATGCCCAGAAAGGCATTCTGGCATGGTGCTTCGGCAAGCCGAGCCTCGCAGCGCTGTAGAAGGCGAGCGCGGATCCTCGCTCTTGAAGCGGTGAACTTTTCTCGCTGCACATTATATTGAAGCGGCATGCCAGAACCCCAACCTGTGATTCCGACGCGCACGCCGGCCGCGACTTCCGCCGACGATACGATCCTGCCCTTCCAGGTCGAAGCGCTCGATCTGCGCGGCCGTCTGGTGCGTTTCGGTCCTGTCATCGATAGCATCCTTTCGCGGCATCGCTATCCCGCGCCGGTCGCCAAGCTGCTGGGCGAGGCGATCGTGCTTACCGTGCTGCTTGGCTCGACCCTGAAGTTCGACGGTCGCTTCATTCTGCAGACGCAGAGCGACGGGCCGGTGCGGATGCTGGTCGTTGATTACACCACTCCGGACCAGGTGCGCGCTTGCGCCAGGTTCGATGTGAGCCGGGTGGCTGCTGCGATCAGGTCGGGGACTACGGATCCCGGCGCAATGCTCGGCCACGGCCACTTGGCAATGACCATCGACCAGGGGCCTGATACCGCGCGATACCAGGGAATCGTTGCGCTGGAGGGCAAGAACCTCGAACATGCCGCCCACGAGTACTTTCTCCGCTCGGAACAGATTCCGACGCGGGTACGCCTGGCCGTCGCCGAGGAGCTGCGAGCCGACCGCAATGGCGCCAAGCACCGGTGGCGGGCTGGCGGCCTTCTCCTGCAATTCCTGCCGGCATCGGAGAAACGGGTCCGCCGGCCTGATCTCGACCCCGGCGACATTCCCCCGGGGATGCAGCCCGACGAGCTGCCCGAGGATGAGGCCTGGGTCGAAGGCAGCGCGGTTGTGGCCTCGGTCGAGGACCTGGAGCTGCTGGACCCCGAAGTGTCATCCGAGCAGCTGCTCTATCGTCTCTTTCATCAGCGCGGAGTCCGGGTCTTTCGCAGCAGGGACTTGCGCGCCCACTGCTCCTGCTCGCGCGAGAGAGTGGAGCGGATGCTCCGAAGCTTTCCCCAGGCGGACCGCGATGAGATGGTGCAAGACGGCAAGATCATCGTCACCTGCGAGTTCTGCAACTCAACATATGCATTTGACCCGTCGGAGGTGCATGAGACCGCATCCTGATGCGCGACCGAAGGCCGCGGTCATGCCGGGCTCACCCACGAGCAAACCCGGGCCTGGCGGTCGCAACGTCCGACGTTAGTTGATCGTGCGTGTCCGCTGCGGCAGGTCCAGCGAAAAAGCGGGTATCTCGATGTCGAAGGCCTCGCCGGCAGTGCTGATCATGCCGTAGGTCCCGGTCATGAAGCCGGATGCGGTCGGAAGCGGCACGCCGCTGGTGTATTCGAAGTTCTCGCCGGGCTTGAGCACGGGTTCTTCACCCACCACACCCGCCCCGCGCACCTCCTGCAGCCGGCCTTGTCCGTCCGTAATGCGCCAATGCCGTGTCTTGAGCTGGACGGTTTCGGCTCCCAAGTTCGTGAGCGTGATCGTATAAGCCCAGAAGTAGTATCCATTTTCCGGCGAGGAGCGCTCCGGCAGGAAACGCGGGATCACCTTCACTTCGATCTGCCGTGTCACGGCACGGTAAGGTGATTTGGCGGTCTCCATAGTTCCGTCCTCTGCCTCTGCTAATGCGGCGATGGCACTTTACACGTTTCAACCACCGCACCCGTCAGGCAAGCCCCCCGCGATGCAGGCTCCTGTGATCACCAGCGGACGCGATCTCAGACTCGACCTATTCCGCGGGATCGCGCTGTGGCTGATTTTTCTCGACCACATCCCCTCCAATCTCGTTGCCTGGGTCACCATCCGCAACTACGGCTTCAGCGACGCGACCGAGATCTTCGTGTTCGTGTCGGGCTACACCGCTGCATTCGTCTATGGCCGGGAAATGCGCGAGCGCGGCTTTGCCATTGCGGGTGCGCACATCTTGCGGCGGGCCTGGCAGATCTATGTCGCGCATGTGTTCCTGTTCGCAATCTACCTCGCCGAGATCACCTACATCGCCAACAGCTTCGAAAACCCGCTTTATGCGGAGGAGACCAACATCCTGGATTTCCTCAAGCAGCCGGACACCACCATCATCCAGGCGCTGTTGCTCAAGTTCAAGCCCGCCAACATGGACGTGCTGCCGCTCTATATTGTGCTTCTGCTGCTGTTTCCTCCGATCCTCTGGCTCCTGCTGCGTCAACCCAGCCAGGCTTTGGCAGCGTCGGTCCTACTTTATGTGCTGACCTGGCACTTCAACTGGAATCTGCCGAGCTATCCGAGCGGTCACTGGTTCTTCAATCCGTTTGCCTGGCAACTGTTGTTCGTTTTCGGTGCCTGGTGCGCGCTGGGGGGAGCACAGCGCCTTTCCGCCGTGTTGGAGTCGCGCGCCACTGTGCTCGTTGCGGCAGCTTATCTCGCCTTCGCGTTTCTGATTTCGCTCACCTGGTATCTGCCCGCGATGAGCCAATACGTGCCGCACTGGCTCGAGGAATTGATCTACCCGATCGACAAGGTCAATCTCGACGTTCTCCGATTTGCCCATTTTCTGGCGCTCGCAGTGGTAACGGTCCATTTTGTACCACGCGACTGGCCGCTGCTGGCGTCGCGTTGGTTGCAGGCACCGATCATCTGCGGCCAGCATTCGCTCGAAATCTTCTGCCTCGGCATATTTCTCTCGTTCGCAGCCCATTTCGCCATGACCGAGGTGTCGCCGGCGCTCTGGATGCAGGTGCTTGCAAGTGCATTAGGCATTCTCATAATGGTTGCAGTTGCTGGCCTGCTCACATGGTATAAGCGCGCAGAAGGACGAAGTCCCACATCGCGACCGAAGAAGCCGCCGGACGCGGACCTCGCGGGAGGCGAGGCATGAGAATGCTGGTTGGGACGTTAGCGGCACTTCTTTCCGCGCTTGCCATCGCATCCGCCGCAGAGCACCACGACTGCGACATCCCGGCGGACTATTTACTCTTTGGGAACAATGACTTGAAACGCGTCAACGCGGTCGTAAAGGAGCAGCATCGGCTGACCGTTGCGGTGCTGGGGACGGGGTCATCGGCCCTCGCCGGCCCAAACGGCCCCGCTTCGGCCTACCCGGCCCGCCTGCAAGCCGTGCTCAGCCAGCGTCTTCCGGGCACAGCGGTCAAGGTCGTCCCTCTGGTCCGAAGCCGCCAGACGACAGACGACATGGCGAAGGCGATGGAGAAGCTTGTCGCCGACGAGAAGCCGGACCTGGTCGTGTGGCAGACCGGCACCATCGATGCCATTCGCAGGATCGAACCGGAGGAATTTCGCTCAGCCCTCGACGAAGGCATCGAAATAGTGCAAAAGAGCGGGGCGGACGTCATCTTGATGAATATGCAATATAGCCCTCGCACCGACATTATGGTTGCGCTCGGGCCGTATGCCGACACGATGCGGGTGGTTGCTCAGCAACACGAGGTGCCCTTGTTTGACCGGCTGTCAATCATGCATCACTGGTCGGATACGGGCGCGTTCGATCTTTATGCCACAGGCAAAGATAATGTCCTTGCGTCGCAGGTCCACGATTGCATTGCGCACGGGATGGCTGCAATGATCCTGGATGCCGCGCACCTGCGCGGGAGTGAAGGGAAAACAGCGCAATAACCCAAGAAAATTCAAGAAAATTCCAGCAGGGAACTAACGGAAGAAGCATGCAGAAGGGGACTTTCTTGCGGCGCGCGCAGATCTGTGGCGCGCTCCTGACGGCAGGTCTATTTGTCTCGTTGCCAGCGGCGGCGCAGGCGCCTGGCGCGATGGCGCCTCCAGGCGGCCTCGCTGCCCCATCTTCGGCTCCCAGGAGCCCAGGTCCTCCGCCGGCTTGCATCGTTGCCCCTGACCAGGCGCGGTTCGATTATCCGCTTCCCCACACCGCACGACTTCTCGCCGCCGGCAAGCCGATCAAGATCGTCGCTTTGGGCTCCTCGTCCACCTATGGCGCCGGGGCAAGCTCGTCGGCAGCCGCCTATCCCAATCGTCTCGCGCAGGAGCTCGCCCGGCGCTTTCCGGGACAGGAGTTCACGGTCTTGAACCGGGGCGTAAATGGCGAGGAAATCACCGACATGCTGAAGCGGCTCGACAGCGCGGTGCTGGCCGAGCATCCCGACCTCGTGCTCTGGCAGGTGGGAACGAACTCGGTACTGCGGGATCGTGCGCTGCCGCCGCATGTGGGGGAGCTGCATGAAGGTCTGCGGCGACTGAGAGCGAGCGGGGCCGACGTCGTGCTCATCGACCCGCAATACGCTCCGCGCGTGGTTGCCAAGCCCAATTGCGAGAGCATGGTCAAGCTTATTTCCGCCAGTGCGAAGGCGGAGCACGTGGGTGTATTTCATCGTTTTGAGCTCATGCGGCACTGGTATCTCGCAGATCACCAGGCGTTCGAATCGTTCGTGTCGCCGGACGGCTTGCATATGAACGACTGGAGCTACGCCTGCCTGGCCAAGGCGCTCGGCATGGCTATTTCCGAAGCCGCGTTGCGTCCGACAGCAATCGCCGGCGGCGACCATATTCATCGCTCCCCGGTTGGACCTCAGCTTCCGCGATAGGCGCCGCTCACACAGCGTCAAGCGCGGCAAACACATCCTCAACGAGGTCGTCGGGGTGTTCCAGCCCGCATGACAGTCGCACCAGGCCATCGCTGATCCCGAGCGCGGCACGTGCAGCCGGGCTGAGCCGTTGATGTGTCGTCGTTGCGGGGTGCGTGATCAGGCTTTTTGCATCGCCGAGATTGTTGCTGATGCGCACCAGCTTGAGTGCGTCCTGGAAACGAAAAGCGGCAGCTTTGCCGCCCTTGATCTCGAATGCAATGAGCGTGGAGCCGCCGCGCATCTGACGTTGCGCAACGGCCGCCTGCGGGTGGTCGGGCCGTCCGGGATAGATCAGGCGGGCAATCTTGGGGTGCTCGGCAAGCGCCACCGCGAGGGTCGCGGCTGTATCGGTCTGCCGCCGTACGCGCACGGCAAGAGTCTCCAGGCCCTTGAGCAGCACCCAGGCATTGAAGGGTGAAAGCGAGGGGCCGGTCTGGCGAATGAGGTTGTGCACATGATCCGTAATGAATTTCCCGGAAGCCAGGATGATGCCGCCCAGACAGCGACCCTGGCCATCGATGTGCTTGGTCGCGGAATAGACTACGCAGTCCGCGCCGAGATCGAGCGGCCGCTGCAACAGTGGAGTCGAGAAGACATTGTCCACGACAAGCGTTGCGCCGGCGGCATGCGCAATTTCGGCGACTCCCTGGATATCGATCACTTCAAGCACCGGGTTGGTCGGTGTTTCCAAAAAGAACGTTTTGGTGTTTGGCCGCACCGCGTGGCGCCATTGCTCGAGATCGGTGCCGTCGACCAGGGTCGAGGCCACGCCGTAGCGGGGCAGGTGCTCTTCCACGACGTAGAGGCATGAGCCGAACAGCGCCTTTGAAGCAACGATGTGATCTCCGGCGCGAACCTGCCCCATGAGGGCGGTCGTGACCGCCGCCATTCCGGTTGCGGTTGCGCGCGCAGCCTCTGCGCCTTCGAGCGCAACCATGCGCTGCTCGAACATCGTGACCGTAGGATTGGAGAAGCGGGAATACTGATAACCCGGCTCCTCGTTCTTGAACCGCTTTTCCGCGCTGGTTGAGCTCTCGTAGACGTAGCCTTGGGTCAGAAACAGCGCCTCCGAGGTTTCCCCGAAGGGTGAGCGCAGGATACCGGCATGCACGAGTTCGGTTTCCGACCGATATCTTCTCTTGGCGGACATTGCAGTCTCCTCTGCCCAACAAAAAACCCGGCTGGAAAAGCTCCGCCGGGTCCTGCGCGTCCCCGGCCTTTTAGCGACTTATTTTACGTGGCTGCAAGCCGGCCGGCTCAAATGACCACGGGGATAACGTCCCTGTAGCGCTGCCGGTACCTCTTCGTCAAGACGATCCTGAGCTAGGAGCCTGTCCGAGTAATAGGGGAATTTGCTGGCCAAGGAAGCGCGTCAGATTCTCTCCCTCCGCATGAGCAAGACATTCCGCGTCTGGAAGATCGATGAGCCGCTGTTTCTGCCCCCGAGGGTGCAGGATTTTGTGGCCGAGGGCCATCTACGCGCCAGCGGGCTTCCTACGGGCTCGTCCCCTCACCTCCAGCCCGCGTTTGCTTGTTCCGAGCCCGAGCCGTGTTCTCACCCGAAACGCGATTCCGCCGGGCCAATGACTACGGTCGGGCTAAGACCTCCCTTTCGTCATCGGCCCGGCGGCTCCATTCTCACTCTCGCCCCCTGGGTCAATTCCTCGTGTCGCCAGAGGGTCAATTCCGGATGTCGCTTGACACCGTCCGGGCAGAGCTGGGGTACCCTTCCTACGCAATCATGCACCACACATTGCAGCCATGGATCTGTTCGTGGTCCCGACCGTCAGCTTCAACCTGCTTTACGTCCTGGTCATTGTTCGGTTGGCCGGCGAGAGCTTGTGTGGATCGATGTGACTGCGCAGCCGACGGCGGAAATTGCCGCGGTGGGACAAGAGCACCTGGGAGCGGACGAATTGCAAACGGTCATGGTCGCAATTCGAGACCAACCGGCTCCGGTATTTTCATCACGTGCGTCAGACGGCAGAAACTTGTGAGATACGGGTCGCCCAATTCTACTGGTTTAAATGCCCAAGACGTAAATTTGATTGGCCGACTTGGCTAAAGCCTTCAGTTGCATTTGTCTCTCTATCGTTCGTCACCGACAAATGTCCTAACTGCCGAAAGACGCATGTACCGGCCTACAAGATCGGACGCGACCCGAGCGTGTGATTGCAATGGCGCTTGGACCGGCGATGGCGTGAAGGGCTTGCGTGACCGCGCCCTGTTGCTGTGTGCCCGCTCCTTGCGGCTACGTCCGTGAGATATTTCAAGGACCGCTGTAAAGCGGCTTGGCCCGCAGCCTGGAGTAGCATAGCCGGAACCGGACCGCGCGGAACACCGCTCGATGGGCGGATAGGTCACGGCAACAGGACTCAAAAGCTCAACACGAGCAATTCCATAGCGGTAATCGCAAGTAGCAGCACTGCGAACGATATCGCATCGTATTCGAACCAAATGTGCATGATCCCCCCAAATCGACCGGTCCCCAACCGGCCCCCAATCGTCGGCCCCAACGAATCACCGACGATGCAGGGCAGAATGATTCATTAAGGTTAATAAATCGTTAACTCGGCCTAGCGGTCCCTGAAAAACTCATTTTGAGCGTGAACATAGCCGAATCCTGAGGTGAACAGATGAGAATCTGACCGGGAACGTTGTTCTGTTTTTCCGCAGACTGCCAGCCTGGATTTCCACGGAACGGAATTGACCTAACACGGAAGGCTTGGCGAGAGCTATTGGACCAAGCGGAGGCGGCGCCCGCTCCACCACGGGACCGCAATGGGTTTATCGATGAGACCGGAGGCGAGGACGATTGGGCGGTGGAAGCGCACCCTGATTTCGTTCTCGGTGATGGCGACGTCGGCCGGGTTAAGCTGCCCGCCATGGCAGCCTGACAGCCCCGCTAAGCCGGCGATCACGACGGCCTCGTCGTTGTTACACCACTCACCGGGACATGATCGCGGAATCCCCGGAGTGCGCGATTGAATGCATTTGGGCGCACGCCAGATTTCGGCAATATTTCGCTGTTGTGGTGATAGAGCCCCGGCTATTATCTGATCAACTCCCGGGACTCTTTCAATTTCGGGTACCGAGAGCCAGAGCCAATCTTCAAACGATGCATGATTTCCGCAAATTCAGCAAAATCTGAACTCAGGTTTTTATTTTCAAATACGAGACAGCGGTTGTCCGTTTCCTCCTCAGACTCGCACTGTAGCCGGTGTCTGGATATTTCCTGTCGCGTTTGGCGCATCGAGTGCTCTCCGCATTCGGACCTCTTCTACATGATTCGGCTCAGCTCATCCACTGCTTGTGTCGGATCTGAGGGCCCGAATTAACTTCCTGTTAACCATAATCGCCTAGGTTTGCTGGAACGTTCATCTTTCGAGGCGGTCATCCATGGCGCTAAGCATTCAAACCGGCTCATTCCAGTCAATATTGTGCGGTTCTCGGTATTTTGCTGGCGCTTGTGGCATTGTTCTCGCTACGGCTTCCATCATCGTTGATCTTGAAGTGTCGGTCGCACCGGCAGGGTCAGCATCCAAACCGCCCGCAATAATTGCGCGAAAGGGTGACCGTTTGCCGCTGGCTCCCGCTTTCTATCGAACTGCCGTGGGCCACTCCCTCAATATCGGCATCCCGAGCACACCCCCCTCCAATTCAAAACTGGCTGATGGCTGCGAATCGCTGGTCAGTTCTCTCGCTCATTCACCTCTGAAGCACATCGCTGGCCGCTGCCTGTCGTAGTCGAGGGAGCTTTGTGGGTCTGTGAATTCGTCGGCGGGCGGAGTATTTCGTATGTCCCACTGAGGAATGACGCCGTAATTTTGTGCTGCCTGCGGCGGGAAATTCTACGGCGGGTAGTTCTGCGCAGGGTAATTCAGTGTACGACGTTAAGCTCGCAACCGTCGCGTCTGTTCAATCAGATAAGGTAGGGATCCCTCGCTACTGGCGAGTAAGGGAGAAATGGATCAGCGCCTTTAAGACTCGCGTTCAAGACAAAAAACCTAATCTCGAGCTAAACGACCTCGCCGCCAAACTCCGGCTGCGCGGCGTCGACCTTCCGTACGATGCGGTGCAGCCGGAGGTCGCCGATCGCCTGAGCTCTCACCTCAAAAATCTCGATACATCAGACCCGGGATACGACGCTTTGCTCGCCGAAATCCGGCAATTCATGGGGGTTGTGTGTGCCGAAAATTCAGATTCGGACGTATTGGTGATGAAGTCCGCCTACCGTCCTTGGAGAGACCGCGCCGTACAAATAGGTGTATTCGCGAATGAGTTGGGCGGCGGCCTCGAGCCGCGTGCCGATCGGTGCCCAGCACGGCCGGATTCGATTCATGCGCCCGAAGCGGGCTTCATCGGCGAACATGATACGCAGTTGCCGCCCGCGCCGGGCGGCAGTTCGCCTAGTCTTCCTTACAGCATCAGGAAAACCGTTTTTTTAAAAGCATTCTGCACCGCGAGGTCGCGCTTGGGATGAAATGGACGCGGCATCAGTTTGCGCCAGCCGTGCCGGCGCAGGAGGTTGTAAACCGTGCTGTCGCTGGTGGCCTGCCCGATCGCTTGAGCTATGGAAACAAAAGGCCCCGCCAAAGCGGCGGGGCTAGTTTCACTCAAGGGAGAAGTCACGAAACAACGGACAAGTCGCACCTGATTCCCGGCAAAATCAAGGCAATCACGGAAAGGTCACAGCGCAGCCCGATTGTCAGCGATGAGGTGCAGATCCAGCCCTTGTGGGCTGTTGCCGCTTGCACTTGCCTACCGCCCGAACGATCCCCATCTTGCCGACCCTGTCAGGCGACAACAGCACAATCCGCGATCGCCAGCCAGCTTTTGCGGCGTATTACGGTCCGCCACCCAACCCTCCAGTGTCGCCCGATCCTCATCAGGAGACAGCCAGATGCATGCCTGGGCCGTTGCGGGACTGTCGTCGCGTTGCCTCGGAATAGTAGTTTTCGTCCGTTCCGTGGCCCTCACGCGATGACGTCAGAGCCCGGACCCGCCTCAACCCATGACACCGAGCCCACTCTGACTCCTCAAGTAGGCGGAAAGCGTTTTTCCAACGCGCATCTCCGCCACGCTGAATGTGAGGTCCGCTTCGACGCATCCTTATTCCTAACAGATGATTAGGTGCTTACGACAAGTGTTCGGGCACGGTGCCTCTGATGACTTTTTACAAGCGGTATAAAATATGGTCGGTCCAGAATCGTTCGAGGCGGCGCAACGATTTGTTTAGGATCACAAACTCGTCGCAATGGATACCGCCGATCTGTTCTAGAGTATTTATGTGCTTATGGTAGAGCGCAGTAACGATGTCTCGCACCCCATGGCCTTTGTCAGTCAGCTTAATATAAACCGAACGCCGATCGGCACTCGAGCGCTGATGGTCGAGGTATCCCATCTCAACCAGCTTTTTCAGATTATATGAGACGTTCGAGCCAAGATAATACCCGCGCGTTCGCAGTTCTCCGGCCGTAATCTCTTGTTCGCCAATGTTGTAGAGTAAGAATGCCTGAACCGGGTTGATGTCCGCGTGATACTGGCGATCAAATTCGTCTTTGATCACATCGAGTAACCGGCGATGCAGGCGTTCGACCAGTGTTACGGTGTTGAGATACAACGGTTGCATCTGCGCCGCGGGCTGCTTCTGACCGGACGGTTCCGTCACTGTACCAATGCTTGTTAACATCACACCTTCCCATTTTAGTTATTGGATCGCAAGGCTTCGCTGCTTGCTAAATGCTAACTTACATAAGAGTGACCTAAAATTGGTTTAAACAAAAAGATGAAAAGAGGATTTATTCTCGACGATTAAGTTTGCATTATTGCACCCGAATTAGGACTTCACGCCACGACCGCTTTGCTGTCGGCAACGTCGCCCTCTCCGGTGGCGTTCGACTTGAATGGCGTAGTCCGCAAACGACTCGATTCCGGACATATCGGACGACCCGCAAGTCTCAGAAGGTAGAGTCGAGGATGGGTGCGGTAGCTGGAGGCGCGGAAGATATCAGCGACCTCCAGGTGCGGTCGCAGCGGCTCCCTGCCCAGTGGTATGCAGCCTTGACGTGGTAGTGTTCTGAGCGTCGATAACAGTCTTGACCACACCATACAGAACGACACACAGCACGATCAGAATGACCACGATGCCGCGTACTATGG
>Ga0073928_10000971_pt1 | contig 58852 bp, 50 predicted proteins | sample PaiPotPPA55metaG_FD_76969 | JGI IMG/M metagenome (GOLD analysis project Ga0073928, IMG submission 76969) | Iron sulfur acid spring bacterial and archeal communities from Banff, Canada, to study Microbial Dark Matter (Phase II) - Paint Pots PPA... ... | reverse complement strand
TCGCCGTGCGGATGCGAGAGCACGACGGCATCGAGATGATGGATGCCGGCCCGAATCAGAAACGGCGCGACGATCGTTTCGCCGACGTGTTCCGCCATCGAGTCGCCCTCAGATTGCGGCCCACGTTCGAGGCGGCCGCCGGCATCGATCAAGAACGCGTGGCCGGCGGGCGTCTGCACGACGATAGCGTCGGCTTGCCCGACGTCGAGGACCGTCACTCGTAGCGTCTGGGCACGTGCACCGGGCGGTGAAATGACCGCCATGCAAGCGACAAGCAGAAGTGCGCAAGCCGGCGTGTACGCGCACCTTCTTACCAGCCACACCCCGGCGATGAGCGCGCCATCGTAAACGGCGATCGTCCAGAGTGGCGGCGGCGTCATGACGATGTGCGCGTGCGGCAGCGCAGCAACGGTCTGTACCGCGCTGACCATCCAATGCAGCACCCAGGCGTTGACGCTGGCAATTGCGTGCGCGACCGGAGCGACGTCGGCGCAGGCGATTTGTAAGGTGCCAAGGAGCATTGTCAAGCCGACGCAAGGCACGACCGCCGCGTTTGCGAGCACGGAATACGGCGCGAACAATAAGAACGTCGACGCGATCAGAGGCCAAACGCCAAGTTGCGTCGCGATCGAAAGCGTCAGGGCTTCGGCGACCGGGGCCGGGAAGTCGGCGAAGCGATCGAACCCGGCCTTGAGCAGCGGTCCCACCAAGAAAATCGCCCCGACGCATGAAAACGACATCGCGAACGAGGCGCTGCGGATGCACTGCGGATCAAGCAGCAATGCAAGGATCGCTGCGGCGGCCAAGGCGTTCCACGAACAGGCTTTTGCTCCGGCAGCTCGCGCCGCCAGGGCAAACGTGATCATCCCGGCCGCGCGGACGGCAGGTAGATGCAAACCGCTAAACATCGCGTAGCACCAGACGACGGCAGCCACAAGAGCGCACGCGCCCGTGCGCGGCAGCCCGAGCCATTGCACCAAGAGCAGCGTCAGCCAGGCGACGGCCCCTAAGTGCAAGCCCGCCGTAACCAAGATATGCACGGTGCCGCTGTCTTGGAACTCGCTGCGCAAATCAGCGGGGAGCGCCGACTTCTCGCCCCACAATTCGCCCGCCAGAATCGACGCATATGGTTCGTCGATCCCTTTTCGCAAGCGCTCGGACGCGAGCGCGCGCACGTCCGCCAAAACGATCGCCGCCGTTATAGGTTCCGGTGCGAGCGTTTCTAGCACGGTCGCGCCCTCGAGGGTTCCGGCGAGGCCGCGCTCGGCTTCGATCAGACCGCGGTCCGGCTCGCCCGGGTTGCGAGGTCCATCGAAGGGCGCAAAACGGCCGCGAAGCAGAACGTGCGTTCCGGCAAGCGGCGGCGGGGACGCGAGCGAGGCGAGCAAGGTTGCCCCACCGTCAAGCTGGAGCGTAGCTTCGAAAGCGTGCACGCCAACCGACGTCGACGCGAGCACGGTTGCCGCGTAGCGCCGCGTATGTTTCTGATCGAGTTGCGCAGCGGGCTCCGCGTGCAGGCGAGCCGAGCCGTAGCCGATGATTGCTGCCGCGGCGATAGCGACGCCAAGTCGTAACGTGAGTTTCGCGCGCAACGCAAAGGGCAGCCAGAGGCTCATTATCTGGAGATGGGACTGCGACATCAGTCTGAGTCGGCAAGAACCGTTGGGAGTCCAAGGGCCGCAACCTCAAAAAAGGCGAAGCACGCGACGTGCGCATCATCGTTACCGGCGGCGCCGGGTTCATCGGCTCCCATGTCGCCGAGGCGTTTTTAAGTGCAGGACACGACGTCTTGGTGCTCGACTCGCTCTGGGAACACGGCGGCGGGCGGCGCACGAACGTACCCTCGCGAGCGGCTTTCGTGCACATGGACATCCGTGACGAAAACGTGACGCGCATCTTCAGCGAGTTCAAACCTGAGCTCGTCTGTCATCATGCCGCCCAGCACAGCGTGGCGATCGGGTCGCGCGACCCAAAATACGATGCGCAAGTCAACGTGATCGGGCTGCTCAACGTCCTGGAGAACTCCGTGCGAGCCGGTGTGCGCAAAGTGACGTTCGCATCCAGCGGCGCAATTTACGGCAACGTGGATCGGCTGCCGATCGACGAGCAAACGCCGCAACAGCCGATTTCTCCGTACGGCATCACCAAGATGGTAGCCGAACACTACCTGCGCTTTTACAAAAGCGAACATGGGCTCGACTTTACCGCCCTGCGCTACGGAAACGTCTATGGCCCGCGACAGGATCCCAACGGTGAGGCAGGCGTCGTCGCGATCTTCATCGCGAAGTTCCTCGCGGGGCAGCCGGTGCGGATTGACTGGGACGGCGAGCAGACGCGCGACTATGTGTACGTGAAGGACATCGCAGAGCTCAATCAGGCGGCGCTCGAGCGCGGCTCCGGGTCGGCTTTTGCGATCGGCACCGGCAAACGCACGAGCGTCAATGCCATCCATCGCTCACTGTGTGACCTTACGGGCTTTAGCGCCCCCATCGAGCATGCGCCGCGTCGGCCCGGTGACGCGCGCAATGCCGAATTCGATGCCTCCCTAGCCAAGTGCGAGCTGGCCTGGGCGCCGAAAACCAGACTGATCGACGGCTTGCGCGAAACGGTCGAGTACTTTCGGCACGCGAACCGCTAAGTAGATTAAACGACGAGGTTGAGCAGCTTGTCGGGCACGTAGATTTGTTTGCGGATCTCTTTGCCGTCTAGATGAGTCTGCACCGTCGGTTGCGCGAGCGCCAGCCCCAGGGCGGATGGCTCGTCCAAGCCCGGCGGCGTTTGGATGCGCGCTCGAACCTTGCCGTTGATCTGCACGACGAGCGTAATTTCGTCGCGGGCCAGGGCCGATTCATCGATCTTCAAATACGGCTGCCGATGCACGGAATCGACGTATCCCATGCGTTCCCACAACTCTTCGGCGATATGCGGAGCAAAAGGCGCAATGATCACGGGCAAGGCGTGCACGGCGTACGCAACGGCTAGGGACGCGGGCGATTTTTGTCCCAGAGTCGTCAGCGCGTTGACATATTCGTCGAGCCGCGCAATCGTCGTATTGAAGTGCATGCGGCGGGTGCGAGTTTCTTCGACCGCCGATTTGGCTGCCGCGTGCACGGCCCGCAGGAGTGCCTTCTCGTCGGGGCCGTCGATAACGGGGAGCGCGCAAAGCGCGACCGCCTTGGCCCGATCGAGAAAAGGTTCGCAAGCTCGCCAAACGCGATTCAAGAATCGCACGCGGCCAGTGATGCCTTCCTTGGTCCACTCCATCGTGTCTTCGGGCGGCGTCGCGTAGAGCAGAAATAAGCGCATCGCATCAACGCCTTCTCGCTCCACCGTCTCGTCGATGCCGATCACATTCCCGTGGCTCTTGCTCATCTTCTCGCTGCCGAGTAGTACCATGCCTTGATTGAACAGGCGCGTAAAGGGTTCGTCAGGGCCGCTTACCCAGCCCCGGTCGTGCATGAACTTATAGAAGAAGCGCGAGTACAGCAAATGCAGCACCGCGTGCTCGGCGCCGCCGATATATTGGTCGACCGGCATCCATGCCGCGGCGAGGGAGGGCTGGAAAGGCAGCGAGGCGTTATGCGGATCGCAGTAGCGCAAATAGTACCAGGACGACTCGAAGAACGTGTCCATCGTGTCGCTCTCGCGGAGCGCGGGGCCGCCGCACCGCGGACATGTCGTGTGCATGAAGTGCTCGTCACGGGCGAGCGGCGAGCCTTCGCCTTCCATCGTCACGTTCGGCGGCAAAACGATCGGCAACTGATCGTCGGGCACCGGCACTTCGCCGTCGCGCTCGCAATAGACGATAGGGATTGGCGTGCCCCAGTACCGCTGCCGTGAAATCAACCAATCGCGAAAGCGAAACTGCACGCTGCGTTCACCGACGCCCAACGTTTCCAATCGGTCGGCAATCGCGCTACGCGCGCGCTCGCTCGACATGCCGGTGAAATCGTCGCTGGCGATCAGGCGTCCCTCGTCGATGTAGGCGGCCTCCAACGGCCCCTGCGAGCCGCCGCCGGGCGGCACGATCACCTGCGCGATTGGTAAACGGTGCTGGCGCGCGAAATCGAAGTCGCGCTCGTCATGCGCGGGAACGCCCATCACCGCGCCCGTGCCGTATTCCGCCAGGATGTAGTTCGTTGCGTAAACCGGAATGCGCTCGTGCGAGAGCGGGTTGATCGCGTAGGCGCCCGTGAAGACGCCGTCCTTTTCCATCAGCGAGGTACGCTCGAGCTCGCTCTTCGATGTGAGCGATTCGGCAAATTGCGCGACGGCGCCCCGGTGCTTCTTGGTGACGATCTGCGGCAAGAGCCGGTGTTCGGCGGCGATCGCCAAGTAGGTTGCGCCGAAGAGCGTGTCAGGGCGAGTCGTGAAGACGGAGATGCGCGCTTCCGAGTTCTCCACGTCGAACGAAAACGTCACGCCCTCGCTGCGCCCGATCCAGTTGCGCTGCATCGTGCGGATGCGCTCGGGCCAATCGGGTAGCTTCTCGAGGTCGGCCAGCAAACGATCGCCGTAGGCCGTAATGCGCAGGAACCACTGCGAGAGGTTACGCCGTTCGACGGTCGCGCCGCAGCGCCAGCAGATGCCGCCTTCGGCCTGCTCGTTGGCCAAAACCGTCTTGTCGTTCGGACACCAATTGACGGGCGCTTCGTGTTTGTACGCCAGACCGTTTTCGTAAAGCCGCAAGAAGAGCCACTGGTTCCAGCGGTAGTACGCCGGTTCACAGGTCGTGATCTCGCGCGACCAATCGTAGCCGGTTCCCATCAGGCGAATTTGCCGCTTCATGTTGACGATGTTGGATTTCGTCCACTCCGCCGGATGGACGCCGCGTTCGATCGCGGCATTCTCGGCGGGCAATCCGAACGCGTCCCAGCCCATCGGGTGCAAGACGTTGTGCCCTTGCATGCGCATCATGCGGGCGATGACATCGCCCAGCGTGTAGTTTTTCGCATGGCCGACGTGCAGATCGCCCGATGGATACGGCAGCATTTCCAGCACGTAGTATTTCGGGCGCGCGTCGTCGATGTGCGCACGGTAGAGTGCGTCGCGTTCCCATCGCTCTTGCCACTTACGCTCGATCGTGCGGAAATCGTACGCGCTTGGAGGCGCGGTCGGGCTGGTCATGAGGTCATTCAACATCGGGGCGCAGCGGTGCGAACCCTCTTTGCGTTTGCCTCTTCCAACGTGAATGCGCAGCGGTGCAGCGATATCTGTGGGCGGGAGTGTTTGCAGCCGTGGCCATAGCGGCGTTCTTTCATCCACCCTTGGCTTCGCATGCGGTCGTGCAGGTGCAGACGCCGAGCGCGCTCGTCGCTTCGCGAGCGCACCGCGCCCCGCCGGCACAGATCATCGTCTATGTGGCCGGCGCGGTAAGAAAGCCGGGACTGTACGACCTTGCGCCTGGCGCACGCGGCAACGACGCCGTGCGTGCGGCGGGCGGCTTGCGAACCGACGCCGATCCGGCAGGCGTCAATCTCGCGGAACAACTCGAAGACGGCGAGCAGATCACGGCGCCGCTCATCGGTGAGCGCGTCGCGCCCCGTCGCAATGCGAAGGCGCATCACCGCGGACGCAAGCGTCATAAGCGCATGGCGAACGCCGCCCAAGAGCCGGGCATGCAGATCGATTTGAACGCAGCCGATGCAAAAACGCTCGCGCAGTTGCCGGGAATCGGCGACGAATTAGCTCGCCGACTAGTCGCCTTTCGCGACGCAAACGGCCCGTTTTCCTCACTTGACGAGCTTGCCGACGTTGCCGGAATGACGCAACGACGGATCGACGCTATCACGCCTTACTTGACGCTCAACCGCTAAGGTCAAAGGGCGACCTTCGCTTTGTTCGAAAGTCGCCGGTGCAGATGCAGGCCATTGCGTTTGAGCGCACGACCCTGCCGGCGCTGATCCGCAGCGCGCTTGCGGTGCCGCGGCCGGACGCACTGATCGAACGAGTCGGCGGAAGATGGCAGCCCGCTACGAGCGAGCAGATTCTCGAGCGCGTCCAAAATGTTGCCGCCGGGTTGCGCGACCTGGGCTTAAAGGCCGGCGATCGCGTCGCGTTGATCTCGCCCAATCGCATGGACTGGATCATCTCCGACTTTGGAATTCTCCTTAGCGGCTGCATCGTCGTGCCGATCTTTCCGACGCAAGCGCTCGATCAGGTGAGCTACATCCTCGAAAATTCGGAGGCGAAAGCGATCCTTGTCGACACGCACGCCGCCGCGGAACGCTTGCGCACGATTGCGCGGTTGCCACCGATGTTTGTTTTCGATGCGCAGGGCGAGTTCTCGCTGGCGGGTCTCGAAGCGCGCGGCGCCGCCGTTCGCCGCGGCGATCCTGGTCTGGTGGCTTTGTATGAGGGACGCATCGATCCGCAGGACCTGGCAATCCTGATCTACACCTCCGGCACGACCGGTCAGCCCAAGGGCGTGATGCTGACGCACAGCAACTTGGCCTTCGCGATCGCCTCGTCATTCGACTATGCCTTCGCCGATGTGAAGGCGGGCGATGCAGTGCTCTCGGTGCTGCCGTTCTCGCATATCTACGAGCACATGATCATGTACGGATACATCCGCAACGGAACGCGCTACTCCATCTGCCACGGTGCGGACGAGCTGCTCGCCGATCTGCAGGCCGTGCGACCGGTCGCTATGACGTGCGTGCCGCGGATCTTCGAACGCGTGCTTGCCGGGATCGCAGGCAAGGCGATGCAGGCGGGTGGCCTGCAAGCCAAACTCGTGCCTTGGGCGCTACGTGTCGGGCGCGAGTACATGCTCAAGCGGATCGCCGAACGAACGGGTTCCCCATGGCTTGCCGCGCAGTTCGTTTTGGCGCGCGCGCTCGTGCTCAAGAAGTTACGGGCCGCCTTGGGGTTGGATCGTCTGAAGTTCTTCGTCAGCGGCAGCGCGCCGCTGCATCTCGATACGGCGATGACGCTGCGGGCGGCCGGCATCGTGATCATCGAGGGCTATGGCCCGACGGAATGCTCACCGGTGATTTCGGTCAACCGGCCCAGCGACAATCGTTACGGCACCGTTGGACGCCCGATCCCCGGCGTGGCCGTCAAGATCGCCGAGGACGGCGAGATTTTGGTTCGGGGCCCGAACGTGATGCGCGGCTACTATAAGAACGAAGCGGAGACGGCGGCGGTGATGAAGGATGGGTGGTATCACACCGGTGACGTCGGAACGCTCGATGCGGCCGGCTATTTGCGCATCACGGACCGCAAGAAAGAGCTCTTCAAGACATCCGGCGGAAAGTTTGTTGCGCCGGCGCGCGTTGAGAGCGCGATCAAGCGGTCCATCTTTGTCAGCCAAGCGATGGTCGTCGGCGAGTCTCGAGCGCATCCGGTGGCGCTGATCTCCCCGAGCTGGGATTTGGTCCGGCCCGAACTCGGTCTGGAGGCAACCCTCCCCGTTGCGGAGTTGGCGCAGCGTCGTGACGTGCGAGAGTTCATCACGCGCGAGGTCCGGCAACGGACGGCCGACTTAGCAACCTACGAACAAGTTCGTCGCGTCATCGTGCTGCCGCGCGAGCTCTCGATCGAGGGTGGCGAACTCTCGCCGACGCTAAAGGTAAAACGGCGCATCGTCGAGCAGCATTTTGCATCGGAGATTCAACATGCTTATGAATAGGCACAGCCGGCGTGCGATTGCAATGGCAATCGTGATCATCGGCGCCGCCGGGAGCGCCTCTGCGGCCGTTCGTCACCTGGGTTCGGTTCCAGTTCCACCGGAACGCGCTGTAGCGACGCATCACGCGATCTCGATCGAGAGCCAAGCGATCGCGTACACGGCGACGGCCGGCACGATACTGCTACGCAGCGAGCGCCACGAGCCGACGGCTAGTATGTTTTACGTCGCATATACAAAGGAAGGCGCCGCCTTGGATCGGCGGCCGGTCACGTTCTGCTATAACGGCGGCCCAGGGTCTTCGACGATCTGGCTGCGCATGGGTTCGATCGGACCGAAGCGCGTGCGCACCCCTGAGGCGGTGGCGGCGGCGCCGGCGCCGTTCACCCTGGCGGACAATCCCTACAGTCTGCTCGACAAGACCGATCTGGTGTTCGTCGATGCGGTCGGTACCGGCTACAGCCGCGTCGTCGGTAAGGCCGATGGCAAAGCGTTCTGGGGGGTCGATGAGGATGTCCGAGCATTTGGGCAGTTCATCGAACGGTACGTGACGCGCAACGGACGCTGGAACTCACCGAAGTTCCTCTTCGGCGAGAGCTATGGCACGACGCGCTCGGCAAATCTGGTCAACTACCTGCAGAATCGCGGCATGGCATTCAACGGCGTCGTCCTCGTCTCAACCGTCCTGAACTTCGGCACGCTGATCGCACAGAGCGGAAACGATCTTCCGTACGTCGCGTTCTTGCCGACCGAAGCTGCCGCGGCGTGGTATCACAACCGATTGCCCGAACGGCCGGCTTCACTGACGAGTTTTCTGAGCGAGGTTCGGCATTTTGCGGGTGGCGAGTATGCCGACGGCTTGCTCAAGGGCGACGCAATCTCGGCCAGCGAGCAGAGCGCGGTGGTAGCGAGCTTGCATCGCTACACCGGTTTATCGGAAAGCTATATCCGGGAGTCGAACCTGCGCATTCCGCCGGGGCGCTTTGAAAAGGAGCTGCTTCGCGCCGACCAGCAGACGCTTGGGCGGCTGGACTCGCGCTTCTTAGGTTACGACCTCGACGTCATGGCGGATTCGCCGGAGTACGATCCTTCGGACGTCGCGGTCAGCGGCGCGTTCGTCGGCGCATCCAATGATTACGTTCGCAAAGACCTGCACTTCATTACCGACGAGCACTACTATCCGACCCATTACGACGTCGTCAACCGAGGATGGAACTGGAATCGAGGCGAGCGCAGCAGCCCGATCGCCACGAACGTGGCCGACGATCTGCAGGAAGCGATGACGAAAAATCCGCACCTGCGTGTCTTTTCCGCGAACGGATACTACGACTTCGCGACACCGTTCTTCGGCACGGAGTATACGCTCGCGCACCTTTCCTTGTCGCCCGCGTTGCAAAGCCACATCACCTACGGATTTTACGAGTCCGGCCACATGATTTATTTGCACACGCCGTCGCTTGCAAGGTTGAAGGCGGACCTGAGCCGCTTCTACGACGCGGCCGCACCGTAGACGGCTGGCTGTCGAGGACGGACGAGACCTTGTTACGGTGAGGTTAAGTCTGCGTTGAAGTTGTCGGAAGTTGTCGAAGGAAAGAGCTACGATAAGGGCCACATGCGACCGTGACGATCCTTGTCACGCTGAGCTCGTCGAAGCGCCGCAGTGATCGTTGCCCTTCGACAAGCTCAGGGTGACAATGGAAAGCCGCGCTAGCGATGCGTCGGGACGATTACTGCTGATGTCTTCAGATCACGCTTGCGGCGCCCCTGACGGGTTGTGAGCTTCTCCAGCGCCCGCCAACGTCCAAGCGCGATTTGCAATTGCGCGTTATAGCGAGAGAAGGCGCGCCGCAAGCCGGCGCTGGGCGCATTGTCGGCGCTTTCCGCCGCGTCCTCGACATGGTGTAGCGCCTCTGAGAGATGGTGCAACGAACCTAAGTTTGTTTCCGGCGCACCGATTGAGTCATCCTGGCTTGACGTTGGCGGCGCCCCTGCAATTGCATCGACGTCCGAGCGAAGCTGCGCGTTCTTGAGTTGTTTGCGCAGCGTATCGGCGTCGCGGTAGGCTGCTGCCGCGTGTATCTGCGCGCGTTCGACCTGCTCGGTAAAATCGAATTGGGCTTGAAGGTCCGCGGCGCTTGCGCGAACGCGAGGATCCTTATTGATGCGCAGCGGCTGGTCGAGCGTCGTTCCATCGACAGACATGCGAACCGTGTACCGGCCCGGCGGAGCGAGCGGACCGTCGCCGCTCCCGTCGTTGGCCGCATAGTGAAAATCCCAAACAAAACGGTGCATGCCCGCTTCGGCGGCCGGCACGCGCTGCGGTGGGCTCCAAATCGCCGGAAACTCGAGCGTTTTTGGATCGACGGGCTTTGGCGTGTCCGCGCTCGAGTACCGGCGTGCGACGCGGCCTGCGTGATCGACGATTTCAAGGCGGAGCGGCGTGCGGGCCGTTTGAGCGAGATAATAATCGATCGTTGCGCCAACCGGCGGATTCTCCGCCGCTGCGGTGTCGAGTGGCAAGGGCGTGCCCTGGTCGTCGCCGGTTCGGATGCGAATCGCAAGCGCTGGCGCGAACAGCCACTGCTGGCGAACGCGCCTCGACGCGAGTTGACGTAAGGGTGCGATGTCGTCCAACACCCAGAAGGCACGACCGTGCGTTGCGGCGACGAGATCGCCCTGACGAATCGACAGATCGCGCACCGAAGCGACGGGCATCGAGTTGTGCATCGGCAGCCAGCGAGCGCCGTCATCGAAGGAAACGAACACCCCGGTTTCGGTTCCCGCGAACAGGAGGCCGCGCTGAGCCGGATCTTCGCGAACGACGTTGACGAAGCTGCCCTCGGGAATGCCGCTGGAAATCAGCGTCCAATTCCTGCCGGCGTCGTGGGTTCGGTAGATGTACGGCCGGTTGTCATCCAAACGATGACGGTCAACCGACGCATACGCAGTCGCCCGGTCGTGCGCGGAGGCCTCGATGTTGCCGACCTTGCTCCACGCGGTCAGTGCGCGCGGCGTAACGTTACGCCATGAGGCGCCTTCGTTGTGCGTCACCCAAATGAGCCCGTCGTCCGTGCCGGCCCAAATCAAACCGCTCTGCAGCGGCGATGGCGCGACCGAATAGATGACGCCCTGGCGCACCCCGCCGTGTTTGTCGGAGGCGGTCGGCGCATCTAACGTTGCCGGTGTTGTGGGTTGTGCGCGGCTCAGGTCTGGGCTGATGATGCGCCACGTGCGCCCGCGGTCCGCGCTTCGAAAGAGTACCTGCGCGCTGTAATAGAGCGCGCGTGAGCGATGCGAAAATGTGACCGGCAACGTCCATGTGTGGCGGTACAATCCGGGGTGCGAGAACTCGGGTGAGAGATCTTGGTCTTGCCCGGTCAGCCAATCGAAACGATCGACTGTACCGCCATAGATCATGCGCGAATCAGCCGGGTCGATTGCGATGTAGCCGCTCTCGCCGCCGGCGGCAATCGGCTGCCAGTCACGAAATGAGATCCCGCGATGGTTGGTGCGTGAAGGCGTTGCGACCGCTCCGCTATCTTGCTGCGCGCCGTAGATCCAATAAGGGAAGCGGTTGTCGGTTGCAACGTGGTAGAACTGACCCGTGGGCTGGTTGTACCACGAGCTCCACGTTCTCGCACCGTTGACGGAAACGATCACGCCTTGGTCGCTCGCGAGAATCATGCGGTCGGAATCGGTGGGGTCGATCCACAGCAGATGGTAGTCATCACCGCCGGGGGCGCCTTTGATCGCCGCAAAACTCGTGCCGGCGTTGCTCGAACGATAGAGCGACGTATTCGATACGTAGACGACATCGCGGTCGTGTGGGTCGACAGCCACGTTCGAGAAATACCAGCCCCGCTTCCAAATGCGCGGATCGTTGTCGACGAGTTTCCAGCTAAGGCCGGCGTCATCGGAACGGTAGAGTCCGCCCCTACGCGCGTCGACGATCGCATACACGCGCGTTCGATCCGAAGGTGCAACCGCGATGCCGATTCGGCCAAGGCCGTCTTGCGGAAGGCCGTTGCGCAGCTGTTGCCACGTCGTACCCGCGTCGGTCGATTTGTAGAGCCCGCTGCCTGGTCCGTTCGAGGGCGGGTAGATATTCCACGGGGGACGCCGCGTTTGCCACAGTGCGGCGTAGAGCGTCTTCGAGTCTGACGGATCCATCGCGAGATCGATCGCGCCGGTCTGTGCGTCCTTGTAGAGGATTTTCGTCCAGTTCTTTCCGGCGTCGTTGGAGCGAAAGACGCCGCGCTCCGTGTTCGCTCCATAGGCATGCCCAAGCGCGGCGACGTAGAGCCGGCTTGCATTCTGAGGGTCAACGACGATCCGCGCGATTTGACGCGTGTCGCTTAGGCCGATCCGGCTCCACGTCGAGCCGCCGTCATCCGAGCGGTACATGCCGTTGCCGTGGATGATGTCGGAGCGCATGTCGGCTTCGCCGGAGCCGACGTAGACGACGTTTGGATTCGAAGGCGCGACGGCCAGCGCGCCAATCGATGCGACCGGCTGCGCATCGAAGATCGGATTCCAACTTCGTCCGGCGTCAGTGCTTTTCCAAACGCCTCCGCCGACCGCACCAAAATAGAACAGACTCGGATTTCCCGGAACGCCGCTGACCGCGAGGGCGCGGCCGCCGCGGAATGGCCCGACCAGCCGCCACTGCAGGCCGGAGTACATCGCGGGAGTGACCGCTTGCGCGCGCGCTTGGGTGGCCGAAATCGGGAGGACCAAAGAAGCGAAGAAGATAGCCGCGACGACGACCTGCAATCTAAGCGCTACCAGCCGCCGCCTGAGTCGGCGCCTCCGCCGCCGCCGAAATCTCCGCCGCCCGAATCGCCGCCGAAGCCCCCACCGCTCCAGTCGCCGCCGCTCGCACCGGCGGTATCGGCTTGGCCAGCGTCCGAGGACCACCCGCCGGCATCCGGCGCGGCGCCGCCCCCTGAAGCGCCGGCGTCAGAGCCGCCCCAGCTGCCCGCACTCGGTCCACCTTGTCCGCCTCCACCTCCGCGGAACATCTCGTTGCCCAGCCAAGCGCCGCCCAGCCCTCCAAGCAATCCGCTAAAGAACCCGCCGCCACCGCCGCCGTAGTAGCCTGGTCCAGCCGGAGCCCCGGGCGCACCTGGTGCAACGGGCGGGCCCGCGTACGACCGGGGCCTGGACATCGCGCGAAAGAGCGAGCGCAGTACCAAAAACGCGGCGATTAAGATGAGGATCAGCCAGATTCCGTTCAGCCGGAATCCTCCCGCGCTGGCTCGGCTGCCGTACGGTTGCGACGCCGGTGCCGCAGCCCCGTTTGCGCCGCGCAGCGACGTCATGTGCGAGCGATAGATGCCCAGCGTGCCGCTGACCGCGGTCGTGATGCCGCCATCGAAGTCGCTGTCTTTGAATTGCGCTTCCATCCCTTGCCGAATCGAGCGCAGCGTTTCCGGATCGAACCACCCGGCCTGCACGCCGGCGCGATCCGGCACGATGATATCGCGACGGTCATCTTTGGCGATGAAGATCAGTACGCCGTTGACCTGCTGTTGCGCGAACTCGCGCTCGGCCGTGTCGGTTAGCGTCGCGCCGTTGAGCGCAGGCACGGTTTCAACGACGACTTCTTTGCCGGTTTGAGCGTTGAAGTTTCCCAGGCGTGCATTGAGCGCCGAAACGGTGCCGGCAGAAAACATGCCTGCGCCGTCCAGCACAAAGCTGCTGCGGGCCGCAGCAGGGGCTGCCCAGAGCGCGATCATCGGGACCAGAGCCGCGAGCATACCGTAGCGTTTCATCCTTGGTTAAACTCCTCTTTAATAGGCGGTAGTACCGTCCTCGTCAAGCAAGGTTTCTAAGCTATTTCGCATTGCCGCCGGCGACGAAAACGACGGCCACGCCCACGACGCTGAAGACGAAGAGCAGCAGGAAGACCCAGACTCCCATTTTGAGCAGCGCTTGGCGGCGCATGCGCGCGGAGCGCGGCTGGTAAAGCGTTTTTCGCCGCTTGCTCACGAGCTTTGCGCCACCCGCTGCGGCGTCGTGCCCCACAGCCGCTCAAGATTGTAAAACTGCCGCTGTTCGGGCGTAAAGACGTGGGCGATGACGCTGCCGGCATCGAGCAGGATCCACGCGCCGTCGGTGTAGCCCTCGCGGCGCGCAACACCGAAACCGGCTCGTTCGACCGCTTCGGCAATCGCGTCCGCAATCGAACGCGTGTGAATTCTCGAGCGGCCGGTGACGATAACGAACGTATCGGCGATGATCGTCTTTCCGGCGAGGTCGATTGTTTGCACGTCCTCACCCTTCTTGTCTAGCGCGGCTTGGCGCACGGTTTCAAGCAGATCTGCCAGAAACTTCCTCCTCGGTGTGCGGCCGAACTCCGAATGCGCGCGCTGCGGCTAGCGTTTGCGGGGCCGGCTCCAGGCCTCGCTCGCGCAGCAGAACCAGCGTCGATGACAGCGTAGCGCGCGTGGCCTCCGTCAGATCGTCCATCGCAAGTGAGGCCAGGGCCGCGCGCCCGGAAAACCGCCTGCCGGGCTCGAGCGCGTCGGCAAGGTAGAGAATGCAATCCAGCACCGACATGTCGCCGTCGGCGAGCGTATGCTTGCGGATCGCCGAGATGATTGCGCCATCGGTCACGCCGTACACCTCGCGCGCAAGCTCCGCGCCGAGCCGCGCGTGCAAGACGACCGGATGTGCGCGCTCGTACGGCGCGATCGGCATGCCGCGCGTTTCGCACTCGGCCAGCAAGCGATCGTCGGAGTAGAGGCGGGCGAGGTCGTGCAGCATGCCGGCGAGACGCGCTTTGAGACGCGATTCGCGGTGGCGATGCGCGAGCTGTTCGGCGAACCGCGCGACCCGCACGCAATGTGCGTACCGATGCTCTTGATTCAGGTGCCGGCGGACTCCCGCGCAGAGCGCCGCAAACGTCAGTGAGCCGGTAATTGGCGAAACTCTTCTCGGACGAAGACGATGGCGCTGACCGGCGAGCCGTTGAACTTCGCCGGGGTAAAGATATCGTGCTTGGCGGAAACGACGGCCGCCAGATCCAGCCGCGGATCACCGCTGGTCACGAAGACGGTTGCATTTGAAACGGTGCCGCCTTTTTCAACGGAGAGCCGCAAAAATGCGTCGCCTTCTTTTAGCGTGGGCGGATAATCCGCGTTGCCTTCGTGCTGCAGTACCGGCGCGGTGTAACGTGGCGTGTTGCTCTCCGGCGCACCCGGCATCAGTCCGCTGCGCGCCAGAAAATCGCGCTCTCCATAGAAGATCTCGCTTAACTCTTTGGTCGCATCGTCAAAGAGGAAGACCGCGTCTTGATGCGGCGTCAGCCTGTACGCGCGAAAGTCTGCCTTAGCCCCGGTATCGGGAAAGGTTCCGGCTCCGCTGAAGTCGGCGATCGCCGCAAGATTTGCATCAGCTTGCTCGACCGTCAGCACGCCGAAGGCGATTGTCGGCGCCGGAATGCTCGGCAACTTGAGGGCAAAATGGTCGTTCGCGGCGGGAAGCAGGTCGATCATTCGAACGACCCCGTCATCATCGGTCGTCAAGCGGATCTTGTCGCCGGCCTTCTCCCACGTCCAGACGTGCCCGACATCGGTCGAAACGACGCGGGGCGATCCTTCGGCGTCGATGACCTTGGTCACCGATTCGCCAAGCCGCAGACGTTGAAAGGCAAAGCGCTGGGCCGGTGGCGGCGAGCCGACGCTGGCGGTAACGCCCAGAACGAGCGCCGGCGACAAAATCATCGGGGGATCGCCGCACGCAGGGCACCCAAGCGATTGAGGTACAGTGGCCCTTTGACGTTGCCGGCCCACATCACCAGCGCGTTTTCGCTGTTGTCGCTGTAGTAACCGCGCCGGCTCGAGACGACCGTGAAGCCATATTTGCGATAGAGGTTTTGAGCGACGACGTTACTCTCGCGGACCTCGAGAGTGATCCACGACGCGCCGCGTGCGATCGCTTCGTCGAGCAGATGGAGCAACATGAACTCGCCATATTTTCGGCCCTGCAAGGCCGGGTGAACGGCCAGCGTTGTGATGTGTGAGTCTTCGAGGATCACCCAGATTCCACCGTAGACCGCAATGCGATCTCCGATGCGGCCAACGAAATAATGCGCCAGCTTGTTCTCTCGAATTTCATTGTAAAAAGCGTTTTGGGGCCAAGTGCTCGGAAAGCACAACGCCTCGATGCGGATCACTTCGGCGACGTCTTCCAAAGCCATGGCGGACACGACCAATTCGTCGGGCGGCGGCGCGTGGCGTGGGTCGAGGTCGAGCTTCATCTAGCCGAACGAACGGCCGCCGGCGGCAATTCGCCGTAATCTGCGCGCACTTCGTGCAGCGTCCCAGCCGCCGCGTGGGTGGCGGCAAGTTCGGCGATGGCCAGGGCGGCCGGCGGCGCCTCAACGGTATGCACGAGGATGCCGCGTTCGCCAAGCGCGGCGACCACGTCCTCCGGCGCGCCGGCAACGGTGAGCGGAAGCGGGGGGCACGCGTCTGCGATCAGCGCAATGACCTGGGAGGTGCGGCCGGACTCGCGCAGTTCGCGCTTTGCCAACGTCAGCCGCACGGAAATGATTCCTTCCTTTGCGCTGATGACGGCTAGCCGTGGAACGCTTTGCGTTCGCACTTCGAGCGCGTCGAAGGCGTTGATGCCGACCAGCGGCTTGCGCCAGCCCTGCGCGAGGGATTTGGCGTAGCTGATCGCGACGCGCAGACCCGTGAAGCTGCCCGGACCCGTGCAGACCGCGATCCGATCGATGTCGCAGGCCGTCAGGTCCGCCCGGTCGACTGCCCGGCAGATCGCCCCGAGCCCGCGCTCGAGTGCGGCGCCGGCGGGAACGGATTCGTGCGACTTGTTGACCCGGTCGATCGTCACCGCGCAGCTAAAGCCGCCGAACGCGCCGTCAATGGCCAAGATTCTCACGGCTGTTGCAACAATCGTAACTCGCGCGGGCCGTCGCCAACTCCCGTGAGGCTGATCTCGAAACGCCGGCTGGGTAGCAAGAACGGTGCGTGTTCCCACCACTCGACCAACACGATCGACTGTCCGTTGAAGGCCTCCTCCAGTCCGAGTTCGGCAACTTCACGTTCATCGCGAATGCGAAAGAAATCGAGATGATCGATCGGTGCGTCTGCGCAGCGCGCATCGGCGACGGCCGCGTAGCGATGCCAGAAGGTAAACGTTGGGCTGGTTGTCGGGTCGTCGCCCAGGCGCCCCTGGACGACCGCACGCACGAACGTCGTTTTTCCCGATCCAAGCGGCCCGGAGAGCGCGACGACGTCGCCGGGCTGCAGCCGGCGGCCGAAGTCAGCCGCGAAAGCGGCTAATTCAGCCTCGCTCCTAAATGTTCGTTTCATCTCACTGGCGAAATCATAGCACCGTACTTTGAACAACGATATCATTTCACCAATTAACGTCGAAGATGAGATGCGGGAATCGTATCTCAGCTACGCGATGTCCGTTATCGCATCACGGGCCTTGCCCGATGTGCGCGACGGCCTCAAACCCGTGCAGCGGCGCATCCTGTACGCGATGCGCGAAATGGGTCTGGAGCCGACCAAGCAGCATCGTAAGTGCGCCGGTGTAATCGGCGAAGTTCTCAAATCGTACCATCCGCACGGGGACACCTCGGTCTATGACGCCTTAGTGCGTATGGCCCAGGAGTTCACCTTGCGCTATCCGCTCGTTGACGGCCACGGTAACTTCGGCTCGATCGACGGCGATCCGCCGGCCGCCTACCGCTATACGGAAGCACGCCTGGCGCGTCCCTCGCTGGACGCGCTCGCCGACATCGATAAAGAAACAGTGCCGTTCGTCGCCAACTTTGACAACCAGGGAAGCGAACCGACGGTGCTGCCCGGGAGGCTGCCGCAACTGCTGATCAACGGTTCCAGCGGCATAGCGGTCGGCATGGCGACGAACATTCCTCCGCACAATCTTGGAGAGATCGCCGACGCGATCGCGGCGCTGATCGACGATCCGGATACTGACGACGATGCGTTGGCCCAAATCGTCAAAGGGCCGGATTTTCCGACGGCCGGCGTGATTCTCGGTCACGAAGCTATCAAACAGGCTTACCGCACGGGGCGCGGATCGGTGATCATGCGCGGCCGGGCCGAAATCATTGAAGACCGCGGTAAGACGCGCATCGTCATCACCGAGGTTCCCTTTCAAACGACCAAGTCGCGGATCGTCGAGGCCATCGCGGAGGCGCACGCCGAGAAACGGATCGGCGGCATCGTGCGCTTGGACGATGAATCGAATCGCAAGGGAATGCGCATCGTCGTCGAGCTGCATCGCAGCGCCACGCCGAACGTCGTGCTCAACCAGCTCTACAAGCACACGCCGCTGCAATCGAGTTTCGGCTTCAATATGCTGGCATTGGTCCCGGTCGGTGAAGAACGCCATATCCAGGGTGCGAACGTCCCGGTCGCGATCGAGCCGCAAGTCCTTTCGTTGCGGGGGCTGCTCGAGTACTACATCGCGCACCGCAAAGACGTCGTCGCGAAGCGCACGCGATACGATCTGCGCAAGGCGGAAGAGCGCGCGCATCTGCTTGAGGGCTATCGGATTGCGCTCGACAACATCGATGCGGTCATCGAGCTGATTCGCGGCAGCCAAACTGTCGATGAAGCCCGGCAAGCCCTGGTGAAGCGCTTTGAGTTGTCTGAAATCCAGGCCAATGCGATCATCGACATGCGCTTACGCGCGCTGACCGGGCTGGAACGCGGGAAGATCGAGCAAGAATACACGGAGTTGCTCAAAACGATCGCGGAACTCCAAGATATCTTGCGCAGCGCGCGTCGCATCGCGGGCATCGTAAAAGCCGAGGCCCTCGACTTAAAAAGACGGTTCGGCGACGAGCGGCGCACGGAGATCGCTCCCGCCGAGGACGAATTTTCGATCGAAGAGCTGATCCCTGATACCGACGTCGTGGTGACTTACACCGTTGGCGGCTACATCAAACGTGTGTCGGTCGATACGTTCCGGGCGCAAAACCGCGGCGGGCGCGGCGTGATCGGCATCGCCAACCTCAAACGGGAAGACGTCGTGCGCAATTTCTTCATGGCAACGACGCATCAGCACGTGCTGTTCTTCACGAACCGCGGCCGCGTGTACCGACTGCGGGGATACGAGATCCCCGACACCTCTCGTCAAGCACGGGGAACGGCGCTCGTCAACCTCTTGACGCTGCCGCCGGGCGAATTCGTAACGGCCGTTCTGCCGGTGCGCACGTTCGAAGGCGATCGTTACATGGTGATGGTGACCCGGCAGGGCGTGATCAAAAAGACGAAGCTCGTGGAATTCACCAACGTCCGTCGCAACGGACTCATCGCCATCAATATCGACCCGAACGACGAGTTGCTGGCCGTCGATCTTTCCGACGGCTCGCGGGACATCATTCTGGCTACGCGTTTGGGCATGGCCGTTCATTTCAACGAAAAAGACGTGCGGCCAATGGGCCGCCCGGCGCGAGGCGTACGCGCGATGAGGCTGGAGCGCGGCGATACGATCGTGGCGATGGACGTCTTGGAGGAAGAACGCAAAGAGGTGCTCATCGTCACCTCGCAAGCTTTTGGAAAGCGTACGCCCATCGCCGACTATCGCCACACGGCGCGCGGCGGCAAGGGCGTCAAAGCCTTTGCGCGCGAGAAAGGCATCGGGCACGTGGTGGATCAGATTCTTGTCGCGCCGGACGATCAGATCTTGATGATTACCTCGGCCAATCAAGTGATCCGTCTCAAGGTGTCCGGCATTCGTAAAGTAGGCCGCTCGACGAAGGGCGTGCGGCTGCAGCGCTTACAGCCGGGCGATGAGGTGATCGCGATTACCAACCTGGGTATTCAGTCCAAACAACTCACGGAAATCACGGGCGAACCGCAACAAGTGGAATTGTGAATGTGTTGTCCACACTGGGCAAATGGATGCGACGTGCAGCGCCGGAAGACGTATACGCCAAGCCGCGGGAGATCTCCGACGTAAACCAGTGTTATTTCTACCACACGATGGACATTCCGGGCTACGGGCTCGTTCAGGGACAGTGGGACTTGCGCGGGGGCATAAAACAATACACCGGCGGGATCGACTTTCGAGGTCAGCGCGTGCTCGAAATAGGAACCGCGTCGGGTTTCGTGTGCTTTTACATGGAGCACCAGGGGGCGGAGGTCGTAGCGTACGATCTCTCAGAGGACCAGTCGTGGGATCACGTTCCTTTCGCCTCCGCCGGCCAAGAGTGGGGGGCCGTGAAACGGCGCAGGGACATCTGGCTGGTCAACAACAGCTACTGGTTGGCGCACAAGGCCCTTGGTTCGCAGGCAAAGGTCGTGTACGGAACGGTTTACGACATTCCCAACGCCATCGGCCCCGTCGATGCCTCGACGTTTTGTTCGGTGCTGCTCCACCTGCGCGATCCGTTCCTTGCGCTGCAGAATGCCGCGCGCCTGACGCGCGACACAATACTGGTAACCGAGCTGGTGACTGACAACGGAGGCGTGACGAAGGATCGCGCGGCAAAACCAGGCGCCTTGATGCGGTTTCTGCCCGATTTTCGCACAAGGGAGCCGCTCGACGAGTGGTGGCGTCTCACGCCCGAGATCGTCGTGTCGTTCCTCGGCGTCCTAGGTTTCGAGAAAAGCCAGGTGAGCTACCATCTGCAGCGGTCGCTGTGGGGTGAAAAGCGGATGTTCAGCGTCGTCGCTCGACGAACGTCGGGCAAGCCTCATCCGATCGCGCCATCGGTTCCCACGTGAAGGGTGGAGTAAGTTGGGTTACCGGAGTGAAGAGAAAAAGGATCGCGGAGTGTTTGGCTTGTCCTCATTGAGCAAATGGGCGCGTCGCGCAGCGCCGCAAGACGTATACGCCAAGCCGCGAGAGATCTCCGACGTAAACGAATGCTATTTCTACCACACTATGGACATTCCGGGCTACGGACTCGTCGAGGGCCAGTGGGACTTGCGTGACGGCATAAAGCAGTACACCGGTGGGCTCGACTTTCGAGGTCAGCGCGTGCTTGAACTCGGCACCGCATCGGGTTTCGTGTGCTTCCACATGGAGTGCCAGGGGGCCGAAGTCGTGGCGTACGATCTCTCGGAGGAACAGTCGTGGGATCTCGTTCCTTTCGCGTCCGCCGATCAAGATTGGGAGACCGCGAAACGACGCAGGGCCATCCGGCTGATCAACAACAGCTACTGGTTGGCGCACAAGGCCTTTGGTTCGAAGGCAAAGGTCGTGTACGGAACGGTTTACGATATTCCCAACGCCATCGGCCCCGTAGATGCCTCGACGTTTTGCTCGGTGCTGGTCCATCTGCGCGATCCGTTCCTTGCGCTGCAGAACGCCGCGCGCCTGACGCGCGACACAATACTCGTAACCGACCTAGTGACTGACGAGGGAGGCGTGACGAGCGATCGAGCGGCGCCGGCAGGCCCCGTAATGTGGTTCTTGCCCGATTTCCGCAAGAGAGAGCCGCTTGATGCCTGGTGGCGTCTCACGCCCGAGATCGTCGTGTCGTTCCTCGGCGTCCTAGGTTTCGAGAAGAGCCAGGTGAGCTACCACGTGCAGCGGTCGATGTGGGACGAAAAGCGGATGTTCAGCGTCGTCGCTCGACGAACGTCGGGCAAGCCCCATCGGATCACGCCGTCGTTTCCCACGTGAGCCAGGGAGCGGTCTGCGACCGGGTGGAATGCAACTTTCGTGCGCGATCCGGAGTCTATGACGTACAAACCTCGCACACAGGAAAGAGAAGATGAGTTCATTAGCCGATGTCTCCGAAGCAACGTTTTCAACCGAGGTGCTGAGTAGCAACCAGCCGGTGCTGGTTGATTTTTGGGCGCCGTGGTGCGGGCCGTGCAAGATGCTGGCGCCGGTGGTTGAAAAGGTCGCTACAGCGAACGCCGGGCGTGCAAAGTTCGTGAAGTTAAATACCGACGACAATCCGAACGTCGCCGGCACGTATCAGGTGTCGGGTATTCCATGTCTGATACTGTTCAAGGGCGGACAGCCGGTCGACCGCATCGTCGGCTATGTCTCCGATTCAGCGATCAATTCGATGCTTCAAAAACACCTCGCCGCCGCCTAGGTCATGAGCCGCCGCGATGCGCAGCGGAGCATTCCAGCAGTGCATCGTTTCCTCTGTGATGAACGAATCGGCGCCTTTGAGCCGGTGCTCGGCCATGCGAACGTAAAATCCACCGTGGCTGCGGTTTTGGATCGCGTTCGCACCGAGCCCGCAGTGCCATCGTACCAAGATCTCACGCAAGAGATACTCCGGCATCTCGCGACCTCAGCCACCCAAACGCTGCGCGAAGTGATCAACGCGACGGGCGTTCTGCTGCATACCAATCTCGGTCGAGCTCCGATTTCACGTCAAGCGTGGGACGCAGCGGCCGCTGTTGCGACCGGCTCTTCGAATCTCGAATACGATCTCGCCGCGGGAGGGCGTGGTTCGCGTTATTCTCGCCTGTCTTCCATCTTGCACGCTGTAACCGGCGCCGAAGACGGCATTGTCGTGAACAACTGTGCGGCTGCCGTGCTGCTGATCCTGGACACGTTTGCCAAGGGCCGCGAAGTCGTTGTCGCGCGTAACCAACTGATTGAAATCGGCGGCGGCTTTCGCTTGCCTGACGTCTTCGCGCGCAGCGGTGCCACGCTGGTCGAAGTGGGCACCACGAATAAGATCTATCTTAGCGATTACGAGCGCGCGCTGGGGCCACGCACCGCGTTGCTGTTTCGGTCGCATCTCTCGAACTTCCGGATTTCCGGCTTCACCGACGATGTTGCGCCGCACGATCTCGTGGCGCTGGGTGGCCGAGTGGGAATTCCGGTGGTCGAAGACCTGGGCAGCGGTGCGCTGGTTGATTTTGAGCGCTTCGATCTACCGCATGAGCGGACCGTGCAAGAGGCCGTCGACGAGGGCGTCGGTTTGATTGCATTCTCGGGCGACAAGCTGCTCGGGGGTCCGCAAGCGGGAGTTATTGTCGGCAAGCGGGCTCTCGTTGCTCGGCTTCGCAACAACGCCTTGATTCGCGCGCTGCGCGTCGATAAAGTTACCATCGCCCTTTTTGCCGAGACGCTGCGCTGCTACCGCGACGAAGGCGCCTTGCGTGAAGTGCCGCTCTTTTCGATGTTGGGTGCGTCCCTCGAGGAACTGCACGGACGCGCCGCACGATACAGCGCCGCATTGCCGATGTCGCAGGCCACGCCGTCGCGAGCCTATCTCGGCGGTGGCGCGCTGCCCGAGGCCACGATAGCGTCTGTGGCAATCGCCCTGCCGGATTCAAGCGGCGCCCTCGCGGCAGCGCTCCGCGCGAACGCGCCGCCGATCATCGGCCGCCTCGAATCGGGGCTGCTGCTGCTGGATTTGCGCACGATCGCGTCCCGAGACGACGAGCGGGTGATTGCGGCTCTGGCCGCGCGCGTGTAAGGCGTGCACATCATCGGCACGGCAGGGCACGTCGACCACGGGAAATCTGCGCTCGTCACGGCGCTGACGGGCACAAATCCCGATCGGTGGTTGGAAGAGCAGCTGCGTGGCATGACGCTCGATTTGGGCTTCGCCCACCTTTGCTTTGACGACGGCATCGAAGCCGGCATCATCGATGTTCCGGGTCACGAGCGCTTTTTGCACAACATGCTGGCGGGTGCGGCGGGCATGGAGTTGCTTTTGCTGGTCGTGGCCGCAAACGAAGGCCCCAAACCGCAAACGCTCGAGCATCTCGCGATCTTGCGCTACTTGAACGTTCAGCGCACGATCTTGGTCGTGACGAAAGCCGATCTATTGGAAGCGGCGGAGCTACCGCAAGTCGTCACCTCGATTCGAGCAGGATTGCGGGATACGCTCGCGCACGACGCGCCATCGATCGCCGTCAGCGCAGTGACCGGCTTGGGATTGGCGGAGCTGCGCGAGCAGATCCGGCGCGAACTGAGCCTTCTGCCGGCGCGCAATGCCGAGGCGCCGGCCTACCTGCCGATCGATCGTGTTTTTGCGCTTCCCGGCCTCGGCACGATCGTCACGGGCACATTGATGCAAGGTACACTCGGAGTCGGCGATCGCGTAACCTTGACACCGAGCGGCAAGCAGGTGCGCGTGCGGAGCCTCCAAGTCTTCGGAAGTCCAAAGCAGAGCGTCTCCGGCGGTGCGCGCGTCGCGGCCAATGTGCCGAGCATTGCGGTTGGCGAGATCGCGCGCGGGGAGGTTCTAGCGAGCCCACAGTTCGAATCGCAAGACACTTTTAAGGTCGCGTTTGCGCCATTCGCATCAAGCCTGCCGGCCCTACGTCGCCGCAATCCGGTCCGCGCCTACATCGGTTCGGCCGAAATCTTGGGGACGTTGCTCTTCGATGCGATACCCGCGCGTGAGGGAATCCACGCCGGCACGCTCCATTTGCGTCGTCCAACGATTGCCTACCCAGGCGCGAGTTTTGTCGTGCGGCGAATGTCGCCCAAACTGCTCCTGGGCGGCGGAACGATCGAAACGAACCTGACCGGAACCGATGGTCCGCGCACCGAGCTGCCTGCGCAGGGTGAGGACATTTTACGGGTGCTGGCGGCCCAGGGCCTCGAGCCGCTGGAAGTTGCAAAGCTCGCCGCTCGCGCAAACCTGCGCGAGCAGGCGGCGCAAGAAACGCTCGACAGGCTCATTGAAGATGGATACGTCCTGCGGGTCGCTCGCCCATTAGCGTATGTTGAGCGCGCGGCGGCCGAAGAGTTGTTCGGGCGAGTGACGCGTCAACTGGGAACGCAGTCTCGCGACGAGGCGTGGAGCATGGGAATGACCTCGCTCGCGCTGGCACGCGCACTCAGCCTGCCGGAAGCGTTGCTCGCCCGGTTTCTGGCCCACTTCGCGGAAGACGGAAGAATCGCTCATCGCTCCGGCTACTATGCGCCGGTCGACCATGTGCCTACGCTGACGGCCGAGCAACGCGCCTTTTTCGAGGGTCAAATCCCGCTCGATCCTCAACATCCCTTTACTCCGGCATCGCTTCCGGGGGTGCTGAACGATCTGCGCGCAGCGCGCATCGCGGGATTGTCGAAAGCCTTCGACACCCTGGTTGCCAAAGGTGCGCTTGTGAAGGTCGGCGACGATCTCTACCGTGGAACTCAAGTTGCGCAGGTTCATGCGAGGGTCGAACAGTTTCTGCGCGCCGAGCAGCAGATGACGATGGCGCAATTTCGCGATCTGCTTGGCACCTCGCGTAAATATGCGGTGCCCCTGCTCGAATGGTTCGATGCACGCGGAATCACGGTGCGCAGCGGCGACGTCCGCATGCTCCGTAAAAGAGAGGGGTGAAGTCTTGGGGCGATTGCGACAGCCGTTTATCGGTATAATGATGGTCTATGAACGCTGATCGGATGACCGAACGGGTTGCGGAGGCGCTCAATGCTGCGTATTCGCGTGCCCTCGCGGAGCACAACACCCAGACGACGCCGGAGCATCTCCTCGCCGCGATCCTCGACCAGGATCGCGGGATAGGCGCGGACATTCTCGCGCGGGCCGGCGCAGACGTTGGCGGCCTCGGGCGTAAGACGGACGAGCTGATCGGCCGGCTGCCGCGCTTGACGGGTATTGCCGCCGAGAGCGCGCAAGTGACGGTCGCGCCCGAGCTGGCGCGTTTGCTTTCTCAAGCCGACAACGAAGCGAAGGCTTTGGGCGACGATTATGTTTCGGTAGAACATCTTTTGCTGGCGATGGCGCAGTCCGGCGGCGCGGCCGGCCAACTGTTTGCGGATTTCAAGCTCACCCGGGATGCGTTGCTGCAAGCGTTGCGTAGCGTGCGCGGCAATCAGCGTGTGACGACGCCGAACCCCGAAGGTACGTACAAGAGCCTGGAACGCTACGGGCGCGACCTCACCGAGGAAGCCGAGCGCGGAAAGCTCGACCCAGTGATCGGTCGCGACGACGAGATCCGCCGAGTCGTGCAAGTGCTCTCGCGCCGGACGAAAAACAATCCCGTGCTGATTGGCGATCCCGGTGTCGGCAAGACGGCCATCGTGGAAGGGCTCGCACAGCGCATCGTGCGAGGTGACGTCCCGGAGGGTTTGAAGAACCGGCGGCTCGTCGCGCTCGACATGGGCGCGCTGATCGCCGGCGCAAAATACCGCGGTGAGTTCGAAGAGCGTCTCAAGGCCGTGCTCAAAGACGTGCAACAATCCGAAGGCAGCATCATCCTGTTCGTGGACGAGCTGCACACGGTTGTCGGCGCCGGCAAAGCGGAGGGCTCGATGGACGCCGGCAACCTGCTCAAGCCGATGCTGGCGCGCGGTGAGCTGCACATGATCGGCGCGACGACCCTCGATGAATACCGCAGGTATGTAGAAAAAGACGCCGCGTTGGAACGGCGGTTTCAGCCGGTCCTGGTACGCGAGCCCAGCGTGGAGGACACGATTTCGATCTTGCGTGGGCTCAAAGAGAAATATGAAGCGCACCATGGCGTGCGCATCAAGGATTCGGCTCTCGTGGCGGCCGCCACGCTTTCGAATCGCTACATCGCCGATCGCTTTCTGCCCGATAAGGCAATCGATCTGGTCGACGAAGCGGCTGCGAAGCTGCGAACGGAAATCGATTCGATGCCGCAAGAGCTCGACGAAGTCTCACGCCGCTTGATGCAGCTGGAAATCGAACGGGAGGCCTTGCGCAAGGAGCGCGATCCCGGCAGCCGCGCGCGGCTGGAAAAACTCGAAGGTGAAATCGCATCGCTGCGCTCCGAGCGTGAAGATCTGCAGCGGCGCTGGCAAACCGAAAAAGGTGCGGCGGTCAAACTGCGCGAGCTGCGCGAACAGATCGAGGCGGCGAAAGTGCAGATCGAGCAGGCCGAACGCCAGTACGATCTGGGTCGCGTCGCGGAGCTGCGATACGGCCGTCTTGCCGAGTTGGAAAAAGAGTTGAGCGCGCAGGAGCAGGCGCTGGGTGCGCGTGACGGCTCGGCGCGTCTATCGAAGGAAGAGGTTGACGAGGAAGACATCGCCGAGGTGATCAGCCGTTGGACCGGCATCCCCGTGACGAAGCTGCTCGAGGGTGAGGTTCAAAAGCTGCTGCATCTCGACGAGGAGCTCCACAAGCGAGTGGTCGGCCAGGACGAAGCCGTCGATGCCGTCGCGGAGGCTGTCGTGCGGTCGCGCTCGGGGCTCGCCGACCCCAATCGACCGATCGGCTCGTTCATTTTCCTGGGCCCCACGGGCGTTGGGAAGACCGAACTGGCGCGCGCGCTGGCGGCGTCGCTCTTCGACGACGAGCATGCGATGATTCGCATCGACATGTCGGAGTATCAAGAGAAGCACACCGTCGCCCGCCTGATCGGTGCACCGCCCGGGTACGTCGGCTTCGAGGAAGGCGGGCAGCTGACTGAGGCCGTGCGGCGGCGTCCGTATTGCGTGATCCTCTTCGATGAAATCGAGAAAGCGCATACGGATGTGTTCAATGTGCTGCTGCAAATTTTGGATGACGGACGGCTGACTGATGGCCAAGGCCACACCGTCGATTTTAGAAACGCGATCGTGGTGATGACGTCCAACATCGGCAGCCATCGAATTTTGGACTATCAAGGCGACTTCGGCGGCGCGGACTATGCCGTCATGCGCGCCACCGTGCTCGATGAGCTGCGACAACACTTTCGGCCTGAGTTTTTGAATCGCGTGGACGAGATCATCGTCTTCCACGCGCTCAGCGGACAGCAACTTGGCGAAATCGTTGAAATTCAGCTGGCGCAGCTGCGGGGTCGGCTTTTGCAACGGCACATCACGCTTGAGCTATCGGAAGCGGCCAAGCGGCACTTGGTGCGAACCGGCTACGATCCGACCTATGGGGCGCGGCCGCTCAAGCGCGCCATCCAGCGTGAGATCGAGACGCCGCTCGGGCGTAAGATCTTGGCGGGCGAGGTTCGCGACGGCGAGCAAGTAGCCATCGATTACGATCAAGGCCGTGAGAGCTTGACGTTCAGTCCGCAGCCGGCCGCTGTCGTGTAGGCGGCGCGGGCGCTCAGCTAATCGACCTGCGGCTCCGGCAGCGGTTCGACAGGCGAGGTGCAGCCGGCGCAGCGCCGAGCTGCCCGCGGAATCTCGCTCAAACATTCGGGGCATTTGCGCGTTGATGGGTCCGGCGGCGGCTGGAAATGCGAATTGGTGACAAACCGGTTTACAGGCGTGATCACGAAAAAGTAGACGACGATCGCAATCACGAGGAACGACACGAGCGTGTCGATGAAGTCGCCGTACATTATCTTGCTGTGATTGAGCATAAAGTAGACGTCCGACGGCTTCGGGCTGTGCGTACCGAACAGTGCTCCGATCAGCGGCGTAAATATGCTCTTGACAAAAGATGTGATGACGGCTCCGGCGGAAGCGCCGATCACGACCGCGACCGCAAGATCAACGACGTTGCCGCGCAAGAGAAATTGCGCGAAACCCCGGGCCATCGTCTTCGATTCTTCCTTGACTCCTTCGCCGAAGCCCGCGCGCCGCTCCCTCACGTGCTCACGAGGCCGCGCTTGCGTTGCCGCAGGCGATCGGTTTCGTTCAAGAGGCGTTTTCGCAAGCGGATCGCTTTGGGCGTTACCTCGACCAGTTCGTCGTCATCGATGAACTCGATGGCGCGCTCGAGCGAGAGCTCATCGGGGGCGGCCAGCTTCACATTTTCGTCGGTGCCGGCCGCGCGCATGTTCGTCAGCCGTTTGGCTCTTGCGACGTTGATCGCCACGTCGCGCTCGTCGTTGGCGCGCCCCACGATCATGCCTTCGTACACCTCGATACCGGGCCCGATAAAAAAACGTCCCCGGGACTCCAGGCCCATCATCGCATAACCCGTCGTCGCGCCGCGCTCGCTGGCGACGAGCACCCCAAAAGCGCGCCCCGGAAGCTCCCCTTGCCACGGTTCGTGATCGTAATAGGTATGCGACATCACGGCGGTCCCGCGCGAAAGCGTCAGCAGCTCCCCGCGCAGCCCGAAGATCGCGCGCGTCGGCATTCGGTATTCCAGGCGGCGCGATTCGCCTATCGTGAGCATGTTCGACATCGTGGCCTTGCGTTTGCCCAGCGCGTCGATGACTGAACCCGAATACTGCTCCACGACGTCGATCACGACGTACTCAACGGGCTCATAGTTTTGGCCGTTGCGTTGCGTGACGATCACTTGCGGTTTGGAAACTGCAACTTCGTATCCTTCGCGGCGCATCGTTTCGATCAAGATCGAGAGATGGAGTTCGCCGCGTCCGCGAACTTCGAAGGTGTCTGGGCTCGCGGTGTCGGCGACGCGCAAGGCCACGTTTGACTCGAGTTCGCGAATCAAGCGTTCCCGTATCTGACGCGAAGTGAGAAACTTGCCGTCACGGCCCGCAAACGGCGACGTGTTGACGCTAAAGAACATCGACACGGTCGGTTCGTCTACCGCTACGGCTGCGATCGCCTCCGGTGCCTCTGCGCCGGCGATCGTATCGCCGATGTTCAAGCCCTCAATGCCCGAAACGCAGACGATGTCGCCGGCTTCGGCCCGCTCGATTTCAACTCGTTCCAAGCCCGCGAAGGCCAGCAGTTTGGTCAATCGAAGACCGCTTTGCATCGATCCGTCACCGGCGATCTTGACGATCGGCGCGTTGACCGTGCACGCCCCGCGAAAGACGCGACCGATGCCGATGCGGCCCACGTACGGATTGTGGTCGATCGCCGAAACGAGCATTTGGAAGCCGCCATCCTCGGCCGGCGGCTCCGGAACGTGCCGGACGATCGAGTCGAAGAGGACATCGAGGTTGGCGTCCGGCTCATCCGGCGCGAGCTTTGCGATCCCCGCTTTGGCATTCGTGTAGAGAACGGGGAAGTCGGCTTGCTCGTCGCTCGAACCCAGGTCGATAAAAAGGTCGAAAACTTCATTGACGACTTCGGCGGGCCGTGCATCCCGGCGATCGATCTTATTGATGACGACAACGGCCCGCAGATCGAGCTCGAGCGCCTTGCGCAGCACGAAACGAGTCTGAGGCATCACGCCTTCGACCGCGTCGACCAGCAGCAGCACGCCTTGCACCATCTGCAGAACGCGTTCGACCTCGCCGCCGAAATCGGCGTGGCCGGGCGTATCGACGATGTTGAATTTTACCGGCCCGCGCTGGATCGCGGTGTTCTTGGCCAGGATCGTGATGCCGCGCTCGCGTTCGAGCGGATCGGAGTCCATCACGCGCGCGATGACGCGCTCGCCCACGCGGAAGAGACCGCTTTGCTTGAGCATGGCGTCAATCAGGGTCGTCTTGCCATGATCGACGTGCGCGATGATCGCGACGTTACGGGTATTCGAGCGTGTTTTCAGTTGAGTGGACGGCTTAGTACGCAGCTACTCCGAACGGTTGCGCGAGTTGGGTTAGAGGGCCGTTGATGAATTGCATCGGAAAGACGTTCCCGGTTGCGGTGCTCGGGAAGGTCAAAAGGGCGTTCGCATTTGCGCCGGTTCCATTATTTGCCGCAAACAAGGTGTTGTGGCCGTCGAGCCAGAGCCCCTCGGGGAGGTTGAGCAGGGAGGTGCCCGGATTGATCGTTTGGGCCGGCGCCACGTTGTTATTGCCCTTCGCGAGCGGACCCTTGAACATCAAGATCGAGTTCGAGGTTTGCGCGACGAAGACGTCGCCCGTGCCGTCCACGGCGAGGCCGGTTGAAGTGGCCAGGGTCGTCGCAGAACCCGAGATCGTTGAGACAAGCGCTCCCTTGGAGCTGTATTCGTTGATCGACTTGGAGCCGGCATTAGCGACGTAGATGTTGTTCGTGGCGTCCACGCCGATGCCAACCGGTTTGTTGAGTCCCGCGGTGATCGTCAAATTGGGCGCCGAGCCCAAGGTCGCATTGGCCGCAAAGCGCTCGACACTGTCGCTGCCGCCGGTCAGGCTATTCTGCGTGACGTAGGCTTGACCGGAAAGGTCGACCGCCACGAACTGGGGCGAAACCAAACCTGAACCGGCCCCGCCGAGGACGACCGTCGGGGCTTGGTTTCCCATCGCAGGCTGTGCGTATTCAGTAATCGTGCCGCCGCCGTTGGCGACGTACAACCGGCCGCCCGTCGTGCCTGTGCCAAAAGCCAGGGCGTTTGGATTGTTCAACTGCGTGCTTGAGCCGGCGAGGGTGGCTGACGGAGGCACATTGCCATTCGCGTTAGCCGGAAAGATCAAGAGCGTGTTGCGCAAGCCCGTCGCGTTGGAAGAGTTCGACTCATAGATCAAACGCGTTACCGGAGGCGGCGTCGGCGTCGATCCCATTGGCAGCGCGTAGAGGACGTAGGCCAGGTTCGCGTTGGCCGGCAGGCTGTAAGGCGTGCTGGTGCCGGTAAAAGAAACCGTCTGACCGGTCGCTGTGGCCGGTCCGCGAAAACTCGTTTGCCAGCCGGCAGCCGGATTGCTCGGGTTGAAAAACCCTAAAAAGAATACCTGGCCGGTCGTCGTGATGCTGCTCGGAATAGTGATCGTGATGGCCGGGAAACCGGTAAACGTCACCGCCTGCGTTGCCGAAAACGTGAAGTAGAGCAGCGGCGCATTCGGCAGGCCCAGGATTGGAACGCCGCTCGGCGGTTGGAATCCGCTCTCGGAGATCGTGAACGTTGCGCCCACTCCGGCGGTCGCCCGCGGGAACGTAGCAGTGCCCGTGAACCCAAAAGCGCCCGGAATCGATTGGGTCGATCCACCCGCGGCCACGGTAAACGTGACTGAAGTAGGCGGCGTCGGCGTTGGCACCGCCGGCGTGGTGCCTCCGTGGGAACGGCTGCAGGCCGCTATGGCCAAGAGTGTGCCAAAGAGCAGCGCGAAGGCGTTGAAAAGAAGACGCGGGCGGGAACGCATAGAGCTATAGACCTGCTTTCCGGGGTGCTTTTAAGTCCTTGGGTCGCACGTTGGTTGGCCTAAAGAGGGCACGGCCCCTACCAGTCTTAAGGCGTTGCTCTACGCGCAAGGGGTCGCTTGCCTTGGAGCGCGCGGTCGAGATCGTCCTTCAGATCGTCGATATGCTCGATGCCCGTCGAAAGGCGGATCAGGGTCGGAGAGATCCCTGCCGCGCGCAACTGATCGTCGGTCATGACGCTTCCCCACATCGCGCTCTGATGCACGAGCGTCGACTCAACTCCGCCCAGACTTGCCGCACGAGCAATCAACGCCAACGCGCGAATGAAGGGTTCCACCCGATCTCCGCCTCCGGCGAGTTCGAAGCTGACGATGCCGCCGAAGCCGCGCATCTGACGAACCGCCAGTGCGTGCTGAGGGTGGGAGTCCAGCCCGGGGTAGTGCACGGTCTCGACTTCCGGACGCGATGCAAGAAAAGCCGCCACCGCGAGTGCGTTTTGGTTGTGCCGCTCCATCCGAAGAACGAACGTGCGCAAGCCGCGCAAGAGCAACCAGCTATCGATGGCGTTTGTCGCGAAGCCCACTTTGACGCAAACGGGCCAGATGCGATCGATCAGCGCGCGGCTCCCAGCCAGCACGCCGGCCGAAACGTCGGAGTGGCCGCCGAGATACTTCGTCGCGCTATGCATGACGATATCGATGCCGAAATCGAGCGGACGCTGGTTGAGCGGCGTGGCAAAGGTATTGTCGGCGACGGTCAGAGCGCCGTGCTCGCGCGCCAAGGCCGCCACGGCACGCAGATCCGTGATCTTTAGGAGCGGATTGCTCGGCGTCTCGACGAGCACGAGACGCGTGTTCTCACGGAACGCTCGAGCAAAATGATCGACCTGCGTTTGATCCACGAAAGTGGACGCAATGCCCAGCGGGCCAAGCACGTCTTCCAAGAGATTGTGCGTGCCCGCATAGGTGCTTCGTTGGGCGATAACGTGGTCGCCGTGGTTGCAGAAAGCCAGAACCGCCCCGCTGGTGGCGGCCATTCCCGAGGGCAGGATCAGCGCGTCCTGGGCTCCTTCGAGCTGGGCGATCACCGCAGCAGCCTGGGAGTGATTCGGATTGCCATAGCGCGTGTAGAAGCGATCGTTGCGCGGTTGGGATGCGACGCGCAGGAACTCCTCGGCGCTCTCCGCCTTGAAGGTTGAGGTTTGATAGATCGGCGGTGACAGCGCGTTCGTGGCCTGCAACTCCTGGTCAGCGTGGATGACGATTGTTTCGGGGTGCCGGCGGGAGTTCATAGATCTGGTAAATGTTCGCTTTAGCGCGCCGCCCGTCATGCGAGGTAAAGGACGAGGCCGGGTCCTTTACTAAGCCCCGCGGTGTATATAAGAAGGAAGGCGCGATCAGAAATATGGGCATTGACGATCGGCGGCGATTGCAAGGCGACTGGGAAACGTCGCAAACCGTCACGGATGTCGGTACGGCAGATGCCATCAGCGCGGCTTGGTATCTGACCAGCAGCCGGATTTGGCCGCTGGTCTCTTCACGCATAGCAGGCAAGATCGTCTTTGGGATCGTGCTCTTCGTGATCGTCGTGGCGACGGTCGTGCTCAGCCCGTCGACGGAATCGCACTTCATCTACACGGACTTCTAGATGATCTTCAACACCTGGCTCTTCGCGCTCTTCGCCGTCGTGCTGTTTGCTTTCTATTCACGCGTCAGAACGTTCTGGGTACGCAACGCGTTTCTGATTGCCGCCGGCATCATCTTTTACCTCGCTTCAGTACCCGTGTACATTTTGCTCGTCCTAGGCCTGGCCGTCGCGACGTACGCCTGCGCCGTTGCGCTCGGGCGCATCGCGCCTGAACGCAAGCTTACGCGTCAATGGACGCTGGCGTTGGGAATCGCGGCGAATGTTGGGGTGCTCGGCTTCTTCAAGTACGGCAAGCTCTTCGGTACGAGCTTGGGTTTGTGTCACAGCGGGTGCAGCGGCGTGCTCGCGAATCTGATCGTCCCACTTGCGATCTCGTTTTTCACGTTCGAATTCATCCACTTTCTGGTTGACGTTTATTACGGGAAGATCGCAAATTTCAAAACGATCGAGTTTTTCGTGTTCGCGCTTTTCTTCCCGACGATGGTCGCCGGGCCGATCAAGCGCTTTCAAAACTTCGCACCGCAGCTTCGCCGCTTCGCGCACGTCCACTCGCTGCAAGTTGCAGCAGGCGTGTATCGCGTACTGCTCGGCCTGGCCAAGAAGAGCATCATCGCGGACTCGATGACTCCGCTGACCCAACCGCTGCTGACGCCCGGGCCGCTTTATTCGAGCGGCGACTACTGGGTCGCGGCCTTCGCGTATTCGGCCAAGATCTATTTTGACTTCACGGGCTATTCCGACATCGCGATCGGTTTGGCCGAGCTGCTCGGATTCCGCATCGTCGAAAATTTCGATCGCCCGTATTGGGCGCGCAGCATTTCCAACTTTTGGCAGCGCTGGCATATCTCGCTCAGCTCGTGGATTCGCGATTATTTGTTCATTCCGCTCGGCGGCAGCCGTCGAAAGCTTGCGCGCACGCTGCTCAACCTGACTCTCGTCATGGCCGTTGCGGGACTCTGGCATGGGGCGAACTGGCACTTTGTGGTTTGGGGACTCTTTCAAGGCGCGGGGCTTGCGATTCATCGCGCCTACAGTTTGATCATGCCTAAAGCGGTGCTCGCGCGCTGGGGCTCGTCGAGCGCATTAAACTATCTTTCCGTTGCGACGACGTTCCTGTTCGTAACTCTGGGTTGGGTGCTCTTCGCATCGCCAAGCTTGGCGACGGCCGGAACGGTCTATAGCCACCTGCTTTCGTTCGGTAAGTAGTTAGGGTGGCAGTGTGCCGGTGATGTTCAATCTCACGCCCGAAGGCACCGTCCCGCGCGCGATCGAGTCCGCGAGCTGCTTTGCGTGGAGCACCTTTTCATAAGGCGCCGTCAACTCAAAGAGACGCTCGACGCCTTCAAAGGTAGCCGTTCCGTAGACCGGGCTTACGGCTCCCGTCTTTTGATAGATCACGCGTATGGTCAACGATTTAGCATTGTTAAGTGCGCGCGCATGCCGGCCCAAAATCTGCATGGCTTGGGATTCCAGGTCGCGCAGGGCTGCCTCGCGCGGCCGCTTGCTCGCGACTGCCGCCGTCACCATCGCGGTGGCGTCCCACAACAGCAGCGGTGTGGCGCCTGCTTTAGCGACCACGACGGTGCCGCCCTCGGCGAGTGCCGGCGCCGCCAGCAAGAACGCGCAAAGGCACGCGGAGAGCGTCCTCACTTTGAATTACGACTCGACGGGAAACGCGGCGGGCGCGAGGGGTTCCAAGGAAGGGGCGAGCGTTCGTACGCGCTGCGGCGCCGTTGCATCGAGTTCCCTCTCGAACGCCTGCGATAGCGATTGCCAGCCAAAGCGTCCTCGCACGAGCGCCGCGCCTGCTGCTGCATATCGCGCACACTGCGCCGGATCGCGTTCGAGCGCTAGGATCTTGGCGGCAAGTTCCTGCGGGGCTGCGTTCTTTACCCAGATGACCTGATCGGCGATCACTTCGCGCATCCCCGGCAGGTCGGATGCAATGACCGGCTTGCCCATCGCCATGTACTCGAAAACCTTGCACGGCAGCGAAACTCGCGTCGTGTCGGTGTCGGGAAACGGCACGATCGCCAGATCGCACTGTGCGAGAATTTCAGCCATCTTCTCGTACGGCCGAAACCCTAAGAACGTGCAAAACCGCCCGAGATTTCGACCTTCAATATTCTTGCGGAGCTCCTGCGCGCCGCCTCCGTCGCCCACGAACATGAAATGCACCCGCCCACCGATTTGAGAACAGACCTGCTGGATGACATCCGTCAGTTCATCGGTGCCGGCCCATTTCTCCAGCCGGCCCGAATACAGGATGCGGAACGGGCCGTTCGTGCGCGGCGCTGCGTTGGGCTCGGGGAAATTCCGCAGGTCAGCGCCGTTAGGAATGATGACGATTGGAGCCGTCGCTCCGTCGGCGCGAACGGCGTTGGCGAGCAATCTCGTAATGCACGTGATCCGGTCGGCGCGCGCAGCCACAAACCTTTCGATTTGATGCATGATTTTGGGAACCCATTTGCCACGGTGCCCGGACGTCTCGATCGCGAGCGACGTCCAGGCATCCGGATAGTCCAACAGCAGAGGCAATCGCGCATACTTCGCGCACAGCACGCCAACGATGCCGGTGATGAAGCTGGGATGCCCGACCACGATCGCATCGGGGCGGATCCGCTTGATCGATCTAAGCGCCTTTCGAACCAGCATCGGAATCGATAGCGCGTACGCGAGCTGAAGGCGCAGGCCACCGGCTCGGTACAGCTTATGGATAAAACTCGGCAAGCTCAAGTAGCGGCCTTTAAATCCCGCAAACAGAACCGTACTGTCGTGATTGCAGAACGTATCGCCGTATGCAAAGAGTGCCGGCTCGCATCGGCGGGTGATCACGCGCAGGGGCGGCGTTATGAAGTACTGGGCTTCCCACGCCTGCAAGTTCTCGATCAGATGGAAGAGGCGGCGGTCCGAACCGATATATGGCGGAAAATACTCCGCAAAGACTGCAACGCGTCGCCGGTGGATTGAAGGCGATGTGGAATCAGGTATGAACCGCTGCAACGCGGGATTGAGCATGGGGTTGCATCATACGTTGCCTTCCGTTCGTTCCCTCTTGCCGACGGCCAAGCAAGAGCGATTCGAGCGCAACGCAGACAGCGGTAAGCCACGCGCTTGAGGATTGCATTCTACTCACCGTTAGATCCAAGTTTTGTGGGCGGCGTTCGGACGTGGATCGCGGATTTTTGGACACGTTACCTCGACACGCGGGACAGCACGCTTACGATCCTGCACAGTGGTACGCGACCGGACCCATCTTTAGATTCGTACATCGCCTTGCCGCGCAACGCGCGGCTCTCAATCGAATGTCTGGCGGGCGTGAGAGTCCCCGGTTCGGGCGGCCGCCTACCATCCGCGCGCGCCTTGGCGCGTGCGCTTGGGGCGTGCGATGTTTGCTACTTCGATAACGGCTATGCGTTTCAAGACGCTGTGGTCCTCAATGCAGGCCGCAAAGCCAACGTCGCGGTCGCCTCGGGGCACCACGCAGTCATAAAATTTGGTGGACTACACGATCTGGCGTGGGAATTGCTTGGCAAGCGTTTGATCCGTCGTTTCGCGGCAATCCATGCGCTCAACGCCAACGACCAACGGTATTTGCAGGCCTTGGGTGCACGCAACGTGCAGGTCATACCGATCTCGATCGACCTGCAAACTTTCATACCGCGGCCACGTGAAGCGGAGTTTACCGTACTGTTCGTTGGCAGGTTCCACGCGCAAAAAGGGATTGACCGTTTGGCGCGCGTCGTTCGCTTGGCGCAAGAGCGCTATGGCCGTTCGATGCGCTTCAATATCGTCGGTAGCGGCCCGTTGATCGGCGAGGTTGAGCGCTTGGCGGCGTTGCCAAATGTCGTGCTGCGCCGCCCGAGCGAGCGTGGAACGGTTGCAGCGCTGATGGCGGCCGCGCATGTGTTGATTGTTCCTTCGCGTTGGGAGACTTTCGGCATCGTTGCGGCCGAGGCGCTGGCCGCCGGTACGCCGATCGTGACGACAGGCGTGGGCGCGACGCGCGATATGGCCGCCCAAGGACGCGGGTATGTCGTCGAGGACCCCGACGATGCTGCGGCTTGGTGCGGCGTACTGGAGAAAATCTTCAAACGGTATCAATCTGACCCCTCATACAGCCCCGGGATTGCCGTGGCCGCGCGCCGATATGCCGAACGCGCGTTCTCTTTCGAGGTCGTGGCGTCGGCTTTCGATGCGTTTTTTGACACGGCTATTGCAGCTGGGCGCGGCTAGCCGACCAGCGCGCGATATAACTCATACTGGCGCGCGGCGATGCGATCGGCAGTTCTCGCCGCCGCCGCCTGACGCGCCTTGTTGGCTGCGGCTTCCAGCGCGCCGGGCTCGCTCAAAAGGCGGCTCAGCTCGCGCGCCAACGCATCGCTCGAGCCGGGAGGCACCAGGCTCACTGCGTCGCCCAGGGTTGCGTTGTGACCGATCGCTGTAGTGATCACGGGCCTGCCAATGCCCAACGCGGCGTGTAAGGGCGCGCTGCAACCGATGCTTCGCAAATAGGGAAGCGCGAGAACGCTGCAGCGCCGCAACCACTCGTCTATTTCAGGTTCGGAAAGGTACCGTTCGATAAAATCAATTCGATCGCGATGCGGCGCGATCAGCGCCTTAAGCATCTGTGCATACTGCTGATCGGCCGGGGTAAGCGGTGCGCCGGCAAGGACCAGCTTACCCGCGCCGCCCGCTTTGCAATATTTGATGAATGCCTCGATCAAGACTTCGAGCCCTTTGTCGGGCCGCAAAAAGCCGAATGAAAAGATCAGTGGCTCGAGTGACTGAGGCAGCGGCGAGAAATCGATCGAGCAACTGAAGAGCTCTTCTCCAATGTCGCGCAACCCGTATGCGCGCGCGAAAGCGGTGGTCAGAGGAGAATCCAGTGTGGCGACGACGCACAGGAAAGCATCACAGTTCGCACGCAGCCGGCGCATGAAAACCCGGAAATATTGGACGATCAGCGGCCGCAGCGGCGGCGGAAAGCGGCGGGCCGGCGTGCTCCGCAGCACATCGCTCGGCATCCATTGGCTGTGCAAGGTGAGAACGGTCTTGATACCGCGACGTCGCATCGTTCGTAAAGCGCCGACCAGCGGCTCACCCAGACGCCCTCCATAATCCTGATTGGGTCCAAAGTGGACATGCACGATGTCGGCTCCGCTGTCGATGACTGCTCGCGTCAGCTCGTCTTGCGGAGCGTACGAGGGCCGGCTGGAGCGGTCGCGGACGCTGCGATGTACGACCGAACCATTCCAGGATGCGGTCGAAGGCCGAGCATCATATTGGGATATGATTTCGATGTTCGCCGGTGGGATGTGCCGGCCCAACGCCTGCGCATATCGCCGCAGATACTCGGCTTCGCCTTTCCTTTGAGGCGGAAACGGACCTACGAGCGCTATTCTCACCTCGGTGCGCGAGCTCGTTGGAATCGTACGATCGCCAGCAGCGCGATAAGGTACGCAAGGGAGCTCAATGCGGCGAGCATGAAAAACCGAGCTTGCGGCGCGTAGACGACGTGCAGGACGGGTTCTACGTCCGAAAGGACAAACGCGTTTGCGTAACCATCGGCGATTCCGTGCCACAGCGTGCGAGCGCCTTCGATGCGCCATTGCGAAGAATAGCGATCCCGGAAAACAAGGAGCGCCGCACCCCGATCGAGGCGGCGCACGCGCAGCGAAGCTTCCCAGGGCCACTTGCGCAGTGCGTCCCCGAGCTGGCCGGCCGCGAACGGTCCTAGCGGAACGTTCCCGGCACCCGAGGCAACTCGGTACACCGCGGCGCGCCCGCCGTCGCTGCTGATCGTCACGGTCGTGCCGGATGCGTGTAGCGGAATCCAAGTCGCAGATCTGGCAACGATGCGTCGTGCAGCGCCGCCATCGATAATGATGAGCGAAGGGGTGGCCTGGGCCAGCACCGACCAACTGCCGCGCGGCACACGAATCGTCAGCGGCGCACGCGAGCTCGTCACGACGCCCGCGCCAAGTGACGTGGCCGGGTCGGGAGCCGACGCGCGCCACCGGTCTAAAGGCGCCCAATCTTTACTGGGGTCGTCCGTCTGCAGACTGGCTTGCGGTACGATCACTTCCGGCTTGCCGGGCGTTTCGGGCAACAAACCGTGCTGATCGGTAAGTTGCACGGCTTCGTGATCGTCGATTCGATAGGATGTCTTTTGCGACGTCGCGCGCGCGGCCAATTCTGCGAGCGGACGCCCGGCCCACGATGCGAATATCCAGGTGGTCGCGGCGCGTGTACCGGCCGAGCCCAAATCTTCTTCGCTGCGGAGATTGGGTCGGCCGATGATGGCGACAACGCCCATCTTGTCCACGAGATGCTGCCACCAAGCATCCCTGGGGTTGCCCGAGACGGACATCGTCGTCAGGGGAAACTGCGGCGGATATTCGCTCGAGCTCGGGTGCATTCGATCGCCGACCGCCAAGACGTCAACCCCGCCCGGTTCACGCCCGTTGCGAACGAGCGGCGTGAGCGAAGGCAAGTACAAAATTCGTCCCGGTGGCATAGCACCAATAGCGGCAGCGAACGATGGATCATCGTCGACGACGTTGTGCACGACGAAACCGAGGCTGCCCAGCACGATTGGCACGGCCGAGAACGCGACGAGGGCAGCAGCGGCGACGCGCCCAATCAGCAGCGCCCGGCATGCGGCCGCAGCCCCCAAAGCGTACGCGAGCGATATCAGCGCGTTTGCATTGTACAGTTCTCGAAAGAACGCCGCGGGTTCGACATGAGCAAACATCCAGCTCCACAGCGCGCGCAACGGCCCGGCGGTGCCCGTCGTAAACAACAGACCTGCGATCAACAGGATGAGGAGCGCTTGTCCGTCTCGCCTGCGTACGGTCAGCAGTATCCCGAGGAGTCCCGCGGCCGCGGCGGCCTGCGCAAATTGGAGATTTCCGCGCAGCGCGCTTTCGTAATATGGAATGATGTAATGTGAGGTCAGCAGCGCCAAGCCTGGCGAAGCGGAATGCATGCGTTCCCACGTTTGGACGGGCCATGGATACTGCGCGAGGATATCGGCCCGCGACGAAAAGAGAGCCCAGGCAGTGGGAAGCAACGCGACGGCTATCCCGCCTACTGCCATCACGAACAATTGAGCAGCGCGCCGCGGGTTTTCGAAAGGGAATGCCGCCGAGATCAAAGCGATGAGCGAAAACACCGCAAACTGTGGCTGAATTGTTGTGAGCGCGCACAGCAGTGCCGTAGAAATCATGGCAGAGCGATCCCCGCGTCCCGCCGCGCGGGCGCGCTCGAAGATCAAGGGCAAGAGCGCGTACGCATACCAGAACGTCACCTGTCCCGCCGCGAATTTATTAAAAATCACGGGCGACGTCGCATACAGGATGCCCGCGAGCGCGGGCCCCAGATGACCGTTTGCAATGGTCCGACGTGCGCAGAAAGTAGCACTCAGGGCGGCAAGAATTGCGGCGCCTGCGATGGCGATCTTCGCGGCAACGATGGGTCCTAAGAACCAGCTGCTTCCCGACAAGATCAGCAGGAGTGGATTCGCACTCGCCAGCGCGTTGGGCCGGCCTAACCCTCCTTGTTCCCACAGCGAGAGGTGCCCGATGATGCCACTTTTGGCCGCTTGTACTGAGAATGGCCACGACCAGTCATGCTGGTATGCCGGGATGCCGGGCGTCAGGACGAGCGGCGCGATCGCCAGGAAGCCGCAGGTCGCCGCCGCGGCATAAGGAAAAAGCCGAAGCGCCGCTCCTCGACTCCAAAGCGCCGCACGCATTTTTCGCACGAGCAGCAACTCAATAATCTAGAAAGGTTAGCCCGATGCTCGCCTTCATCCGACGCTTCTTTTTCTTGTTTGGGCTGGTTCCCCTGATTGTGATCGCTGGGTGTTCAGGACAGGGAACGTCATCGTCGCTGTTGCCGGCTCCGCCGGCGCCCAAGTCGCCGATCGATCATATCGTCGTCATCATTCAAGAAAATAGGAGCTTCGATAATGTGTTTAGCGGCTTTCCGGGCGCGAATACCGCGACCAGCGGCAAAACGCACGATGGCGGGGTCGTTCCTCTTCGGCAAGTCAATCTCGAGGATGGAAATGACCTCGGGCATTCAAGACGCGATTTCCTATACTCGTACAATGGCGGCGCGATGAACGGCTTCGATCTCAATGTGTCGTTCCCGAATGCGATCGCGGATTACGCCTATTCTTACGTTAACAGAGCGGAGATCCAGCCCTACTGGGCGATGGCGGCGGCGTATGGCCTAGCCGACAACATGTTTCAGTCGACCACGGGCGCCAGTTTTGTTGCCCACCAATACCTGATCGCCGGGCAGTCAAACATGACGATCGATTTGCCGCTTTCAGGCACTCCACCCCAGGTTGTGATCCCGTGGGGGTGCGATTCCCCGCCGGGCTCTTATATGCTGCAGTTTACCGCGCAAGGCAACGTCGTCAATGGTCCGCCGCCGTGCTACACGTACAAGTCAATGGGAGACGAGCTCGACCAGCTCGGCATCAGCTGGAAGGCCTATGCGCCCGCTTTTACGGGACCCGGCGAAGATTTGGGCGTGCTTTGGTCCGCTTACGACGCGATCAAGGATATCCGCTACGGCCCTGACTGGACGGCCAAAGTGAGCTCACCCGAAACGAATGTCCTGCGCGACATTGCAACCGGAAAACTTCCGCAAGTGACCTGGGTTACGCCCGACTTTAAGAACTCGGATCATGGGCGCGCAGGCAGCAAAACCGGACCGCAGTGGGTTACCTCTATCGTCAACGCCGTTGGTCAGAGCCCCTACTGGCGCAGCACGGCCATCTTCATCGTGTGGGATGATTGGGGAGGCTGGTACGATCACGTCGCCCCTGCGCAGCTGGACTTTGAGGGTCTGGGTTTTCGCGTGCCGTTGATCGTCGTTTCGCCGTACGCAAGAAAGCATTACGTCTCGCATGCGCAGCACGAGTTTGGCAGCGTGCTTCACTTCATGGAGACGACGCTGCGCATACCGTCGCTTGGCGCGACGGATGTCCGGGCCGACGACCTCTCCGATTTCTTTGACTACAGCCAACCGCCGTCCCCGTTTACACCTTTTGCGGCGAAGCTCAAGGCGCAGGACTTTCTGAAAATGCGTCCGAGTCTGCAGCCCCCGGACAACGACTGACGAGCGCATGGGAGCCCAGACGCCACCCTCGATGTTGATGTACTACGGCCGCAAGGCCTACGCGTCTCTCTCCAGCAGAGTGCGCGCACGATCGTACCTGAGACGGCACCCTCAAAGGACGGATTTTAGGTCACCCGATTGGGATGCGCTTTGGCAACAGGTTCGGCGACGCTATCCAGCCCTTGCGACCCAAGAATATCGAGTGGACCCCGCGCGCTATGGCCAGTGGGTTGCTGACGCCCAGTACCCTTTCATGTCGTACGTCGTCAATCGCGCCGAAAAATATTTGGAGCATCAGGTTTCGATCGATCTCCTGGAGCTGCCGGAGTCCGGCCTTGTGGTCGATGTTGCGGCGGGCCGTTCGTGGTTTGCACAGATCCTGCGACGCCGTGGTTATCGCGTAATCGCCCAAGATCAAGCATTTGCCACCGGCCTGGACGGCGAGCGCCTCGGCGGCGATGCCTGCGATATGGAGTTGCCTGCGGCTTGCGTCGATGGGATAACGCTGCATTGCTCCTTCGAACACTTCGAGGGTGATTCGGATTCGCGGTTCGTGGCCGAGGCCGCGCGCGTGCTGAGGCCGGGGCGGCGAGCCGTGATATTGCCGCTCTATCTGCATCACGAGTTCATCAACCTTACCGATCCCCTCTATTCGAAGGAACCCGTCCAGTTCGATGAGGGGGCCGCGACGATTGCAAGTTTCGGGCTTGCGAATCGTTACGGCCGCCACTACGGGTTGGACGCGTTTGGAGCGCGCGTTGTTGAACCCGCTCTTCGCCATGGAATGCAGGTCCGGGCCGTGCGGATCCTTGGCGGCACTCAAGTTGACCCGGGCGTTTATCTGAATTTCGCCCTCGTCCTTACGAAACGGTAGCCACGCGCACAAAGACGCTCCCCGTTTGGGCGTACCTAGCGGCCGCTGTGCTTTGCTTTGGCATCGCATTGGCAAGCGCGAGCGTGCGCTACGTTAAGGTTTGGGAAGCACGCGTGCCCAACGGCGTGCCGGTGGCCGCGCATTTTGGCGACCGGATCATCGTCAGTCCGCTCGTCGCCGGCACGATCAGTTTTGCCGCCTATCCGCTAACGGTCCAGAGCAGCTACGCGACGCACGATCGCCCGGCGATCTTTAGCAGTTCGGGAAACGACACCTACGAAGTCACAAGCGACCATGATGGGGCTTTGGACGTCGCATTGGAAGCGATGCAGCCGATGGTTTCGCCGTGGCTGATCGCGCTCTTACTCTTGTGCGCCACTGCAGCCGCCGTACTCGCCACGCTGCAAACAGTCATGCCAATGCCGGCCCGATACAAGGCCGGCCGTGATTTGAGCTTGTCGTCTTCGCTCGTAATTGGCTCATTGGTGCTGTTTCTTCTCGTTCCGAGGTCCTTGCACAATGATCAGCTGGGCGGAGGCATCAATTGGGGATACCTCGGCTGGGGGTACGTCGATACGCTGCAGGCTCTTCCGTTGGCGGTCGCTCAGAGCGGGCTCATAGGGCTTACGACGGTCGAGAGTTTGGCTAAACCGATCCTCTACGCGCTGATCGCGTCGCCGCTCTCGCTGGTGCTAGGTGCATTGAATGCGGCTGTTCTTGTATCCGCACTCTGTGCTGCGCTCGCCACCCTCGGGATCTATCGTCTGGGGCGTCTGATCTTCGACCCCTGGGTCGGGGTGACGGCGGCCGTGCTCTTCGCTTTCTCGCCGCTCGCCTTAGCATACGCGACAGCGTTCTATCTCGACATCCCTTACGTCATGTTTGTCATTTGGAGCGCCGTGTTTTTGATCGGCGGCCTCAAAGAGGGAAAGCGAATGGCGCTTATCGTCGGGGTTCTGCTGGGTGTCTTGGCCGTCGGCGTGCGCAATCCGGTAATGGCCGGCCTTTATTTCTTGAGCTTGACTCTGCTCATGCTGGCGTCCCGCATCGAAGCGACACGAGCCGTGAAGGCCGCCTTTCTTAGCGCGGTTGCTTCATTTCTTGGCGCGGTGTTCTTGTGGCCGTTCTTGTGGATCGATACCGCGCACCGGTTGCCATTTGTGTTGGTTGCGCGGCTGCTGTTCGATCAATACTACCATCTGACCGAGTCGTTGACGTCACGCGCCGGAACAATGGCAATTCAGACCTTCGTGCATACGGATCCGCTGACGGTAGTGCTGCTTTTTGTGGGTGCTGCAGGAGCGGCCTTACGGCGCGATGTTCGTGTCTTGTGGCTTGGCTTGGGCGTCGTCGCCGCCAGACTTTTCGTCGCGCCGACATCGTACTATCTGCAGCATTATTGGTTTTACATGGTGCCGTTTTTGCAACTGGTCGCAGCCTCGACGATTTCGTTGCTGAGTGCGCGGCTGCGGGCCGGTGCGGTGGTGGTCGCGAGCGCCGCCGTTCTGGGCTGGAGCGCACTGTATTTCCCCTACCCTTCGAGCGCGACGCTGGGTTGCTTGAGCTTTGCGTGCAGCGTACAACGCTGGGGCGTCGACGAACCGGTCTATGGGCTTAAGGAAGCCGCGCGCTGGATTCGCGAGCACGTGCCCGGTGGCGCGGTTGTCGGGACGCTGGTCGCGCCGCACGTGCTGCAAGTTCAGCTGCAGGGCTACGCCGTTCGGTTCGTGATCCTACCCCCGGACCGTGAACGGCAAGAGGCGGTGCTCGCTGATGCGGGCGTCGATTATCTTGTCGCCAACGCATGGACGCGCTACAGGGATCGAGAGCGCGTGCGGACGTCTTATGCGCAGGTCGTCTGGCGTAGCGCTCCGCGCGACGGGATGGTTACGATTTTCAAACTCAAACGCCTTACATCTCCGCGATCGGCCTTAGATGCCCCGCCGACGCGGACGGCGGCGAGCCTGCTTGCCCGAGATGCGGATCGCATCGTCGTCTATCCACGAAGTGTTTCGTACCACGGCCTCTTTGCGGATCGCCAAGTTGTGACGGTATCGGAGCGGGTACACCCGCTCACCGACTTCGGATCGCTGCTGCGGCTCGGTGGCGGCGTCGCCCTGCTTGCGGCAGATTCTGGGTTCTCAGCATTTGATTACGAGGAACCCGTCGCGCGAGACGGACGTGCCGCAGCTGAGGCGCTGCCGACGCTGCGCGGCATGCAGCAGCTTGCGTCCGTCCCGCTGAGCGGGCACGCGCTGACCGTCGCAACGCGGCCGACAACGGTTTTCTCCGGAGACATCTTGCCGCAACGGGACGAGCGTTTCTTTGCCGACATCTTCGAGGTGAGCGCGCGAGCCGACAAGCCATTTTCGAGCTCAGCGTCGATCGTGATGCAGGCGAAATGCGATCGGGCGAGCGTGCCGTTGTCGGTGGTGTGGATCGACCGCACCGATGTGCGCGGGTATGCTGCGGCGGAAAAACCATTGGCTGTTTGCCTCCGCGGCGGGAGACCTTTAGGGGCATATATTTCGATTGCGCAGCCGTCTGCCGGCAGGATTCATGCGTTGGCGCGCCTGCTGTGGAACGGAGACAACGCGCTCGTCAGGGCACAAAGGGCACCGCTTCGTGTATTCGCCACGCATCCGCTTGGACAGGTGCGCAACCTGATCGCTGAGGACGACGTGCGCTCATTCGTCGAGGCCGGGCGTTCTGCGGCACTCGTCGTGCCGAAATATCAAACGCGGTTCGATCTGCAGGCTGCGGGCAAAGTGGCGTTGAGCGACCGCGCGGTGCTCTTAACGTTTTCTCAACCGTCCGGGTCACCGCAAGGTACGCTCCGGCCGCTGCGATACGGTTGCCGCGGGTGCAGAAGCGTGGGCGATTCAGTGAGGATCACCGAAGGCGGTACGGCGACGTGGGTGTGGGCCGTGAACGAGCCGATGCGGCAATCGGGCAGCCTCGGGCTTGACGTCTCCACCTTGCGCATAGACAAGGGAAGAGCGCCGCAAGCGGTGCTGCAAGCGCTCGATGCCGGCGGAAAGGGCTGTGCTCAATGGGATTTTGGCCCGATGCGTCGAGGGCACACGATCAACTTGCTCGCCGGCCGTTTTTCGGAGCGTGGGTGTCGGTTGTCTGCCGGCACGCAGTTGGCGTACGTGCTGTACGCGCCGCGCGGCGGAGTCACGCTATCTGTGCAGCCGCTGCTTCGCGTTTGGCGCTAAGCTTTCGTGCGCCCATGGTCGCGCCGCTTCAAGTTGCTCAGCAATAATACGAGCCAGCAGCGCGCGGCCTTCTCTGGAGAAATGCTCGTCCAATGTACCGTAGAGCGGCTTGCGGAACGCCGACCGTTCCGCAGCCTCGAACTGGGGATACGCGTCGATGAGCCGAACGCCGGCCGCGCGCGCAGTCTGGTTGAGTTGGGCTCCCATTCCCGACTGGGACCAGACGCTAAAACCGTTGGTTGGATAAAACGGTTCCTCAAACTCTTCGAGTTCAGCATCCTCGAGAGGTGTCAATTCAAGGCCGATCGGATGCAAGACGACAAAAAATGACACGCCACCGCGCGAGAGGTCGCCTTTGATCGACTTCAGCGATGCGGTCAGTCGCGGTTGCCAAACCCGAGCGAACGCCGCGCCTAAATCCTGGGGTGAGGAAGCTGGGGGTAGCTTTGAAAGCCGGGGCGCAAATTGAAGCGCGACGGTCTGTTGATTGACCTGCCAGACGACCGCGTCGAAGGTATGGTGCGAAAGAACTTCTCTCGCGTATCCGGCTACTGAATCTAGAGTTTCAAAGTACGGAAATAGAAGCGCAACTTTAACGCGCTTTCGAAGCCCCGTCCTCAGCCGGTCTTCGTTGAGCCGCTTTTCAACTAGGCTTTCGATCGATTCATCCCAGCGAGTGTCCCAGTAGCCGTAGGAATTCGCAAGAAAAGCGATGCGGTAGTAGCGGGAGCTAATCCGTGGGACGAGGTGAACATGAAGGTTTATCTCCCCGGACAGGGGTGAATCCGATCGCGCCAGGTGCCGGACGGGCGGAGGAGTCGACGACGGTTCGCGGGGGTCGAAATCAAAAGCGCGCAAGCGTCGATTGCCGCTATCAGCGACGACAAACGAGCCGTCCTTGCGGTGAAGTATCCCGAGCGGCGCATCGAATTCAGCCGAGCTCAACGCTCCATCCCGGTAGCCGCCCGCGCGGTTCGCCGCATCAGGGATCGGCCATCGCGTTACGATCGTCGCAATCGAGCGTGCACCTTGCTTGACGAAATATCCAATCGAGTGAGTGTGCAGGTCCGTATAAAGCACCCCATTCGCATCCAGCGCCGCCACGGAGAAGGGATGCCCAAGAGGACGCCGGCTTTCGCGAATCGCGTCCTTACGCAGTTCCCCAACTTCGTTAAAGAGCCGGGGCCCTGCCGCGGGGACGATGACCTTTTGCATCCACAGCGGGTGAAGCTCAGAATCGAGCTTCAAGAGCGCGTTCCAAGTCGATAAGAAAATCACGCGCGAGGCACCTGCGCCTATGACAGCCATTCCGCCGATGCGGCGGTCGATCCCGGTCGGCAAACGCACTGTTTCGACGACGCCCTGCGGTGAAATGCGCCGCAAGCCGTTGCCGTCATCAGCCACGTACAACGTACCGTCTTCTGAGAACGCTAAGGCGCGTGGATTGTCGAACGTTGCATTTGCCCGTTCGCCGTCGTCGTGCCCCGAGAATGGCGGCCGCCCCGCGAAGGTCGTGACCTGCTGATTCAATATTTTCCGGATGCAATGGTTCAGCGTATCAGCTACATAGAGGGCGCCATCCGGCCCAACGGCAATCCCGGAGGGATGGTTGAACTGCGCACTGCTTGCCGGGCCATCGCGGTACCCGCCCGGAACCCAAAGTCCCGGAGCAACGAGTTCGCCGGAGCCGGCCACCGTTCGCACAAAGCCGTCATTCGTCAGCTGCCGAATGCGCTGGCCTCCGGCATCGGCGATGTACAAGTTTCCTGAGCCATCCTCCGCCAGACCCGCGGGCATCACGAATTGGGCGTCGAGCGCGCGACCATCAAGATTCCCTGAAAGCCCGGAGCCGGCAATCGTTGACACGCTCGCGTGGGCGATGACGACATGATTCGATGCGATCTGGAGTCCCGCCGCGAACGCGAGCGCCACGAGCGTCCCCCGGCGCATCTTACTTTGCGGCTTCAACCACACATCATGAAACGGAGCAATGATGAGGCCTCGCGTTTGTGCTGCGCTCGCAGGCTCCCTCCCGGCGCGCCTTTCGAAGTGGCCGTACCGCGATGAGCACTTTTGATCGTCAATACTTCGAACGCGACTCGAGCTATGCGGCCAAGGGTGGCTATGGCACGATTATTGACGACGTCAAAAGGTTTTATGCGCAGTACTTTCGCTTAGCCGCAGAAGTCGCTCCGGAAGTCGCTCGGGGCGCCGGCAAGAAGGCGTTGGAGGTGGGTTGCGCTTTTGGCGTCGGCATCGAGCAACTGCGCGGCTGGGAATACGACGCGTACGGAACGGATGTTTCGGAATACGCAATCGACCAGGCACGGCGGCTCTATGGAGATGAACAGCATTTTGCGGTCGCTGACGCCCAGGTTGCCAACCCGTTCGGCATAGGCTTTGACCTTGTTGTGGCGATCCACGTCGTCGAACATCTGCGGGACATTGCGGCTGCTGTTCACGCGCTGGCCGATGCGTTGGCAGCTGGAGGCCATCTCCTGCTGGCTACCCCGAACCCACGATCACTTAGTCCGTATCGACGATTTCAGCGTGACCCTACGCACGTCAACGAGCATGCGCCGAGCGTGTGGGCGGCTATGCTGGAAAAAAACAGTCTACGCATCCTATCTTGCAAGACGTTTCACCTGATCCCGTTTGTCCACCGATGGACTGGACTGAAATACGTGGCAACTCCAGAGTGGCTGGGCTACGATGCGATCATTGTAGCGCGTCGAGACTAAATCCGGCGACTTATACGCAAGAGCAAAATGCGCGTACCGGAGCAGGGTCTTCACGACCTCGGCAAAACTTATGGGCAGCACGAGGTGGAGCGATTGTTTTCATTTGTCCAGGGTGCAATAGTTAGGCTGCATTTAGTCTGCTTCGTTGTTGTTGGGTCGGCACTTCTGAGTGCGTGCGGACGGTTTCACGGCCAATCAGCGGTTTGGCTGCCGGGCGATGATACGGTTGTTTCTACATTAGCGGGTTCGGGCGTTTCGGGGTTTCAGGACGGTAGTGCTAAGGCGGCGAGTTTCATGCTGCCACTCGGGTTGGCCACCGACAAGAACGGCAACGTCTACGTCGCAGATGCCGCGGCTCAGCGCATTCGCAAGGTCGCGCCCAACGGAGAGGTAGCGACGATCGCCGGCGGCGGAGCCGCTGAAGGTTCGGAACTCTGGGTCAAAGGCGGTTTTCGCGACGGTGCCGTGTCGACCGCGCGGTTCAATCGACCGTCTGGGATTGCCGTCGCGCCTGACGGTACACTTTACATTGCTGATATGCTGAACTTTTGCATTCGCAAGATCAGCAACGGTGTTGTGACGACGTTAGCGGGGCGACCTGGTACGCAAGGTACCCGGGACGGGACTGGCAAGGCAGCAAATTTCTATTTTCCCGTGGCGATTGCTATTGACCACCGCGGCAACCTCTTCGTGGCCGATGAGTTTAACGGCATAAGAAAGGTCAGCCCGACGGGCCGGGTCAGCACTGTTCGGTTACCCGGTGCGATTTCTCGCACATTTAAGCGTTGGTTGACCGGTATTGCGGTAATCACGCAGGATAATGTCGATCACATCTTTGCTTCGAACTTCTCGACGCTGCTACACTTTACAGAAGGTGGATCAGGCGCCTACTTTTACCGCGACCTGACGTCCACGCAAGCCGAGGCGACGAATACCAAGATATCGGCGGGCGAGAAGATCTTAGAGGGTAACCGGACGGTCGGAAATCCGTTTGCACTAGCCCCTCTGGGCGTTCATGAGATCGCCTACACCGACGTGCGTGCGCATACAATTCGATTTCTCTTCGACATCATCGGGGCGCCACTAGGCCCCGATCCGCTTGAGGACATGCAGACGCAGGGCGGTGGATACGCCGATGGGCCGGGGCGCAATTCGCAATTCTATGAGCCAACGGGAATAGCAGTTTTGCCCGGCAATCGGCTCGCGGTTGCCGACTCAGGAAATCGCCGGATTCGTGTGATCAGCAATATTCCGCGGCAGAACGTGAGGGTGCCAAGCGAACCCGCGGTCGCCGGTCTAACCGGCGGTAGCGACTTTTATAATATCGCTTACGTTGGAAATTCTTACGCGTATTATGACTCGCTTTGGAAGAGCTCGATTCCGGCACGGCTTGAAGCGCGCCTGAACGACGACCGTGGCGCGATCGGTTTAGACAGAGCGGTCAAGGTCGAGATCGTCCAAGTGACGACCCCCAAGGCGGTGCAAGACTACGCTCGCACGGTCTTCTCGCTTGGGCTCGTGGACGCAGTCGTCTGGCAGTTGAATTCTGCATTCGTTAACGCTGAGTTGAATCGGGGCTTGGAGACTAGTCTCGAACAAAACCCTCGAGTAGCGCAGTGGCAAGCTCGGTTAACGAACGAAGTAAAGCTGACGGTCGCCTCGCTACAGAGGGCGCGAGTTCCCCTTCTTGTTGTGGTGCATCCAATGCCGCGAGAGGTTTCCCCCGTGGAAGACACCTGGTATCCTGAGTTGGCAAATTACCTGCTGCCGTACGAGCAGTACGCAAACGATCCGCAGCTTCTGGTGCAAAGCGTCCAAAAAGCGCATGTTTCAGCGATTGACCTTACGCCGAATTTCATCTCATACGAGCGCCAACCAATCCGGCGTCCGCTATTTGCCAGCATCGACTTTCATTTTTCACCTGCCGGCGACGCACTGGTCGCCGACCTGGTCGCTGACGCGCTGGAGCGTTGGCGCCCGTGGGCACACCAGGAGTGAGCGTCCTGGGGCGCCCGTATGACGCGCTTGCGGGGTCTTCGGTTTTACCCTTTCGTGCAACTCGCTTCGGCGACTTTCGTCCAGGTGCCGCACTATCCGGCGGCTTGCTCGAGCTCTATCCAACGCTCGGCCCATTGACCGAGCATCTTCAGGATCGGCTCGAGGTCCGTTCCGGGCTGCGTCAGTTCATAGACGACGGAAATGGGTGGGCCGGAACAGACGGTGCGCTTTAAGAGGCCGGCGGCTTCGAGTTCACGCAACCGTTCCGAAAGCAGCCGGTCGGAGAGTCCGGGGATGGAGCCGAGCAGGACGTTAAAGCGCTGGGGGCCCCTCATCAAGACCTGCACGATGGCTCCCGTCCATCGGCGGCCGATCAGCTCGACTGCACGATGGAAGCGTGGGCAGAGCTCCGCAGGGTGGTCAGCCATGTTTCCCGTTCTTCTCCGCTTACGAAATGTTGCCTACTTGACTTGTGTAGCCAAAACGCGTATAAAAGAGTACACCTTACTAAAAGTAAGTATACAACGGAAAATGGGTGGGTAAGGAGAAACGATGACACAAGACCTTGGCATTCTGTTGATCCGAGTCGTTATCGGGCTCGGAATCGCGGTCCACGGATCGCAAAAACTCTTCGGCTGGTTTGGCGGCCCCGGGCTAAAAGGTACTGCCGGGTGGATGGAATCAATGGGCTTTCGTCCCGGCCCGCTATTCGCCACGATGGCGGGCTGCGGGGAGTTCGTCGGAGGTCTGTTGATCGTGCTTGGTTTGCTGGGGCCAATCGGTCCGGCGCTCGTGATTGCGACGATGACCGTCGCGATTCTCACGGTGCACATTCGCAATGGATTTCTGGCCGCTAACAACGGTTTTGAAATGCCGCTGCTTTACATCGTCGGCGCGCTGACGGCTGCCTTCACGAGTGCAAGTGCGCTTACGCTGGATGCGCTTCTCGGATTCACCTTCTTGCACTCGGCAGCGGCGGCATGGCTGTTCGTCGCAATCGGCCTGGTCGCCGGGCTTGCAAACATGTTGGCGCGGCGCGCGCCGGTGCAACGCGGAGCCCCGGCATGACGAGCACGTGTCGGCATCTTTCCTTGATTCGTGACGTAAAACCGTCAGCCGACGGCTGCGAAGAGTGTTTGAAGCTGGGCGACACGTGGGTTCACCTGCGTGAGTGCCTGGTCTGCGGGCACGTTGGATGTTGCGATAGCTCAAAGAACCATCACGCGACCAAGCATTTCCGCGCCACTCAGCATCCGGTCATGAAATCGCTTGAACCGGGCGAGGATTGGCGCTGGTGTTTTGTCGATGAAGCGATAGTGTAAGCCATGGCAAAGTGGTTTTTCGAGCCTGGGCATACCGAAGTGGAATTTCGTGCGCGCCACATGATGGTGACGTGGGTGCGTGGGCTCTTTAAGAATGTAACCGGCCGGCTCGATTTCGATCCTGAGGATCCTGGCCGGATGTCGTTCTCGACGGAGTTCGACGCGCGCACGCTCTGGACGGGCGTGCAACAGCGGGACGATCATTTGCGCAGCGCGGATTTTCTCGACGCTGAGCACTTTCCGACTATTTCGTTTCAGAGCCGCTCCGTGCGTCAGATCGGCGAGCATGACTTCGTGATCTCGGGCGACCTAACGCTGCGGGGCGTCACGCGCCCGATCGAAATGGACGTGACGTATCTTGGCCAATGGGAAACGCCATGGTGGGAAGACGGCGTCAACAAGGGACCGAGGAAACGAGCCGGCTTTTCCGCCCGCGCGCGCATCAACCGCAATGATTTCGGCGTAGCTTGGAATGACGAGATGCCAAATGGCGGCGTCGTCGTCAGCCCGGAAATCGATCTGACCATTGACGCGGAAGCGGTGCGCGAGGACTAACTAAGGAAACAACCTCCGCAGGCATGGGCTACAGAGGTTTTTTCACGTCTGGGAGCGGGGGCTTGGTCGTGATCGCGGTACTGATGCTGGTCGCGATTTTCGGAGGAGTAGCGCTCGTTCGGCCCATCGATAAGCCGCGCCCGAACCCGAAGTTGCTGCTTGCGACGGCGCCCTCACCCCAGCCGTCCGCGCATCTCGTGCGCCGCGAGAAGAGCGGGCCGCAGTTTTGGATTGACACCCTCGCGATTGGAAATGAGCCGCTCGCTTTTGGCGGCAAGGCGATACCGACAATTCCAGCCGGGGCGCTGTTGATGGTCGATGGGTGGGCCGTCGATCTGCGCGCGAAGAAGCTGGCAAGCGCGGTGTACGTGCAAGTGGATGGCGGCACGCCGCTTAGCGCGCAGTATGGGATACCTCGCCCCGACGTCGCGAGGTATTTTCACCAGACATCCTATGAAAATGCCGGCTTTCATTGCAACATACCCACGGCAACGCTGAGCCCGGGTGTGCACTCGCTCAATCTGATCTTGGTCAACAGCCAAAAGACGGCGATGTACCATCTGACCTCGAGCGTTCGATTTATAACCCAGGCTGGAGGCTAATGCGCCCCGAGCCCGACTTCGCGGTGAGGTCGGGTCACGAGTTCGCCGCGGCAATTGGGACAGGTACGATCGAGCGCGTCTGCGCATCGCGCGCAGAACGTGCACTCGTAAGAACAGATCACTGCGGGAGCGTCGGATGCAAGCGGCGCGTTGCACCACTCGCAAGAGCCCTTCATCGCCAATCCAAGTTTCGTTTCAACGGGAATCGCAAATCGGTAACCTCTGCCGGCGATCGTGAGGATATACGCATGTTCTCGCGCACTTTCGCCTAAGTATTGGCGCAGCATAAAGACGTGTTGCGTGAGATTCGCATCAGTTATACATCCTTCGGGCCAGATGTCACACATGAATTTTTCTTTTTCGACAATCCGGCCGTTTGCTTCGAGCAGGAGCAGAAGGATCCTAAAGGTTTTCTCCGGCAGCGGCCTTGCCGATGACCCGGTAAGCAGCAAGCGACGACTCGTGTCCAACAAGAATCGCCCGAAACGATAGGTTATCGGCTGCCTTTGATCGGGGTGATCTTCGACGGCATCGACCTGGAAGGCATTGAGCGCCATGGATTTGGCTCCTCTGTCGTTTGCGGCAAGTAGCATGATTCGGTAAGACGGCGAACCGTGCATCCTGAAAAAACTCAATAAATCTCAAATTCGGGTTGCGTAAGACAGGGTCTTTTTGGCAGCGCGCAACCGAATGCCAACCGTCGCCGCTCTACGGCCCGGAATTTTGAATTTTCACGCGAGGCCGGTGGCCTCAATACGCTGCGCTATTCCTTCGACGAGATAAGCGAGATCGACGACGGCCTGAGCCAAGACCCATGTTTGAAATGGCGGCTCCGCCTTGGCGGCCTCTGAGGGATTGTCTAAATTGACGCCACGTTTCTTCAAAATGTCGTCGAGCGAGACCGCAACGCCTTCAGCGTTACCATAAATCTCGTGCGCCCTTTTCGACCATCCATAATCCATAAGAATTTCCTTCTGAAGACGAGTGTTAGAGCGACTCCGTGATAATGAACAGAGCTTTATTAGCTTTGCCGTCTACTCACGAATCACCGACGTTTGGGGCCGCCATGTGGTACCTTCAACGGAACGCTATACAACCTGGCGTACCATTGAATCGCGGCCGCAAGATTATGTTCAAACCTTGTCACAGCACTATCTTTCTCTTGCCGATAAGCGCATACTTGAGTGGCTTCGTGATGACGCGCGAACACCATCGGTAATCACATCAAAATAAAAATTATGCCGTTCGGCCGCGTTATCACGAACCCACTCAACTAGCGAGTAAAACTCGGAAGGTTGCGTTTTTTTGCGCCCGTTGGGGCTGTTTGCCGCGACCTACGTTCCAACGTTCCTTATCGAAGGATCAGTAGGGCCCTTACAACCATCATGAAGCCACCGTCCCTTTAAGGAGGGAGCGTTGTTCACGGTAATCTACCGCTGGCGTGTTAAGCCCGAAATGGATGCCGAATTTCATCGCGTGTGGCACGTCCGCACTGAGAAAATTCGTGCAGCTGGCGTGTCCTACGGATCGCGGCTTCACCGAGAGCAGGACGGAACCTATTGCGCCATTGCATTGTGGCCTTCACGGGAGGCTTGGGAAGTGATGGGCCCGCCCCTGCCGGACGATGCTAAGGATGCCGCAGCCTTCCGCGCAGCGCTCGCCCAGACACTGCCGACCATCACGATGGAGGTCGTCGATGATCTCTGGTCCGCTTAGGTGTTGACGTAGCTTCAACATGGCCCGCGCCTTGCGCTCGAAGCTGTCGGCAATCTCTTGCACGCTTGCAAGAATATCTTTTGCGATAGCCACGGGCGCTTGCTCTGTTGCTATCTGAACTCGAACGGCGGATAATAAGCAAGCAAGGCCCTGTTGCCTAGCAGGGAAGACCCACATGTCTGTTCATGCCGAGCCTTCAGCTGGTCATTTTCGCCTCATTGGCGAGCTGGACTTATCTCACCGTGTGCAGCTCAAGGAAGCATTGAAGCCTTTGGAATCTGTTGATTTAGCAGTCGTAGACGTGTCGCAAGTCACCTACCTTGATTCGACGGTTCTTGGCTGCTTGATTGGCCTTCGCAAGGCAATGGTGCTCAACGGCAAGGCCGGTCTCGTTCATATCATCGGAGCGTCATCGCACATTCGCCGACTCTTCGAGGTCACCGGATTGGTGAAGATATTCGATCTCGACGGTAACGTGCCGCAGATCAGCTTCCAATCGACCGACATCTTTAAAGGGTCGCGAAGTCCTCCAATTACTTCAGATACCATATCGTAGTGGACGCCCCGCTGTCGTAAGAATCGGGTGATTAAAGTTGGCTTGCTCACCCGCCATCGTGCCGTGCGTCGTATCCGCGCACATCGAAGCGCGCCAACATGGATAATAGGAGAAGTTGTCATATGAATCAGCGTGAATCTAAGCCCGACATTGATCGCCGTCTTGACCACGTGCTTGAGGTCCTAGTGCGTCTGGAGCATCGGCTCGAAACTGCGGGAGTGCTTCACGACGACGACAAGTACGGTGACGACGCGACGCGCTTTGCGCTTGAACACAATATCGAGCGCGATCCGAAGGCTGGCCGCGGCCAGCGCATTTCGGCGCAATACGTTTCTCAGGTTGAAGATTGGCTCCAAAAGCATGAGGGCGATCCGCAAACGACCTTCATTCAACTGGAGGATGCTTTCGGGCATGAAGAGCGTGGACGGCTGATGGACGTTCTGCAGTATTTTTACATGCAAGGAATGTGGCGGAGCATTATCCAGCGGCTTGAGGCATCAGGCGCAATCAAAGGACAGCTCACTGATCACCCCTATAAGAGAGCATACGAGGTCCGCGATTAGTGCCGACAGGGCGCGGACAGTGCGGCCTGCGCGCGGCAACGCGCCGATTATGGCCGCTGCAACCAAACTGCAACCGGATGCAAAGCTAACTTAACGGGTCTAAGATTTGCGCGGGGCCTCTCATCAATCGAGGCAAGTGAAATGAAGTATCTGTTAGACATTTGGCAGACAGACACACTGGCCTTGCTCGCGGTGGCCGCAACGGTGATCCCGCGCAGGCCTATCTGGCGCTATTTGCTCCTATCTCTTGCCTGGACGATGAGCGTCGTTATCAAGATGGTACTGATAACATTCGTTGTTAGCACGCTTTCGGTTACTGTTGCTATCACAGCAGCAGCGCTCATATTTCTAGCGTTACTCGTTTCGTGCGCCCTATTTGATCGGCGGGGCAGATTCGTTCTCATCTCTCAGCTTCTTACGGCATGTGGCATAATAGGCGTGGATGTTTGGATATTGACTTGACCAGTCGCACGGCGCCATCACGCGAAGGCGTATGGTTTGAGTTGAATCATTCTTTAGAGACGGGGCTTGGACCGAAAGCCGTATGACACAAGGGTTTCTACGACCATGGGAGAGTACGGGTCTGGTGGCCCGCACGGTCTTCAAATCAATACATTAGCGGCCAAGGCCGGTTATCGATGGTCGTCGATGGCGAACATCAAGACGCTCAGGTCACCTGAGGTCGTCGGGGGTCTTGGTTGTTTATCGGCGGTGCAACCAAACTGCAACCAGGACGGTAGCTGAAGCGTGCGCTTCGCTAATCACCACTCTCCCAGGTTCACGGCCTATCTGCTCAAGCTGCTCGCGCCTATTAAGGGCGCCGCGCTTCCTTGCCTTCCTTCTTGTTGTTCGCGTTGACTCTCACGTGCATGGTCAGGGTTTTCAATGCGCGTTCCGCTACGCTGCGGAGGAGCCGCTTGATGCCGTGCCGGGCCTTCAATTGACTTCTTAAATGAAAAGAGCCGCGGAAAAGTTCCGCGGCTCCTGACCAACCTTCTAGCGGGTTACTGAACCCAAATACCCCACGGGCTATTGAATTGCCCTGTCCCGCTACCCAGGCTGCCAAACGTCGTGAAATTAGTTCCGATCATGTCGTCAACGCGTAATATTCGACTGTTAGAATCAGCCAGATAGACACGCCCCGCAGAATCGAACGATATGTGACCGGACGCACCAAAGCCGCCACTGGGCGTAAACGTGGTCCATCCGGCTCCCGTCATATCATTCATGCGCACGAGACGGCCATTTGAACCGTCGTGGATGTAAATGCGATTTGAACCGTCCAACGCGATGGCAGTTGGGCCGGAAAGTTGGTCCCCCGGAGGACCGCTATACGTTGTCCAGTTCGCGCCGGTCATATCGTCAATGCGTACGACCGCATTGAGAATTCCATCGGTAACGTAAATGTGACCCGCTCCGTCCACGGCAATATCGTTCGGGTCGTAGAACCTTTCTTGGTTGCTGGGACCCTGCAACGCCACGAGATTTGTGCCACTCATGTCGTCCATCCGGTAAATTTCCCCCCCATCAGCCCAATAAATGCGATTGGACGTGTCAAGAGCGATACCAGAAATATCCGTGCCGGTGAATCTGGCAACGAAGATCTTCCCGGTGATGTCATCAATTCGCACAAGCGCAATGGCTCGTATACCGGCTAAGATGCGGTTAAAGCTATCCATGGAAAGACCGAAGGGGGCGCTGCCGCCCGGCACACCATAAGTCGTCCAATTGGCGCCGGTCATATCGTCCATCTTCACGATGCGCTTGTTATTCTGATCCGCGACGTAAATATTCGTGGTTCCCAGAAGCGGCGGTTTAGTCGCATTGTACGTCTGATAGAGATACAGCGTGTACTGCGTGTTGGCTGTCGCGGTCACCGGTCCGTTGGCTGGCCCAAAGGTGGCAAACGTAGAGCCGTTTGAGGTAGAGATTTGCCCGGGGCCACCAAACAGATTGGTTTGATACCGGCCGTTTGGGTTGCATAGCGCTATAAAGACCGGCCCCTGGCTCGGAACCAGGCTTGGCGCGGTGCTCGTCAGATTAACGGTGAACTGCGGTAGTCCCGAATATGTTTTCGATGTTGGCGCCGTGACTTTCCCCGAGGCAAACACAGTATACTGGTTCGTCACTGATGCCATTGGACAAACCTGGGACACCCTTTTGCCAACCGGTGTTAGCGTTGGAAACTTGAATGGCGATTGAGCCTGCGTCTGCGGGGATGTCGGCGGCAAGGCGCCTGCCGGACCTCTTGATTGACCGCCGCCTGAGCAAGCCGCTAGGCCCAGCGATGCAAGCACACCCAATAGTAAAAGCAGGCGATTTGGTAAAAACGTCACTCGGATGTCTCCTTCCGGCAACAAATTCGTGCCCGAGCACGACTCAATACCGCCCCTTTTGAGGCGCGGCGTAAGGTGGGACTAAGCGTGGTCAGTATACCACTTCCGGGGTGGTTATGGGTCTGGTAGGTTTCGAGTAGAGTTCGGGAAAGCAGCAGCTGTGCCCGTTGCT
>Ga0073928_10000970_pt1 | contig 58882 bp, 38 predicted proteins | sample PaiPotPPA55metaG_FD_76969 | JGI IMG/M metagenome (GOLD analysis project Ga0073928, IMG submission 76969) | Iron sulfur acid spring bacterial and archeal communities from Banff, Canada, to study Microbial Dark Matter (Phase II) - Paint Pots PPA... ... | reverse complement strand
GCGTTACATCCTCGAAGAAGCGCTCGGCGCGGACTACGCTTTCATCAAGGCGCATCGCGCCGACCGGCTCGGCAACCTGGTGTATCGGGAAGCTGCGCGGAATTTCAATCCGGTGATGGCGACGGCGGCGGCGACCACGATCGTCGAGGTGGAGGAGATCGTGGAAATCGGCGCGCTTGATCCGGAGACGATCGTGACGCCGTCGGTGTTCGTCGATCGAATCGTGCAGGCGAAGGGGCAGCGATTTGTCTAAACCTCGTCTTACGCGAGAACAGATTGCGGCGCGCGCTGCGCTTGAATTGCCGGACGGCGCGTACGTCAACCTGGGCTGGGGAATTCCGAATCTCGTGGCGGCATACCTTCCCGCGGGCGTCACCGTTCATTTTCACAGCGAAAATGGAATTTTGGGGATGGGCCCGCGCGCGAAGGCCGGCGAGGAGGATTTCGATCTGGTCGACGCGATGAAGGTTCCCGTCACAATCGTGCCGGGCGCGGCGTTTTTCTCACAGGTGGACGCGCACGTGATGACGCGTGGCGGCCATCTGGATGTGTGCATCCTTGGCGGTTTGCAAGTGTCCGAACGCGGCGACCTGGCGAATTGGCGCGTACCCGGCGCGAAGGGCGCGGGCGGCATTGGCGGCGCGATGGATATCGCGGTGGGAGCGCGGCGGCTGATCGTCGCGATGGAGCACAACGCGAAAGACGGCTCGCCGAAAATTGTGAAGCGCTGCACGTATCCGCTCACGGCCGTCGAATGCGTGCACACGATCATCACCGATCTCGCGGTGATCGACGTCACGCCCCAGGGCTTGTCGCTCCGCGAAGTCGCCCCCGGCTGGACCGCCGCCGAAGTGCAGCACTGCACGGAACCCAAGCTTGATACGCGCGCACTCCGGTCTGACTAGCTCCAAGGCCGCATGTCCCGAACCCTGGCTTCAAGGGCTGAAGAGTCTGTGTGAGAACTAGGGTTGAGCGACAAGGGCCGTGAAACCTTGTCACGCACTCAATCGTCCCTCCGGGACTCCCTTTCCCTGTATCTAGGCGCTCCCGGCATTCCGCTTCGCTCCATGCCGGGCTAAGTACAATCGCCGCTCCGCGGCTCTGAGCCGAAGAAAGCTACAACCCTCAGGTCAAGCGTGTTCCGCACCGGCTTCTTGCATAAGCGGAGTTTATGGATTGTGCAAGAAATAGAAATTTGACTTATTCTCGGAAATCCGGCCCACTGAGTAGTTCAAGGTGGGACGCGGCGACCGCCGCGTTCGCTTCTACGAGGGGTCGAAGATGACGGAGCACAAGCACCACGGTAAGCCAAAGTTAACGGGCGCGAGAATCCTGTGGGAGTGTCTCGAGCGCGAGGGCGTCAAAACCATTTTTGGTTACCCGGGCGGGGCTATTCTGCCGGCCTATGACGCGCTGAAGCACAGCTCGATTCATCACATCCTGGTTCGTCACGAGCAGGGCGCGACGCATATGGCCGATGGCTTCGCGCGGGCCACGGGAGGAGTGGGCGTCGCGATCGCCACTTCGGGCCCTGGCGCCACCAACATGGTCACCGGCATCGCCACCGCGATGATGGATTCTTCTCCCATAGTCTGCATCACGGGGCAGGTGGGAAGCAAAGTGCTCGGTTCGGATGCATTTCAGGAAACAGATATCACCGGCGTGACTCTTCCGATCACCAAGCACAATTATCTCGTCACGCATGCGAGCGAAGTGGCGCACGCGGTTCGCGAGGCCTTTTACGTGGCGAAGTCGGGCCGCCCGGGGCCAGTCCTTATCGACATCACGAAGGACGCGCAGCAGGGCACCGCCGAATTCGATTGGGAGGCAGCGGAGCCTCACATGCGCGGCTACCGGCCAGATCTTTCGCCCGCCAACGAAGAATACGAGCGCGCGTTGAAGTTGATCCACAGTGCGAAGCGGCCCGTGATCCTGGCGGGACACGGAATTCTGGTCTCCGGGGCCATCGCCGAAGTGCAAGCCTTTGCGGAGCGAACGTCGATTCCCGTCGCGCTCACGCTCTTGGGGCTGGGTGCGCTGCCGGCTTCGCATTTTCTCAACCTTGGCATGATGGGCATGCACGGCGAGGCCTGGGTGAACACGACCATCCAGGAAGCCGATCTTCTGCTGGCTTTTGGCATGCGCTTCGACGACCGCGTTACAGGGAGCCTGAAAACCTACGCGCCGAACGCGAAGAAGATTCACGTCGATATCGACCCAGCCGAAATCAGCAAGAACGTGAAAGCGGACGTCGCACTGGTCGGCGACCTTCGCAAGATTCTGCAGGAGCTGTTGCCGCGCGTCGAGCTGGGCGATCACAGGGAATGGCTGCAGTACATTCATCGCCTCAAGGGTGATGTGGCTGTGCGCGACATACAAAACCTTCCGGATAGCGGTCACCTGTATGCGGCGCACGTCATCAACGATCTCTGGCACGAAACGCGCGACCGGGAAACGGTCGTCGTCACGGATGTGGGCCAGCACCAAATGTGGGAAGCGCAGTATTACAAGCACGAGCGTCCGCGCTCGCTCATTACGTCGGGCGGACTGGGGACGATGGGATTTGCCCTACCGGCGGGCATCGGCGCAAAGGTGGCGCGACCCGAGGCGGACGTGTGGGTGGTCGCGGGCGACGGCGGCTTCCAAATGACGATGGCCGAACTCGCTACGATCGTGCAGGAGAAGTTGAAGGTGAATATCGCGATCATCAATAACGGATACCTCGGCATTGTGCGCCAGTGGCAGGAATTCTTCTACGAGCGCAATTACGAGGCGACTCCGCTGTTGAGCCCGGACTTTGTGAAACTGGGAGAGGCTTACGGCATCCGCAGCGTGGCTGTGAAACATCGGTCGGAGGTCGTCCCGGCGGTACGCGCAGCACACGCTCACGATGGACCAGTGCTGATCGATTTCCAGGTGGAGCAGGAGGACTCCGTCTACCCGATGGTGGCGGCAGGCGCGGCTCTCCACGAGATGATCCGGCGGCCCAATCCGCTGGAAGAAACCGCTGCGGACGAGTGAGGCCTTAGGGGTTGAAGAGTCTGTGTGAGAATTAAGTTGAGCGACGAGGGCCGTGAAACCTTGGAACCACAGATGAACACAGATAAACACAGATGAAGCAAAAGGCGTTCGAGGCATAAGCATGCTGCACGCATTTATCGTCTACGTTGAGAACAAGCCGGGCGTGCTGTCGCGGGTCGTGTCGCTATTTCGGCGGCGCGCCTACAACATCGATTCGCTCACCGTGGGCCGCACGGAGAAGCCCGACGTGTCGCGGATGACCATCGTCATGGACGCCGATGAGGATCAGGCGCGGCGCATCGTCGCCAACGTCTACAAACTGGTGAACGTGCTGCTGGTGGACGTCATCACGAAGGCCGGCCCGCCTGCGATTGCGCGCGACCTCTCGCTGATCAAGGTTGCCGTCACGCATGAAAACCGCTCGCATGTGCTGGAACTCGCCAATGTGTTCCGCGCGCGAGTGGTGGATGTAGCGCCTGAGTCAGTCACGATTGAAATCACGGGCGTCGAAGACAAAGTGGACGGTTTGCTCGAAGTGTTGAAGCCTTTCGGCCTGCTCGAAGTCGTCCGCACCGGCCAGATCGTGATGCGGCGCGGCGACAGGCCCTCCACCGTCACCGCTAAGACATCCGAAATGGCGGAAGGTGCCGAGCCCCAGGCGGAAGTCGAGACCGAAGAGGACGCCGCCGCCGGTTCCGTCTAGCTCCGCGCTTGGTGCCTATTCCCGCTTGGTGCCTATTCCATAGCCCCTTGTTTTTGTAAGAACGCCACGGTTTTCCCGTGAACCTCGGGAAAACGCAGTGCATATCCCAGTGGCGTGCACTCCACCACCTCGTCCGGCCGCTCGTAATGACCCGGGAGTTTCACACGAGTGGATAGGTCGGCCCCGCGTTCCACCAATAGCTGAGCCACGGGCAATCCCCAGTCGCCGAATTGCGTCACAGCGTGGAAGATGGGCGTTTGTCCGCCAACGCCGGACTCATCCACGATCGCGCGTGCATCGACGTCAGCCCCGCGCTCCAGCAGCAGCCTCGCCGCTTCCACGTTGCCGTACTCCGCGGCCGCGTGCAGCAACGTTGCTCCTCGGAGCGTCAGGCGCCGTTCGGCTGTAGTGCCGAAGTCGAGTTCGGGGAATCGCCGATTCACCAGTTCCGGCTCCGCGTCGAGGCGCCGTGCTAGAGAATCGAGCCGGCCGCGAAGCATGTCGAGTACGGCCGGCACGTCATATTTGGTGACGCCGCCGGCGTCGAGAAGGATGTCGATGCAGGCGCTGAGTTGCGTCGAACGCCAGTACGAGCCGATCACGTAATCGAGCGCGGTGCCTGGATACTTCCGGTCCGGTCGGGCGCAGTTCGGATTTGCCCCGTGGTCCAGAAGCCATTGGAGAGCCACCGCGTCCACCGTCTCGCACGGCGCGAAGATAATGGGGAAATATCCACTCCACTCGGCGTTCACGTTCGCACCGTGGGAAACCAGCAACTCCATCATGGGGATTCGATCGCCCCTAAGCGCAGCGCGCATCAGCGGCGCGTCGCCACCCTGGTGCACATCGGACCCGTTCTCGACCATCCACTGCGCGATCCCCAGCCTCTCCGGACTCGGTGGCGCGTAAGGCACGCGACATTCAGCAGCCCAGGTCAGGGGCCCGTTCTTGCCATAGCCCAATGGAGCGCGATGCAACGCAGGATTGCGGATCATGAGGGCCTTGACGCTCTCGACGTCGTTTGAATCGATGGCCAGCTTGAGCTTCCCGATTTCCTCGAGTGAATCCACATGGGCCTTCAGCTTTGGCCAGCTCGCAAACCCGTAGAGACGCGCGATCTTGAACTGCGCGTCCGTGAGCGATTCAGCGCCGCCGGTCTTGAGCAGGTCCTTGGCTTGATCCTTCAAATGCCGGAGATTGGGGCGGTCAGGAAGCGGGCGAGACTCTTCTGTGGAATGGGTCGACATGGCGACCTCCTTTCATCGAATCGCCCGTTGTCCGCACATCGGGCCGAAAGAAGGTTCGCGAGATTTTGCCAAAGCAGGTGGGCTTCTACCCTTTCCGCGGACCGGATGCGTCCCTTACGCGCCCGCAATTTTATAGCAAAGTCCGCGGCGGCGCCACTCAACCCGGTGGCGACCAGCTTAGCCACATTGTTTTCCTCAAAAGCCTGTTGCTGCGTTGCCACAGCGGGGTAGAATCGCGGCGCTTTCGGGAGGGTACATTGAGGAACGGACTGGGGCGTTTCGTTTCGGTGGTTGCAATCGTGCTGTGTGTCTTCGCATTTATACCAACTCTGAGTGCTCAGACTCTTAAGGAAGACACCTTGAAGGGGATGAAATGGCGGCTTGTGGGGCCGTTTCGAGGCGGGCGGGTGCTTGCGGTGGCGGGAACCGCGGGCGACGCGAACACCTACTATTTTGGGTCGGTGGCGGGCGGAGTCTGGAAGACCACGGATGGCGGCCTCGTGTGGACGCCGATCTTCGACAAGGAGCCGATCTCCTCAATCGGCGGTATTGCTGTCGCGCCGTCCGACCCCAACGTAATTTACGTTGGAACCGGCGAGGCGTGCATTCGCGGGAATATTTCGTTCGGCAACGGTGTTTACAAGTCGATTGACGCGGGAAAAACATGGACGCACATCGGGCTCGATGACACACGGCAGATTGGGCGCGTGATTGTCGATCCGCACAATGCGGACATCGCATTTGTCGCGGCGCTGGGACACGCTTACGGACCCAATGCCGAGCGCGGCGTGTTTCGCACCGCCGACGGCGGAAAAACCTGGCAGAAAGTTCTCTATCAGGATGACAAAACGGGCGCGATCGACATCCAGTTCGATCCCTCGAATTCCCACATTCTTTATGCCGGACTGTGGCAGGCGGCGAGAACGCCCTGGAGTCTCGATAGCGGCGGTCCGGGCAGCGGGCTTTACAAATCCATCGACGGCGGCATCACCTGGAAGAAACTCGAAGGCCACGGTCTTCCGAAGGGGACAATCGGCCGCATCGGTGTCGCTCCTGCTCCTGGCGATTCGAATCGCGTGTACGCGCTCGTTGAAGCGGAGGACGGAGGCTTGTACCGCTCGGATAACGCCGGCGAATCGTGGCAAAAACTCACCGGCGACCATCGATTCACGCAGCGCGCGTGGTATTTCACGCACGTCTTTGCCGATCCAAAGAATCCCGACACGGTCTACATCCTGAACACGGGAATGTATCGCTCGACGGACGCAGGCGCGACATTCAACCCGATTTCCGCGCCGCATGGGGACCGCCACGGCCTTTGGATCGATCCCACGAACCCTAATCGCATGATCGAAGGCGACGACGGCGGCGCGACGGTGACAACTGACGGCGGCAAGAGTTGGACCTCGGAGAACAATCAGCCGACGGCGCAGTTCTATCACGTCGCCACGGACAACCAGTTCCTGTACCACCTGTACGGCGCCCAGCAGGACAATTCGACTGTGTCGATCGCCAGCCGCAGCGATGGTGGCGCAATTACCGACGCCGACTGGTTCGACGTGGGCGGCGGCGAAAGCGGTTTCGTCGTACCGGATTCCCGAAATCCGAACATCGTGTACGCAGGTTCCTACGACGGACTGATCACGCGGTTCGACAAAAGCGACGGACAAACACAAGATATCTCCGCGTGGCCGCTGAATCCCATGGGCCACGGCGCCGCCGATTTGGTGCACCGATTCCAATGGACGGCGCCAATCGCGCTTTCGCCGAACGATCCCAACGTGATCTACCACGGCGCGGAAGTGCTGTTCAAATCGACGGACGCAGGAATGAACTGGACCGCGATCAGTCCCGATCTCACTCGCAACGACCGCGGCAAGCAGCAGTCAAGCGGCGGCCCCATCACCAAGGACAACACGAGCATCGAATATTACGACACGATTTTCGCGATCACAGAGTCGCCTCTCGAGAAGGGCCTGATCTGGGTGGGCACGGACGATGGCCTGGTGCAAGTGACGCGTGATGGCGGAAAGAATTGGTCGAACGTGACCCCGAAAGATTTGCCCGAATGGAGCATGATCAGCTTGATCGATCCGTCGCCGCATGACGCCGGGACCGCCTACGTCGCGGTGGATCGCCATCGGCTGGACGATCTGCGTCCGTACATCTACAAGACCACCGGCTACGGCAAGCAGTGGACGAAGCTGACGAGCGGAATCCCCGACAACGCGTACGTTCACGTGGTCCGCGAAGACCCGAAGCGCCGCGGCCTTCTGTACGCGGGAACGGAAACCGGTATTTTCGTCTCGTACGATGACGGAGCGCACTGGCAGTCACTGCAGATGAATCTTCCGCAGGCTCCCGTTGACGACCTCACCGTGCACAACGACGACCTGATTGTCGCCACTCATGGGCGCGCCTTCTGGATTCTCGACGACATCGAGCCGCTGCGGCAGCTCGACGACAAGACAGACATGGAGGATGTGCATTTCTTCGCGCCACGAACGGCTTATCGCTCTCGCATTTTTTCGTTTCGTGTCAGGAACATGGCTGTCGGCGAAAATCCTCCTAGCGGCGTCATTCTCGATTACTCGCTCAAGGAAGTTCCGAAGGATGCGATCAAACTTCAGATTCTGGATTCGCAGGGAAAGGTAATCAACAAGTTCTCGAGCAAGAAAGTGGACGAGCAGCGTCCGCCCAGCGAGGGCGAACCCTTCGATTTCGGCGGAAGGGATGCACTTCCTGTCGAGAAAGGACTGAACCGGTTCGTTTGGAATTTGCGCTACGAGCCGGCTACCAAGGTTCCTGGACTCGTGGTTTGGGGAGGCTCTGGAGACGGTCCCGTCGCGGTGCCTGGCAAGTATCAGGCAAAACTGACGGTGGCCGGCAAGGATTACACCGTTTCGTTCGAACTCAAGGAGGATCCACGCGTGCAAGTATCGGACGCGGATTTGCAAAAGCAGCTTGAGCTTGGCTTGAAGGTCCGCGACCGGTTGAGCGAGGCGCACAGGGGTGTGAACGAAATGAAGGAAGCCCAGGCCCAGATGGCGGCGCTGAAGACGCGTTTGGGTTCGGACGAGAAAGTGAAGGACATCGTCGCGGCCATGGATGACCTTAACAAGAAAATTGGAGCCGTCGAAGACGGCCTCGTCCAATTGAAGGCAAAGGCGGGCGAGGATGCGCTGAATTTCCCGAATGGCCCGGCGGACCAATTGCAAGCGCTGGGAAGCACAGTGGATGGCTCCGACAATGCGCCAACGCAGCAGTCCTACGCTGTGTTCGACAAGTTGAGCGCGCCCATCGGCGAGCAGCTTGCCAAATGGAAGGATCTGAAAGAAAAAGATTTGCCTGCGCTGAATGATAAAATCTCGAAAGCCAATATTCCGGCGATTGCTTTGACGCCTCCCAAGGACGAGTAGGCAGACCAACGACCATGCACCTCACGAGTGTAAATGGAAACTGAGCACAAAGAGCGAAAGAAGCAGCCCGTCACTTACTGGATCGGCGAGGGAGGGGGCTGGCTGTTGCGCCACGTAGTGAGCGGGCTCGCGGCCACCGGGATCACGCCGAACATGTTCACGTTCCTCGGGCTCGGCGTAAATTCGTGGGCAGCAATACTTTTCGCCGTGGGCAGCTTCCGCAGGGCCGCGGCCGTCCTTTTGCTTGCGGGATTTCTCGATATGGCGGACGGTCAGGTGGCAAGACGCGTGGGCCGCGTGACGGCGTTCGGCGCCTTCCTCGATTCTACACTCGACCGATACTCCGATCTGGCGCTGTACATGGGCCTCGTTGTCCATTACACGCTGGTCGGTCGTACGTTTTACATGACTCTTGCGGCGGTGGCGATGGCCAGCTCGTTCATGGTGAGTTATTCCAGGGCGCGCGCGGAGTCGCTGATCCCGTCTTGCAAAGTGGGATTCATGGAGCGGCCGGAACGGCTCGTTCTGCTGATCATCGGTGGAGCGTTCATGAAGATGGCGCAGGCGCTGTGGGTGATCGCCACGATTTCGACCATCACTGTGATACATCGCGCGGTCTATACGTGGCAGGAATTGCGCGCCGGCCGGGGTCTCCCCGACGTCGAAGCGTCTCAGGTATCCTGAGGGCGCGAGCCCTTTAGCGATTCATCCACGGGCGCAGCGACGATTTCCTGCACTCGGCGTCGCAGCGCGCCCACATCGGCGCGATCGATTTGCGATGTGTCGATCGTATCGTGAAGGTAGACAGTAATTTTACCCGGGTGCAGCATCCAATCTCCCGTTCGGAAGAATTCATACGATCCGACGATGCTCATCGGCACGATCGGAACTCCGAATTGCTGCGCGATCCTGAAAATCCCCTTTTTGAACTCCTGAACGTGCCCGTCGCGAGTCCGTGAACCTTCCGCGAAAGCAATCAGGCTGATGCCGGAGTCGAGCGCTTGCTTCGCCCGCTTGGTCATCGTCTCGAGCGACTCGCGGGAAGGGGCGTCCGGCACGGGAATATTCCCAAATCTCCCCATCATCCAGCCATAAATCGGCAGCGTGAAATGAGATTCGAGCTCAAACCCGCGAACGAACTGCGGTATTGCCGAATAAATGACGAACGGATCGAAGATGTTGACGTGGTTGCACACGAAGATGCTGGTGCGCCTGGGATCAAAACCCGGAGCGCGCCTCACTTCAAACTTCACACCGGCAAAGCGAAGGATATTTCGAAAAAAGACGCGTTGAGGCCAATCGTTGTGGCGCGGGTCGACAAAGATTCCCAGGACAACCAGGAACGTGCAGACGATGCCGAAGTGAATGCCGCTGACGGCCCAGAAAAGAGCCGAGCGAACGGTGAGATAGGCGGTTTTCATACGACTGCGTCCAATGCACCCGGAAGAATCTCGAACGAGCGACAATTCAGGTGCAGGATTTCGCCATCGACGAGCACGTTCACAGGGCCCGCGAGATCGAGTTCGATTCGCTGAGCGGCGGCCCGCGAGGCGAGCCGGTGACGGATGTGCGTGCCTGTGAAAAGTCTGGGTAGCATCCGAACCAATCCCATGCGTCCGATCGAGCCCCAACGGACGTACTCGATTTGGCCGTCGGTGGGATCGGCGTTGGGAGCGATCATCATTTTCCCGCCGGTAAATTTGCTGTTGCTGAAGCTGAGGAAAAGGCATGGGCGCTTGTCCCACTCGATGGCGCCATCGAGACGATGAGGAAAGGCAGCGTGCTCGAGACCAAGAAGTTGCGTAAACACGCCAAGGATGTAGCCGAGCTCACCGAGCCGTTTGAAGCGGCGGTTCGTGAGTGCGCCGACGTCCGCGGGAAACCCTAGACTAACGAGATTCAGGAAATAGACTTCACCATCCGCGTGACGCAGGCGAACTACGTCGCAAGCCCGGCGGCGGCGATTTGCAAGCGCATCGACCGTGTGCTCGACTCCTCGCGAAGTGAAATCCTTGAGGAACGAATTTCCCGTGCCGAGAGGCAGAAAACCGAGGGCCACACGGTCGCCCGCAAGCGCTTGCGGGAAGACACCGTTGAGGATTTCGTAAGAGGTTCCGTCGCCGCCGACGGCGAGAAAATTGCGAGATCCTTGCTCGTAAGCGCGGCGAGCCAGCATGGTCCCTTCGCCGGCCCTCGCAGTTCGCACGACTTCGAGATCGATACCCGCTTGGCGGATCTGATTCAGGATGGGGTCCGCGAGCCGGCCGCAGCGACCGCCTCCTGCTGCCGGATTGACGATGGCAAAGAAACGTTCCTTCACGAAGAAACGTCCTCGAGCGACCCAGCGCGGCGACGAATCACAGCGGCACCACGGCGTCGCGCGTGAGGCGCTCGCGAATCTGCGCGGCCAATTCGGCGCGCTTGATTTTCATCGCAGCCGTGCGCGGAAAATCGAAATCCCACGGGACGTAGCCGCTGATGCGTTTGTAGTTGGGCAGGCGGCGATTGCGATCTGAGATGTTGGTGACCAGACTATCGGTGACGGGCTGGCCGGAATCGAAGCGAATCACAAGCACCAGTTGTTCGCCGAGCATCGTGCGCGCGGGCCAGAGGTAGTTCGCGGCAAAAACGCAAAATTCCCTGACACGAAGGCCTTCGAAGGCGTTCTCGACATCTTCGGGATAGATGTTCTTTCCTTCTTCAGTGACGATCATGTTCTTCTTGCGGCCAAAAAGCTGAAGATGGCCGGTCGAGTCGAGGCGGCCCAGATCCCCCGTCATCAGCCAGCCGTCGACGATCGTTTCCGCGGTCATTTCCGGATCATCCAGGTAGCCAGCCATCACGGTCTTGCTTCGCACCGCAACCTCTCCGATTCCCTCGTCGCCGGAATTCAAGATACGGATTTCCATGCCGCGAACGGGTTTGCCGACATTGTCGGCTCGAAACGGCTTCAGGTCATTAACGGCAATCGCGGTGCAGGCTTCGGTGCAGCCATAGCCGTTGTAGATGGGAATTCCGAGGCCGTGGAAGAACTCGATGAGGGCCGGCTCGGTGAAGGCGCCGCCGACCAGCAAAGCCTGCAGGCCCCCTCCAAAAGCCTGGTGAACATCCTTTAGGAGGGCGCGGCTGAGCGTGGGATTCGGGCGACGTCGCGTGAGCGCGCGATTGGCGGCGATGATTGTCTTTAGGAGCCGATGTTTGAGCGGAGGGAGAGCGTCGAAACGCTCCAGCAGCCCGCGCTGCAAACTTTTCAAGATCAGCGGCACAACGGCCATGTATGTGATCTTGTACCGCACGAAGGCATCGCGAATAAAGTCGGGCCGCAGTGTGCGCAGATGTACCACGGTGCCGCCACCGGTAAACGGCATGATGAATCCGCCCATAAAGTCGATCGCATGATTGGTGGGAATGATGCTCAAATAGCGCGCGCCGGGCCAGAAGGGAAAAATCGGCGTCACGGCCATGCACTGCTCGAGGTAGTTCTCGTGTGTGAGGACGCAACCCTTGGGGCGTCCGCCGGTTCCAGACGAGTAGACAATGCAGGCAGGATCCTTGCGCTGGCGAGGAACAAAAACCGGCTCGCGTGCGTCGCGGAATTCCTCCCACCGCTTGGCGCCCGCAAGATCGGCGCCGGCAGGAGCCTCCGTGACGAGAGCGACGCGAGCGCCCAGATCCCTGAATTCCGCGGCCTTCGTGATCGCACGCAACAGGTGGTGCTCGACGATCAGGAATTCCGCGTGCGAATGCTTAAGCAGCTTGAGCTGTTCGTCGGGCGTGAGTTTGTAGTCGAGCGGCACAAGGACGCCGCCGCAAAAGAATATTGCATAGGCGGAAATCAGCCATTTCGACTGGTTGGTCATGATGATCGCCGCGCGTGTGCCTTCGCGAAATCCGGCGTCTTGCAATGCGCGAGCAAGGGGGAGCGCTGCTTCCTTGAATTGGCGGTAGGTATAGCGAGCGTTTTCATGGTCACGGTCCGCCTCGATCAGGCAGACTTCTTCGGGCCACGTTTCAGGGGCTGCTCGCAATGCTTCGCCCAGGGATTTGTATTTGCTGAGGTCCAGCATCAGAGGCGGGATTGGATGCGCTCGGCGAGGGTCCGAAAGTCGGTGACGCCTTGTAGTTCGTAGTCGGGTAGCTCGATGTGGAAATGGTGTTCGATTCGAGTTAGCAGGTCGAGGGCCTGGAGGCTATTAATGCCGAGCTTTTTGAAGAAATCGTCGTCGGGACGAAGCTGCTCGCGCGGCACTTTGAAATGCTGGGCGGCGAGCTGGAGAATCTCGTCAGTCGTTTTATCGAGTGTCATGAATCTCTATCTTGCCATAAACGGGCCGAGGTGATTGCGTGGTTGCTCATGGCAAATAGGGAAGCGCGTCGGTGCTCTCCACAAATTTGCGCAAGCCCGCTTCGACAGCCGGGCGAGTGAACAGATCGCAAAAGATATCGATTTCGCGGCGAAGCTCTTCGTACGGAATTGGCTTGATGAATCGCTTCGCTCCGATGGCTGTGTCGCGGTCGAATTTCCCGATTTGCGCGGCGGTTGCGCGAGCGACGCGCAGGGCGTCACCTTCCGCTGCGACTTGGCTGACGAGGCCGACCGCCTGCGCTTTCGCCGAGTTGATGCTTCTTCCCGTAAGGAGCAGATCGCGGACCACCGCATTGCCGAGATCACGCTTGAGCCGTGGAATCCCGCCGAAACCCGGGATGAGTCCGAGGCGAAGCTCAGGAAAACAAAACCGCGCCAACTTGTCGGCGACGATGAGATCGCACGTGAGCGCGAGCTCGAATCCCCCTCCAAATGTGACGCCGTGTACGGCGGCAATCGTTACGAGAGGCGCGTCATCGAGCGCGTTCATGACGCGGTGAATACGTTCGAGAAAATCGCGCACCCGCGTGAGCCGGGCCGCCGGAGCGAGAGGCTGCGATTCGCGGTAGAGTTCGCGCAAGTCGGCGCCCGCGCAGAAGCCTTCTTGGCGCGCGCTTGAAATAACCAGCGCATGGGCCTGTCGCGCGAGCGTGTCGAGTGCGGAAACAAATCGCTCGAGCTCGCCGAGCGTTTTCATGCCGATTTCATTGCAGGGCGAGCGGTCGAGGACAAGCTCGATGACACCGTTCACGGCGTGCCATGAGAGCGTGTTTCCGCGAAAGGTGTTCATGCGGGCTTCTTTTGATACATCTGCTCGACTTCAGCCGTAAAGCGCGCAGCGATCGCGTCGCGTTTGAGTTTGCCGTTCACGGTCAGCAGGCCATTTTCGATTGTGAACGGCTCCGGCACCACGTGAAAGGCTCGAATCTGCTTGTAGTGGGGGAGACCGGTATTCATCTGTTCGATCGCGGCTTGGACGTTCGCGTCCTTGAATCCGTTTGTCGAACTTGCCGCAACAAGCGCAGTGAGAAAGCTGCGCTGGTTTCCGACCAGCACAACTTGCTGCGCTTCGGGCAATCGGGCAGCGAGGGTCTGCTCAAGCGGTTCTGGCGCAATGTTATGACCCGAATTGAGAATGATGAGGTTTTTGATGCGGCCGGTAATGCGCCAATTGCCGCTCGCGTCCACCTCACCCTGATCGCCCGTGTGGAACCAGCCTCCTTCGAGGGCTTTCGCGGTTTCGGCCGGGCGATTCCAGTAGCCTGCAAACACGTTAGGTCCGCGCACCAGGATTTCACCATTTTCCGCAAGCGACATTTCTACTCCCGGAATCGCGGGTCCGACGCGGCCGGGTACTACGTGATCCGGATCGTCCATCGTGCAAATTGCGGTGGTTTCGGTAAGGCCATAAACCTGAAGAACAGGGATTCCGATCATCCTGAAAAATAGCTGGGTGTCGACGGAGAGTGGAGCCGATCCACAGATGAGAGCCTTCAGGTTCTGGCCAATGCTCTTGCGAATTGTGGAAAACATGAGCCAGTTCGCCAGAGCAAGCGAAAGCGAGTGGAGGAACCGGGGCTTACCTTCAAGACCGTGAATGTAGGCCCGCTGGGCGCGTGAGAAGACCGCGGCAGCGAACCCGCCTCGCTTCAGGATCGTTTCCTGAATCTTGGCGCGAACGCGTTCGAGGAGCGTGGGAACATTCAGGAAATAATCGGGGTCGGCGATTTTTAGCTCTTCGGTGAGCTTCGCGAGGTCTGTCGAAAGCGTGAGAATGCTCGTTCGCGAAAGAGCCGATAAGAGCAGAATCTACGAGGCCGCGAAGCAAAACGGCGCGTAGTGAAAGATGCGGTCCGGAGTTGCGTCCGAATGCTTCCGAGCCAGCATGAGCTGATCCAGGCGCGCCGTCGTGCACTGGATAATGTGGTTGAGATTGCCGGCAGTCAAAATCACGCCCTTGGCTTCGCCGGAGGTGCCGGAGGTGTAGACAATCGCAAGCGGGTCAGAATCGGCGTGGTGAACGGGGGCGGGCGGCAGCGGGGCATCGTCTGGGAAAACGGTGTCAATCAATGTGATATGAGGAGCGGCCGGCCACAGCTTTTGCATTTGCGCGGCGAGCGCGACGTCCGAACAGAAGATTCGAGTGGGATCGGAATCCTTCAGCATCGCAACCAGTTCCGTCGGCGCCTGCCGCGCATAAAGGGGAACTACGAGGATGCCTTCCGCCATCATCGCGAGATCGAGCGCAGCCCAGCGGATGCTGTTCGAAGCGAGTAGCGCACAGCGATCAGCTATTTTCAAATCCCTGGAGCGCAAGAATGCTCTGGCCTGCTGGACCAGCGACAAAAGCTGGCCCCCGGTGGCGCTAACCACCTGGCCGTCCCGAACTTCGCGCAGAACCGGTGCGGTGGATGATTTCTCGAGGTGAGCGAAGATGTGTTCGAGGAAGGTCATTTTATCGGTGCGCCGTTGTCAGTGCGGATTCATGTGTCTCGACGAGATGTCGCAAGCAAGGACTGAGCGGCGGTAAGTAATCCTCCCAGCTGAGGACGCCGGTGCGAATGGGAAACTCGGGGTAGCGGCGAGCGACCTGCTCCTCGAAATAAACGCCCATTTGAGCCATGACCTGAAGATTGCGCGCAACGACGCGGCCCATGTCGAGCCGAATCTGGTCAGACTGGGCGTCGAGGGCAAGGAGCGCCTCGGGGATTTTGTCTTCCAACTCGGCGTCGTCAACGCTCATGAGGAGATGTTCGTGGCCGCGCTCGCGCATCAGATTGCGGATGCGTTCGTCCATGGTAACCCCGACCGAGGGAACCCCCGCGGGCATGGACGTGACGATTGCATGGTAACGCGAAGAAACAATGCGATGCGAAGCACGCAGAATGCTGACAAGTTCGTACATGCTGCGCTGGTCCGAGGCGAAAACAGGCGCACCCCCTAGTTTTTCGGCAATGCGATGGCAAGCGTCGCGGTCGAGCATTTCCATTGCGATGAACACAGGAAATATGGCGCGATCCTTTCGGTAGTTTTGAATCCCCCTGGCCATCGCGGAAAGGTAACGCTCGTAGGCCGCGTCGACTTCGGCACCTGAACGATGAAAATAGATCGTGCGGTAGTAGCTCTTGTCATAAACCCCCGCTACGGAGTGCGCAATCCATTTCGAAACGGATGGTTTCACTGGCCAGAAGAAGGGATTGATGGGACAAACGGCGAGAACCGGCGTCGCTCCGTCCCACCCTGCGTCGAGCAGCATCTTGCAACCGTATTCGGGGCCGAGCGGCTCGAAGGTCCATGCAGTGTCCGTGCCCAATTCGGAAGAAACGCCGAGTTTGGCCAAAACTTCCTGAGACTCCGGATTTCGCGTGATGATGAACGAATCGCGGCAGAATCGTCTGCACATCTTCTGCAGGAACGGATCCATCGCTCCCGCTTCGCCGCCATAGGCGATGCTGAGTTTGTTTTGCGCCGCGGCGATGCCGAGCGCCCCAATAATCATGTTGGTGAGCGCGCTGGCGAATTTGCTCTTGAACATCGAGCCTTCGCAGGCCATGACGCCGTGATTCTTGCGCACCTCCGAATGAAGGAATGGCGGATAGACATCCGGGAGATGCACCTGGCGAGCGTCGCCAAAATACCCTCGCGAGAATTCCAGGTTCTGCGACATCACACTGAGATCGACGTTCTCAGCGCCGAGAATACGGCGCACTTGACGCGCGATTTCCTCCACGCGCACATCGGAGCCGGTATTGCGGGTCCCGTTATAGCCTGCAAAGAGCAGCTTCAGCTTGGAGCCTGGCTTCCAAGCAGCACCCGCCCCGAGCATCCACTCGAGTTTGTTGAGCTCGATCAGGCTGCTCACCCACGCTTCGAGGACGAAGTCCATGTCCAGCATCAGCGGGCATCCTGTGCCGCCGCGCCCGAAGGCCAGCCGCGATATTTGTACGCAAAATTGTTTTCGCGCGTAAACCGCAGAAGCGGGTAGCAATACTTAGAAAATGGCGCCGGACGCCGCCCCATCTCCGCAACAGCGCGACTGTTATCGAACACCGTGTTCCAGACGAGATAGGGAAGAAACACTTTCAACAGGGTTGCAATCCCACCGACCTTTCCCGCACTGCCTGCCAGAACGTTCACCATCTTGGCCGAGGGTCCTTCCAATTCGGGGACGAAGATTGGCGGACGTTTCCCCTGCGCCCTCGCAAGCGACTCGGTGAGCTCGGAGAAAGTCTCCGAATCGACGCCCGACGACAGGTGGTAAATCTCGTGGCCCGGGTTTGGCTTCTGGTGCAGCATCGCGACGGCGCCAGCTACAAAGTCGACCGGCACGATATCAATCTTGTCCGTGGGACGGAAGGGAAGCGCGGGCAAACCTGCAAGGAAAACGAAGGCGCGCACCATGTCGAATTGGTTGGTTTCCGGGCGGCGGCTGTCACCCAGAACGATGCTGGGACGAAAAATCGTGCGCGGAACGTCCGGCAGCAACTGCCGCACCATGTGTTCGCAGAATTTCTTCGTCCGGGCGTACGGATCGTAGTCCGAACGATTCCAGTCGATCGCCGAGTCTTCCTCGACCACTTCGTTGGAGCGATGGCCAGCGACGGCCACGGTACTCACGTGGCTGAAGCGGCGGAGACCATGATCTTCGCGAGCGCGCATCGCAAGCTGTATCACCTCGAGTGTGCCGCGCAGATTTACATTAAGGCAGCTCTTCTCAGACTTGCGATTGAGTGAAGCGGCGCAGTGAATCACCGAGTCGGTGGTGCGCGCGAGGCGGCGATAATCGTCATCGGCGAGTCCGAACCTGGCCGCGGTGAGATCGCCGCGGAAAATGTTGATTCGTCCGTTCAGGTGGGATTCGAAGCGGGTAAAATCCACGTGCAATTGCAGCGAATGCCAAAGGCGCTCTCGCGCCTCCTGATCGTCGTTCGCGCGCACAAGTAGGTTGAGCGGATCGGAGTGGTCCGCAAGCAGATTCGCAGCAACGTGGGCACCGATGTAGCCGGTGGACCCGGTCAGGAGGATGGCCACAGTATTCGAGTGTCAGGGCGCTGCCGCCGGACTTGCGTCGGCCGCACTCGCAGCGCTGGCCTCGGGGCGAACTCCGAGAGGCACGCTACGGCGGGGACGAGGCTCCGGCTGGCGACCTTCGATGAGAGGATAGCACCACTTTCGCAGCGCCGGAATGTGGACGTTGATCCAATAGTCCCACCAATCGAGCGAGCGCGCATCGTAGCCAAAGGCGGCACGCTCCTCGGGTGCGAGCGCCGCGGAGAGCTGCTCGACGTGTACGGCTTCGAAGACGTGATCGTTGTGGAGAATGAATGGCTCGAAAAGCTGGACAAGTTTGATCACTCTTTCCAGTTCGCGCTCCTGGCGCGCCAGAGGCGGCCGCATGAACGGAAACGGTTCGACGCTGCGATTGATTGCCTGAACGATCGCTTTCTGGGCTGGAGCAGACAGCTTTTCGTAGCGGGCCTTTGACACGGGAATCGCGTCGAATTTCGCGCGGATGCGGTGGTGCATGTCATCCTGAGCGCGATAGAACTTGCGGTGGCCCAGGCCCGTCAGCTCAATGGAGCGGCGCATGTCGCAGGGATTCGACACGGACGTTGCAAGCTGGTAGACGAGAGCGTGCCGGCGCTGGACGAGAGCAGCAGCGATCAACGTCATTCCTCTGGAGACGAGGTCGACCGGAATCAGATCGAGGCACTTGGTTTCCTTCGTCGGAAGCTGACGGAAGAATGTTCCGAGCAAATAAGAAAGCGAAGCCGACGTATTGATGCCTTCGTTCCAGCCGAGAAAGGGCTTTTCGATCGAGGACTCGACGATCGCCGGGCGCACGACGGTGATAGCCGCGCGCGGATTCGCGTCGAGGAAATTTCGAATCAGCGATTCCGACAGGCTCTTCGTAAAGGTATACGTGTTGGGCCAGCCCAGCTCGGCGGCGCGGTGAAGGCCGGCATTCGTCAGGGTCTCGCGAAGCCATCGGACGCGATTCTTGCGAATCTGGTTGTCGAGCGCGGGGCCGCGCAAATCCTTGGCCGCGTGCTTCTTCTCCACTGCGGCGCGGCGAAGTTCGTCAGAAAGCTCCTGGGATTCCGCGCGGGCTTCAGTCTGGCGAATTAGTGCTTCCAGCGATTGCCATTCTTTTTCGGCGTCGAAACCCACCACACCGTGGGGTGTGTAGTTCTTGGGAAGCTGCTCGAGAATCCGGCCATCGCGTCGTCCGACAACGTAGCAAGTGGACAAATGCAACAGCGCGGCATGATTGCATTCGCGAAGGAAATCGAGCAGGTACGAAGTGGCGCGGACGTTCATTGCGAGGGCGTCGCGCAGGTCCGGATTGAAATCCGTGAGGCCGGAGCTGTTGACGACCACATCCAACGAGCGAGATAGCCGCTTGCGAGTCTCGGCCGACAGGCCTAGAAACGGCTTTGTCACATCGCCTTCGACGACTTCGACGCGCGCCTGGAGAAATTCCGGGAAACCTTCTCCGTAGCGTTCGGCGAGCTTTTCGAAAACGGGAGACTCCTCCACCGTCCTCTGAAAACGCTCAAGAGCGGTTGTCGACCGGTTACGCCGCACGAGCAAATAAATGCGCTCGATGTCCGGCAACTCCGTAAGCAGATTCGCGAGCCATACCTTCCCAATAAAGCCCGTCGCGCCGATCAGAAGAATTTCCCTGCCTTGCAGCGATTCTCGGACCGAGAAAGGGGCCACCGGCTTGCGCGAATTTAGGTGCACGACCGGTACGCGAATGGCGGGAACGGTTCGGCGCGCTGGTTGAATCGCGTCCTGCAAAGTCTGAGGCTCGTTCTCGAAACCGAGATCGCGCAGAAGTTGACTGCGTGGGATCCTTCCGTCGGGCCCGTCGCCTGTTAGCCGAGCGAATGGTCCGCGAGGGCGAATCACTGGCTCGATCAATCGCCCCGTGCAGATACCCTTGCGGAAATCGAGGCGATTGCACAGGGTTTGTTCCACCCCGAGATGAATCGCAAGCGGACGCATGATGTGGTCCAGCCCCTGGCTGACCAGAACGACTTTGCTTCCGTTCTCCATCAGTTCCAGCAGGTTCTTAACGCCGCGCTGCTTCAAGCGGGGTTTGAGGATATATTCGAAATATTCTTCGCCCAGAAGATCCAGGCGGTCGCGACTCACGCCGCGAAGGACGGCATGAAGCAGGCGCGTGGCGAAGACGCGGTTCGTCGTGTAGAGCACCGGGCGGGCAACCGCCAGCACCCCCATCGCGCCGCGCCGCGACCAGCGTTCCAGAAAGGTCTGCGCGTTCCAAGTGAAGAATCCGACCGGGCGGACGGCCGTGAGGTTCAGAAGGCTTCCTTCGACGCGCCAAAACAGAAGTTCACGCGGCGGAGGGGTACTTCCTGTCTCTCCGTTGGTTGCTGCCGAATTGGATTCGATAAGCTTGACCGAGGACATTTTTTCGGAATGGAAATCCGTGCCAGTACCGAAAATTAGCACGGCCCCAGCGTCACAATCAAGAGACGCGCGGTCTTAGACTCTAATGGGACTCCGCCGGAGCCTCAATGTTGCCGCGGGGAATCCGGATACATGAAGCGGTAGGTTGAGCCCGCGGGCCCAGCTAGGCCGCGCGTATTGTATTCCATCTGGTACTTGAGGTGGGCGTCGTCCGACGGATAGGCGGTCCCCGCCGGATATGGATACGGGATCAGGGTGTGAAATGGCATCGGCGAGACAGTGTCGCCGTGCGCGGCATAGAAATCCATGTCCTTGGCGAAGCCGTCGGCGTAGAAAAAGTAGTCGCGCGTCCAGCCAGCGGGGAGATCGGGCATGTGCGTCGCGTCGAAATCCACCGCGACTTCATCACCGGAGCCGAAGATGACATACTTGTCGTCGGACGTGCTGACCAGATCGGTGACGTCGCCGTAGCGTGTGTAGTTGCCGGTCTGGCGCGTGTAGGGGCCGGTGAGGCTCACGTCCTCGTATATGTACGAAATGTTGTTTCTTGGGTAGCCTTCCACCACACGCGGGTAGCCGCGGAATCGCAGCGACGCCGTCGCGAGAGGAATTTCCGTCGTGCGGAACTGCAAATCCGCAGGCGAATTGTCAATGCGGATGCGGTCCCAATAGATCTTCAGGTTCGTCGTCAGGCGAATGTAGCGTGTTCCCGGCGGTAGCTTGCCGGTGAGGTCGGCGACCATGGTGCGCGCGAGGCCGGCAGGGAATCCCATGTCTTCGACCACGCGAACCCATTTACCTGAGTTATCAAGGGCCTCGACGTACGGCGGAATCGGCGTAACGCCTGCTTGCCAAGCGGCGTACATCGAATTCGCACTGAAATAATCGGTGAAGCCATCCATGATGAGGCGAAGCGGCTTCGACGAATCCCACGCGCCAAGATCGAGCTTCAGCGAGTGCATGCCGGCGAAGCCCTGATAGGGCGCGTCTGGAAAATCGGTGACGTACTTTTGATCGCGCTCGGAAAGCAGCGGAAGGACGTCACGGCCAGTGTCGTCCCAGGCTCCGGCGGGAGGATGCGCGTTTTTACTGGCGACAACCTTGAATTTCGGGAACGGAGGATTGCTCGCGAAATATTCGTTGGGCCAGACCTCGATATCCGACGGATGGTCAACGGCAATCAGGCGAGCCTGATCGAGATAGTCGAGCTCTTCCATCGGCTCCAGCATGCGGAAGCGGATGCGGCCGTTTTGCGCCGCCACCTGCGAGCCGGCGACCTTGAAGTATTCATCCGGGTCGGGCACGTTGCGCTCGTGCGGGCCAATCCAGTGGCCGACGATCCCGGGGCCGATCATATCCGCCAAAAACTCGAATTTCTTGCCGTTCCACACGAAGACGATGGGGCAGGAACTACCGCGTCGATCGATTTCGGCAATTTCGTCGCGTCTTCCAGCTTGGCTTTCCAACTCATCCTGCAAGACGCCGGTTGGCCAGAGGAGGCGAACCACGTCGGCCTGACTTTCCGTTCCAAGGCCGGCGACGATATCGGCGGGGCCCTGGCCGAGATAGCCCGACGCGCCGGCAACTTCCCATTTCTGGCGAAGCGCGCCCGCCGAAAGTTCGACTTTTGTGCCGATGCCGGTCTTGTTGTCATGTTCGCCGTGGAACGCGAGCTGGAGCCAGTTATGCTTGTTTCCCCCCACGTTTTTCAGCAGAACCGGCGGCAAATTGTTTTGCGTGATTAGAAGACTGGGCGAACCATCGCCGGCAAAATCGACGGCAATGACGCTCCGCGGATTGTGGAGGGCAACCTTGTCCAGACCGGTTTCGGCGGTGACGTCGCGGAACCCGGCGAGGCCCTCGTTGCGCAACAGCGCGATCCGGCCTTCGCCGGAAAATGTCTCGCCGACCGCAACGAGGTCAATCCAGCCGTCATTATCGTAGTCGATGGGCGCAATGCCCCAACCGCGCATCCAGCCGAGGTCAGGCAGCTTCACGCGATCGAATGACTTGCCTTCGACGTTGCGCCAAAGGCTCAGCCCCGGCTGGCCCCAGTGCGTGAACGCGAGGTCCATCCAGCCGTCCTTATCGAAATCCAACGCGACGACACCAGCCGCAGCTGCGGGCATCTCCGATCCCCACGGAGTCACGGAACGAAACTCGCCTTCGCGAGGGTTCAGAAACACGGTAGGCGGCTTTTGCCAGCCGGTGACGACGAAGTCGATCGCGCGATCGTTGTTGATGTCGCTGCCAATCGCCGCGACCGATGCCGAGCTGCCAGCGAGCGCGGTCTGCTTGGTCCATTCCGTGAACGTTCCGTTTCCATTGTTGCGCCAGAGAACGTTGCCAGGAGGCGGCGCGTCCTGCGGGAATGCAAATGGCTCGGCCGGATTGGCCAGTGGGAAATCGTTGAACCGCGTGACGTAGAGATCGAGATCGCCGTCATGGTCGTAGTCGATGAAAGTCATGCCGAGGATGAGTCCCTCGGTCTGAATTCCCGCTTGGTCGGTGACGTCTTTGAAGGTTCCGTCACCTTCGTTGTGAAAGAGATGGACGTGGCGATTGATGGCCACGGCTAGATCGGGTTTGCCGTCGTTATCGTAGTCGCCGACGGCGCAGCTGGTGCCTTCGCCATACAATCCGAGGTTCGCTTCCTTTGTCGCGTTAACGAATTTTCCGTTGCCGAGATTCCGATACAGCGCGGCGAAGCCTTTGCCATCGTTGACAAGAAATATGTCGAGCTTGCCGTCGCCGTCGTAGTCGATTATGCAGGCGCCACTGCCAAGGAATTTTCCCAGTGAATATGCGGGCGCGTCGGGCGTCGAGTTTGGCGCGGGTCCGGGTGTGGCATCGGCCGCCTTGGCGTCTTTGGGCGCGGGTTCTGGGGCGAAGCCTGCGAGCGAAGTGACGTTGACGAAATGAACCGGGATCAGGGGTGGAACGGGCTCAGGACCAGGCACCATCTCCTCGACAAGCGAGTATTTTCCTTGTTCGCCGTACGTGAAGCTGATGGGCTTGCCGAGTTTATCTGCATTCATGTGCTGGAAGCGGTCGAGGTGCTCCTTCGCGCCGTCTTTGTCGCCGGACCGAAGAAGTGCCTGCGCGAGCCCAAATTCCGCGGAGAGGTGGAACGCATTGAGTTTGAGCGCCGCGCGGAAGCGTTCGATCGCTTTCGGATACTGCTGTTCCTGCGAGTAGAGAAGGCCAAGAAAATATTGAGTGTCGGCGTCGTTGGGATCGATCTGGGCGACCTTTTGAAACGCGATGATCGCTGCGTCCGCCTTTCCCTCCGCCTTGTCGATGAGGCCAAGGTTGAACCAGGCGCGCGGATTCATGGGATCGAGCTCAGCCGATTTTGCGAGTACGCGACGCGCGTCGTCGTAGCGTTGCATGTTGACGAACGCGATGCCCATGTTGAGGCATGGAACGTCCGACCTGGGATCGAGGACACACGCGCGCTGAAACTTGCCGAGGGCCGCTTCGAATTGCTGGCGGTTCATCAGCGCCACGCCGATACTGTTTTCACGCACGGCTTCGATATGGGAGCTCGAAGCGGCGGGAGCGGCAGGGGTGGCGCGCGGTTTCTGCGCGACGTGATGGGCTTGTGGCTGCTGCTGTCGCGTTGCGCCGGCAACGGCGCAAACGACGATCACGACAGGAGCAGCAAGCCGCAGGAATCGATTCATTCTCCGAGGTCCTCGTGTTTCCGCGAGCGCAGCATAATCCGTTCAGCGAAAGAAACGCCGGTGAGACACGTGCGCTGCAACCCTTGGCATTCTAGCGTTTCGCGAGCTGTTTCGCAGCGGCCAGGCCCTGTCCCTCTTTGACTGTGATGATTTGGTCTGCGGCGACGTTTGTGAGGTGATCCACCTGGCCGCTCGGCCAACGGATCTCGATCGCGTCGGCCTGCTTGTGCGAGGCGAGACCAAACGTGAGCACAAGTTCGCTCGATGAAAGATAACTCGAGCCACTGCAAAGCGACTTGGACTGCACGTCATTTCCAGCAGTCAGCTTCACAATAGAACCGATGCCGTCGCGATTCGATTTGGTGCCGACGAGCTTGATCCGCAAACTGTGATTGGTCGCGCCGGTATTGCGGAAAAGCAGCGCCGGGCCGGCATTCGTTGAGACCAAGAGGTCGAGCGCGCCGTCATTGTTGATGTCGCCATAAGCGGCGCCGCGAGCGACGCGAGGCGCTGCGAACGTGGCTCCAGCAGACGCGGTGACGTCCTCAAACTTTCCATTTCCCAGGTTGCGGAACAGGTGTGGCGGCTCGGCGTAATGGACGCGCTGCTGGACGCGTTCGATTGCATCTTCGATATGCCCATCGGCGATGTAAATGTCGGGCCAGCCGTCGAGATCGTAGTCGAAGAAGAAGCAGCCGAAACCGAGAGTGAGAAGCGTCGCGTGGCCGACTTCGGATTGCGGCGCTTCGTCGACGAAAAGGCCGTTGCGCTCATTGTGATAGAGCGAAACCATTTGATTCGCGAAATTCGTGATGATCAGGCTGGGGTAGCCGGAGCGGTCGTAGTCCGCGGAGTCAACGCCCATGCCGGCGCGCGCGATTCCATCCTCGCTGTAGGCCACGCCAGCCGAGACGCCTTTCTCGGCGAAAGTGCCGTTGCCGTTGTTGATGTAGAGCTTGTTCGGTTGGGTGTCGTTGCTGAACAGCAAATCGGGCCAGCCGTCCTGGTTCGCGTCAAAAGTGGCAACGCCAAGGCTTTTCGAGCTTGTGTCGAACAGGCCGGCTTTCGCGGTGGCATCTTCGAATGTTCCATTGCCGCGATTGTGCCAGAGGCGCACGGAAGTGCCTTTGTAGGATTCGGGCGTGCAGTAGGATTTTGTTTTGCCGTCGAGCGAACAATAGATATCCGTTTCAGGAGACCATTGAACATAGTTCGCAACGACGAGATCGAGGTGGCCGTCGCGGTCATAATCGACCCAGGCCGCGCTGGTGCTGAACTCATTCGGTCCCCAGAGGCCGGCCTGCTTCGTCACATCGGTGAAAGTGCCGTTGCCATTGTTGTGGAAAAGGTGATTCTGGCCGAGCGCGGTAACGAAGATGTCGTCGTAGCCGTCGTTGTCGTAGTCGCCGATGGCGACGCCCATGCCGAACATTTCCACGGCGAGGCCTGCTTTGCGCGTTACGTCGTTGAATGTGCCGTCGTGATTGTTGTGATAGAGGGCGAGCGTGGTGTGTCGCTGCACATGGCCCGGGAAATCGCCGCCATTGACGACAAGTACGTCCTGCCAGCCGTCGTTGTCATAGTCGATGAAGGCCACCCCCGGCCCCATCGTTTCCGGCAGCCACTTTTTGCCAAACGCGCCGTTGTTGTGCGCGAAGTGGATTCCGGCGGCACGCGTGATGTCCTCGAAATGAACTGCCGCGGGCGCAGCGCTCGTCCGGCCGCCGCCGATCGAGGCAGAGGAGCCGATCGCAATCCCAATGGCAACGACACACGCGACGGAAAACTTCCTGGCATGGGCGAAATGTGCCATCAATCGGGATCCTTGGCGGACCGGGCCGATACGTTGCGATGAGAGGGCGCGACTGAATATTTCTTGCTCGGCGATTCGGGAGTAGAAGCGAGATCGGAGACGTGCTCGTGAATTGGCTGGCGCTCCGTGTTGTCGTCGGGATGTTCGCGCAGGTAGGGGCCGGTCAATGTCTGCGCCGATTCCTCAGCCTTGAAACGCCAATAGCGCTTCTGGAATTCGCTGGCGCGGCCGGGCTGGCCCATGCCCGTATAGCAGAGCATCAGGTTGTAATTCGCCTCCAGATCCTCGGGGTCGATTGCGAGTGTGGCGTCAAATTCCTTTCGGGCCTCGGCGTACTTGTGCTGGAGGAACAGGATTCGGCCGACATCGTCATGGACGACGCGATCGCGCGGGTATTGCGTCAGCACTTCGCGCAGGTGCGAAATCGCGTCGTCAAAGTGACCTTCGCCACGCAAAACCTTCGCATAGAAGAAATGTGCTCTGGCGAGATCAGGCTTCAGCGCGAGAGCGCGCTCGAGAACCTCGCGGGCAGATGCGAGGTTTCCTTCCTGCACGCGCACCCGGCCGATATTCACCCAGCCGTCCGGGTTGTTCGGATCGATCTTCGTGATTTTCTCGAAGGCTCCGGCTGCTCCCGTGAGATCGCCTTGAAGAAATAGGCCAATGCCGTAGTCGTTCCATCGTGTCCAGTCGCTTTGATTTAGCGCTTCGCTGGGAGCAGGTTCGCTCGCGCTGGCAGGAAGAATGTTCAACGTGGCCGTGTTTTCCGCCACGACGATGATCGGAGCGTCCGGGATGCCTTTGCCGCCGCCAGGAATTCGCAGCGTGCCGCCGGTGAAGACCCAGTGCGAATCGTCGAAGCCGGGTGCAACAGCTGGATTGCCCTGCGAAGGATCGCGCACGCCTGCGAAGGAGAATTGCGTGTTCCACCATGCAAACTTCCGGTAGTTCAATTTCGCGTGCAGGTGGACGTGGCCGACGGCACTCTCTGGAATGCGCACGCGATAGTGCACGGTGTCGGCGGCGCCCGGAGGGATCAAATGCACGTAGACCACGGCGCGCGTGGCCCACGCATTTCGTTTGTTGATGGGATTGCCGTGCGCGTCGATTTGCAGCGAGCGATAGAAATGCGCGCTGGGGTCAACAGGCCCCTTGCCGGCGTCCGCGACCTCGCCGCTCCAGAAAATCGTTTGGCCTTCATCATCCACCGCGTGGAGCTCGAGCCAGCAGTCGTACGCATCAACAGTGCCGCCCGGGAAAAAGTGGCCGACCTTTCGTGTGCGGACCACAACGTCGACGCGATATGTGCCGCCGCCGCGAACAGAAGCGTTCACGCGATTGAGAGGCGCGCTTAGCAGCGGAACCGGAGTGGCCGACTGAGCGGCGTTTGCCGCCGGAATCGACGTTTCCGCCTCTTCGCCTACCGCGAAGGTGGTCTGAAAACCAGGACCCGGCGTTGCAGTGGCGCCTGCGCCGGCTTGCTTCGCGGCTGTTTCAGGCGAGATGGCAAAAATGTCCACGCTCAACTGATCTTGCTTGAGGAACTGTTCGGTGTCGTTGAGCTGCGCCTCGTCGCCATTGACGTACGGCAGGGCAGTATTGGCAGCGGGGAATTCGTGGGAGTGAAACGTACCGGAATTGCCGAAATCGTCGGAATTCTTCAGTGGCATGTGGCAGTCCGCGCATTGCTGTGGGCGCGCAGGATAGTAAAACGAGCGGGCTCCCAGCCCCGAGACGCCGCTCGCTTGCCAATTGTCGTATTCGTTGAAGCCGCGCACCCATCGATAATGATTTACGGGGACGTCGAGATGAACTTTGTGGCACGAGGAGCAAAACTCGGCCGTTTGGTTGCGCATGAACGGCTTCAAGAAAACCCGGCGATGTGGCTCGGGATTCAGGTCAACCAGAAAATCGTGTAGCTGCCGGACGAACGGATTCTTGCTAGCCGCGAGCCGGTGCATAACGGGATATTCGAGTTCGTAATCGCCCTGGCCCATCGAGCTTTTCACTTTCACGAACGAGTGGCACATCATGCAGCCCAGCCCGGCTTGGCCGGCAGGGGTGTCCTCCACCTCGCGAATCGGCCGGTCGAACATGCCGCTGAAAAGCAACGCGGGATCGTGGCATCCGGCGCACCACTTCGAGGGCTGAATGCCGACGGTGTTCTGCATGTACTCGATGCTCTTGCGGTACCAGGCGTTGTTGAACGAGGAGAAGTGATGCGCGGAACTTTGCCATTGGCGATAGATGTCCGCGTGACAGCGCTGGCAGGCGTCCGATTCGATGAAATAGTCAGCGGGGATGCGGCCGCCGTGCTTGGTTTGCGCGGAACTGGGGAAATAAAGCCCCGCTGGACCGTCGCCCTCGGCGTTCATGGTTGCAGGAGCGATCTGCGGATTCTCGATACGGTTCGCGTGCTCCCATGGGACGGTCCGCACCCACCACGCCCCCATCGTGACCAGCACCGCAGCGATAACGAAGACTCCGCCGCGAACCGCGCCTTTCAGATAACTGCCGACCATGAATCCGCGCCGGCCCGCCCATGCCGAAAGGAGGAGGGCGCCTCCCGCAATGCACGCGCCGACGTGCGCGAAGAGCAACGGCCAGTCGCTCTTGCGCGTCCCGGTGAAAATCAAGATGAGGCCGAGTACGCCCCCTAGCGCAAGAAGAGGCCAGCCGATGCGCTGAGCCGGCGATGCGGCGGCCAGAATGGAGCGCAGCGAAAGCGCAAGGACGACGACCAGGACGATGCCCGCGACAAGGTGCAGCAGCACTGCCGCGAAGTAAGGGACGTTGGCGGCGGGCCAGACGAAGATGTACGCGGCCGTCAGGAACAGAATCGTGAGCAGACGTGACCGGAACCGTTTCATTGAATAGGTCGACGCGGTGATTTTACGCAGGAATTAGCAGAAAACAAAAGTCTTAGCTCCGGCGGAACAGCGGATTTTCGCTGTCGTGCCGGACTGAGTCAATAATGGTTTTCCACTACGGCGAGCGGCTAATTAAGGGCCATTTCCAGAAATCATTTGTCGCGGCCGGGAGCGGATGAATCGCCCTTCGGCAACCACATCAGAAAAACAAGCGCGCGCTCACTTGCATTTCGCGGCCCGGCGTCATCGTCATCGTGTCCGTGCCAAACTGCGGTTCGTTCACGTACCGATTTGGCGTTCCCAGGTTGACTTTGTTCAGGGCATTGAACGCCTCGCCTCGAACTTGTATGCCGAGCTTCTCAGTGAGGCGAAAAGCGCGGGCAAGCGAAACGTCGAATGTCTGGAGGTTCGGACCGTAGATCGAGTTTCGGCCGACGTCGCCGAAAGTGTATGCGGGCGGCGCGACGAACGCACCTGGGTTGAACCATTCTGCTGAGGTGTGCGTTCCGGGTCCGAAAATTGGCTCTCCGGTGTAGTTGGCGCGAATAGGATTCTCGCCGAGGATCGTCCCCGCATTGGCTGTGTCGCCAAAGACAGAGATCGTGAACGGCATGCCCGTTTCGAACTGATAGATCGTCGAAAAGTGCCAGTTTTGGGTGAGGAGGCGCGTCCATTCGGCGCGACGGTACGCGGGCAGATCGTAAACGCTGCTGAGCGCGATGCGATGGCGAACGTCGCACGCGGGGCCCTTTTCGGCCGCGAGATCAAAACTATTCTGGGGGAGCACCGATTCATCCATCGGGGAGCGGAAGTCGGGAGCGTTGGTGAGGTACTTCGCAAACGTGTAATTGGCGAGGAGGCTTAGACCATGGGAGTAGCGGCGCCGCAGGTTCACGTAGCCTGCGTCGTACCAACTCTTTGCTGTGTTCTCGAGGAGATTGATGGCTGGCGACGTCAGCGTTCCGCCTCCGACCACGGTGTCCTTCGTCGGGAAGATGACGCCTGACACAAAACTGACCGCCTGGACAGGCCGGCGGGGTCCGATTGCTCCAGGGCCCGGAGGCGCGTTGTTGATCAGGTCGGATTGCTGTAGGTGGAAGCCACGCGAACCGATGTAGCCGATCTCGAGAGTTGTGTTCTCGCCAAGGCTCTTCCCGATGTGCGTGTTCCACTGCTGGACGTATTCCGCGGGCGCGTGCGGGTCAAACGCCGTGAAACTGACGGGCGTTCCTCCCAGCGACGTCGGGCCGAGCACCGGCGCGGCGAAATTGAAACCCAGGGCATTCGCCGCTATCGCTACGTTGTAGTTGTTGTTCTGTATCGTCTCTGGGAAAACATTGGGGACGTTATGACGCTGGTTGCACCAGGTGTTCTGGTCCACCGGCGTGTAAAAGATTCCATAGGCGGCGTGGAAAACGACGCCGAAGCGCGGAAGGTTCTTCGCAATGCCCACGCGCGGCGCGAAATTGTGCTTGTTGGAATACATTAGTCCGCTTGGATAGCCGTTCTGGCCGCCGATGAAGATGGAAGGCACGCCGTTGTTGAAAACCATGTTCGAGTTCGTGTAATCGCGATCCCAAAGAGGGCTCTCGAATTCGTAGCGCAAGCCGATATTCAGCGTTGTGGTGGGCGTAACCTGCCAGCTATCTTCCGCGAAGCCATCGATGCCCCAGTTGCGAAGATTCATCTGGGGAATTCCGGCCTGCACCTGTTTCACGGTCGGGAGGCCGAGAAGGAAGCTAGCGAGCGCGGCGCCGGTGCCATCATTCGCGCCTGTTTCGCTTGTGTAGCCCGGCGTGAACTGATAGTAGCCTCGATTTTCGAAGAAACCCCACATAGGCCAAATGAACCGGCGGAAGCTCCCGCCGAATTTCAGGCCGTGGCGTCCCTTTTGCCATGCGAACACATCTCGCAGCTCGCCGACGGTGTCCCACGCGTGCATCGGAGTGGCGGCGTAGGTATCTCCCATGCCCGTATAGCCCTGAACCGCGAACCAAGGCGAGCCCCAGGCTCCTTTGCCGCCATAGCCGACACCGGTGATTCCGAGCTGGTCGACGATATCGTTCACGTTGTCATTCTGAGAGGTGTGGTTCATCGAAAGACGCGACAGCGCGATTGATCCGGTGTTGAGCTTTGTGCCCGAGAAAATGTGATTCCACGAAACAACCGCCTGCTGCGAGAAATTGTCGAAATTCGTACCGAAGCCAGGGAGGTTCTGCGCGGTTGTATTCATCATGCTGGTCGTCGGCGTGAAGCCGTTTTCCGAGCCGAGCGAATACCGGCCGAAGAGCACGTCTTGGTTGCTGAAGATGTGATCCACTCGAGCGGTGCCTTGATCGGTGAAGTGGGTCTCGTTGCGCACATCGAGGTAGTTATTCGAGTCCGGACCAGATCCCATCATCATGTTCGGCATCGGCTCGTACATTTGCAGGAATGTCCAGGCGACCGGATTAATCGGAGAATTGGGGTTGACCGTGCAGTTCGACGGTGTTGGATTCGGATTCGTGCACAGCGCAGGTATGACGTTGCCTGCAAATTGAGGGCGAGGGTTTGTGGCCGAGGCGGTCTTGTTGGCGGTGGGGTTGTAAATGTTCACGCCGCTCATGCTGAAGTCGCCGTTCATTTCGGCTTGCGTGGGAACGGTGAGAATCTGGGCGTCCGCTTGCGAGAGGCGCAAGCCTTCGTAGTTTACGAAGAAAAAGGTTTTTTTCCCGCCGAGCGGGCCGCCAAACGACCCTCCAAAATTATTTTGGACAAGGTGGTTGTTGCCCATGGAATCGAAGGTGGTGGCGTCGAGCGCTCCATTGCGGAGAAATTCGTAGAGGGTGCCGTGAAACTGGCTCGTGCCGGAGCGAGTGACGATGTTGATCTGCCCCCCACCGGCGCCGCCCATGTCCGCAGTGTAGCTGCTCGTTTCCACTTGGAACTCTTTCACCGCGTCCGGCGAGGGACTCAGGTTCTGCGTGTTGAAGGTCGGATCTGTGTTCGTGGCGCCGTCGAGCAGATAGAAATTCGCGTTCGGACGGCCGCCTCCGATGCTGAGTGCGGAGTTTTGGCCGGGCCGCCAGTAGAGCGGGTTGACATTGCCTTGTTGCGCTCCGAATCCCTGGTGCGTGCCAGGAACCGTCAGGACAAGATCAAGCAGCATGCGGCCGTTGAGAGGGAGCTCTTCGATGGATTTCGGCTCGACCACTTCGCCAACGCTCGCATCCGTGGTGCGGAGGACGTCCACTTGTGCCGTGACGCGAACGTTTTGCGCCGCGCCGCTGAGAGCCAGATCCACCTCGATGACGAGATTCTGCCCCACTTCCACGTGCAGGGATTGCTTTGCGGCGGCGAATCCGGCAGCCGACGTCGTCACTTCATAGTCGTCGGGAAAGAGCGCGGGCGCTTCGAAGATGCCTTTGCCGTTAGTCGCAACGCGTCGAATCGCGCCGGTGCTTACGGCCCTCAGCTCAACGGCGGCGTTTGCAACAGGCAAATGCTGCGGATCTGTAACGGTCCCGGTGACGGCGGCGTAGTTGCTTTGGCTGCGGGCCGGAAACGTCAAACATAGAAAAGCGAGCGCAACAAAACAGTTTCGTATCGATGCAATCGTCAAGCGGCCACCCCCACTTCAAATTGTGATTGCGAACACGCGCCCCACGTTGCAGCGAAAGTACCCGGCATGAGACGGGCCAGCAATAGTGGAAAAGCATTACGTCGCGTAGTGCGGAGAATTGCGACGATTCGCGTGCTAGACTTTTCCGCTTGAGAGGGGCGCATCGGAGGCGAATTGGACGAACTGGTCTTTACGTCGCTGTGTGAAATGGCAAAACGCGTGGGTGACGGGGGCATTTCGTCCGTCGAATTGGTTGACGCTCACATCGCTCGAATCGAGCGGTTGAATCCGAAGCTGAATGCTTTCGTTTACACGGATTTCGATCGCGCGCGGGACAAAGCGAAGGCTGCGGACCGGGTAATGCGCACCCGAGGTAGGTCGCAATCGGTCGGTCCGCTTCATGGCGTTCCGGTCTCGATCAAGAGTTCGATCGACGTGGCGGGCTTTCCGTGCGAATGCGGGAGCAAGTTGCGCCGTGGGTACGCGGCGTCATCGGACGCACCTCTGGTACAGCGACTGCGCGCCGCGGGAGCAATCATTCTCGGCAACACGAATGTTCCCGAGTGCCTGATGGCGTGGGAGACGGACAATTTGATTTACGGGCGAACGAACAGCCCGTGGGATCTGGAACGCACGCCTGGGGGCTCGAGTGGCGGCGAAGCGGCGGCGATCGCCTCCGGCTGCTCCGCGGGCGGAGTTGGCAGCGATGGGGGAGGATCGATTCGCGTTCCGGCGCACTTCAGTGGAATCTGCGGACTCAAACCGACGCCGGGACGGATTCCTTCGACGGGACACTACCCGGGATCGGCTGGTCCGTTCGCGCAACTCGGTGTCGTCGGGCCCATGGCGCGGACGGTGGGAGACGTCGCTCAACTGTTCGAAGTAATGGCCGGGCCGGATCCCGGCGATCCCTGCTCGGCTCCGGTGCCGTTGCGGCGCTGGACGGATGGCGAGATTCGCAAGCTGCGCGTCGCCTTCTTCGAGCAGGACGACATGGCGCCCGTTACGCCGGAAACGGCCGCGGCGGTGCGCACGGCTGCGGAAGCACTTCGCAGCGAGGGATTCGAAGTTGTCGAGTGGCGGCCGGAGAATCTCGATCGCGCGTGGAAACTCTGGTGGAACCTGTTCGGCCGGGCGGGGCAGATGGCCTTTTCGCCGATGCTGGAGGGGCATGAGTCGGAGTTCAGTCCCATTCTGGACGAGTTTCGAGCGTGGGCTACAGAAGAGGCGCCGTTAACCGGGACCGAATTGCTGAGCACGCTGCTCGAGCGCGATGTGTTGCGCAACAGGTTCCTCGCGAAGATGGAGGAGTTTCCTATTTTGATTTGCCCGGTTTGTTCGATTCCCGCGTTTCGTCACGGCGAGCGAGCTTGGATGGTTCAGGGGCGCAAAGTCGAGTACTTGAAGGCGATGGCTTATTCGCAGTGGTTCAATCTGCTAGGGAATCCCGGAGCCGTGGTTCCGGTGGGCAAATCACCAGAAGGGTTGCCGATTGGAGTGCAGATCGTCGGCCGACCGTGGGAAGAAGAAGCCGTGCTTGCGGTCGCGGCGAAAATTGAAGCCGCCTGCGGCGGCTTCCGCCGCCCACCGATCTAAATCACGGCGGGCCACGCGATTCCTAATGTTCGGGACCGCGGCGGCTCAAAAAAGCAAGCCGCCAAGAACAATCAGCAGTCCCCCAGTGCCGATCATTTCGTTGCCTATGAAAAATCCCATCATACTTGCGCCGACTCCCGCCTCGAGCAGCACGGCCAGACCGCAGAGCAAAACGAGTATCTTCCTCAAGCTCGTTTCTGTGAACGCTGCCATCAGTGCGACGATTGCGATCACGACCCAGTGCCACCCGACCGAAAGGAAAATTACGCGGAGCGCAGCTTGCAAGCTAGGACTCAGATTCGACGCGGTCAGAGCTGGAGAGAGCACCTTGCTGTAAGCGGCGAAGCAATGAAGCGCGGCGCTGGCGAACAGCACGAAGCTTCCGAGAGCGACCAGAAGCCGTGCAGTTTTTTGACGACCGTTCATCGAAACCTCCCGTAAGCCGGATCAACTCGTAATGGCGCGCGCGACCAGAAGTATGGCAAGCATGTAAAAGACGAACATCAGGCCGAGAAATCCTTTGGCCTTGACGTTGGCTCCGGCAAATTCTTTCCACACAAAAATGCCCCAGGCGGCGGCGACCATCGGCGCGGCTTGTCCGATGGCATAGGAGATAGCGACGCTCGCGCCGGGATATTTCGCGGCGGCCAGGTTGAGCATGGTGCCAGTGGTCCAGATGGCGCCGCCGAGCAGGCCCAGCACATGGCCGCTTACAGGCGCCGTAAAAAATCCGCCGAAATCGACCGGCTCGCCGACGAGAGGCTTCTTCATGAAATAAACGTTCCAGACAAAGCAGGAGAGCAACGCGCCCAGCGTGAGAAACACGACCACGCTGTAGGGGCCAAGCGGATTGCCGTGCGTCATCGCACGTGTTGAGAAGGGTGCCCAGAGTCCCATCAGGACGCCCGAAACGACGCAAATGACGATGCTCTTGCGCGAGATTTCTTTTCCGGCGTTGAGTTGTCCGTATGCCTTTCCATCCAGGACTACCGCGACAAACGCGCAAATCACTCCGGCGGAAAGCATCGCGAGGTTCCCCTTCGGCTGCTGGACGTAGCTGAGAATCACGCCGACCACCAGGGCGATGCCAATGGAGACAGGGAATGCCGTCGCGAGACCGGCCAAATCTATGCCCGCGACGAGAAGAAGATTTGCGAGATTGAAAATCACGCCAGCGAGAAGCGCCCAGCCGATGTTCGAAAGATCGGCGGTGTGAACGTTGTAGGCGAAGCTCGAAGCATCGTGCCCCCTGCTGCCTAACGTGAACGCGTAAATGAGGGACATAAGAAAAATGCCGATGGCATAGTCCCAATAGAAAAGCTCGAAGCGATAATTCTTCACACCCTTGTACGTGTTGGCCCACGAGCCCCAGCAAAAAGCCGTGACGATCATCATCGTGAGCGCTGCGCCGAATGTTTGGGGAGTGAACATGAGATCGGATCAGGAACCGATGGCGGCTGCGCGGCCGCTGGACTTGATGAATGCCACCACTTCGTCGCGCTTCGCCATCGCGCGCGCTCCCACCTTCGTACAACAAAGAGCCGCGCAGGCGTTGGCGAAGGTGCCGACGCGCGTGAGATTCCAGCCCTGCAGCAAGCCGTAGGATAGGCCGCCCATGAAAGCGTCGCCTGCGCCCGTGGTGTCGACCACCTTCACTTCGAACGCGGGGATGTGGACTCTCTCTTTGCGGCTCGCGATAAGGCAGCCGTCAGCGCCCAGAGTGATGGCCACGAGAGAGGGACCGAGATCGAGAAGCTTACCGGCGGTCGCGTCGTAGTCGGATTCGCCGGTTATTTCGCGCGCGGCCGGCTTGCAGGGCTTCAGCACGTCGACGAACTTGAGCGCTTCGGTAACCTCTTCCTGCGTCCCAAGATTCATCTGGCAGAAGAAATTCGGTGTGACGTCGAAATCGAATAGTACGCGCACTTTGGCCTGCTTGGCGATTTGCATCGCTTCTTTCACCGGTGCGATCGGGAGTTGGGATGCCTCGGTGTGAAAATGCGTGGCCCGGCGAATGTGAGGCGCGAAGCGATTGTTCACTTGATGCACGGAAAGCTTCCCATTGATGTTGGGGAACATGTAGATGCAACGCTCGCCCTGCGCGTCGACGGGGATCCACGTCATCGTGGAATGTTCGCCTTTGACGACTTCGATTCCGGAGAGGTCCATGGCATCGTCGGTGAACGCTTTCTGGATCAGGCGGCCGCTTTCGTCGTCGCCGATCAGGCCGAGCCAGCCGGTAGTTGCGCCAAGGCGGGCCACTTGCGTCAGATTGTTGCCCGTGACGCCGCCGGCATGAATCTCCATCCGGCTCGCGCTGATCTTTTCTTCGGGACCGAGCAGGCGAGGGACAATCGCGAAGTAGTCGACGCCGCAGCTTCCTATCCCGACTACGTCCACATTAGAGAGCATGAATGGCCTCAACGAACCGGACGTGCTTATAGTTCCACGCAGATGCGTGAGTCAAGCGAAAAGCCGCGGCGTGAATCTGTTGGGCGGCGACGAAAGCGGCTCCGACTCGAATGCTATAATCCGCCGATGTTCGCGCTTCTCCTGATGTGCGCGGCGTCGTTCGCGCAAACTCCCGCCGGGCAATTTCAATCTCTCGAACGAGAAGCTCAAGCGGCTGCGCGCGGCGGCCGGTTCGCCGACGCGATCGCGAAATATCAGGAAGCCCTGGAACTTTCTCCCGGGAATGCAGACGTGGAAGTGGGGCTGGCGCAGGCATACCGCGCCGTGCACAACTACGAAGAGGCGAAGAGCATTCTGGAGCGGGCGGCGCGCGAACATCCGAAGAACGCCGCGCCCCTCGTGGTCCTCGGCGATCTTGAAATCGAATTGCAGACGTACGCGGCCGCAGTGCGGCATCTGAACGCAGCGCTTGGGCTGAAGCCGGACGATGATTCCACCCGCATCTGGCTTGCTGTCGCGTACAAGTCGAAGGGTGAGGTGTCGAACGCTCTCGCCGAACTGGCAAAGGTTCTGGCGCGCGATCCGAAGAATGCGCTGGCGTACTACGAGCGGGCGCAAATCTACGCCGACCGAAATGAAAACGCTGCGGCGTTACACGACGCCGAAAAAGCTGTCGGCCTGCAGCCGAATCCAGCCGGGCGGTTGCTGCTTGCAAAGGTCCTGTTGCGGCCTCCGCCGGGCGAGGCGGCGTCGGATGGCGTGAAGCGCTGTGCGCGCGCGGTGGAAGCGCTCGCGCCGCTGATGCCGGAACGCGCGAACGATTCCGAGACGCTGTTCCTGCTTTCGCGAGCTTACCAGTGCGCGGGGCAGGATGAGCAGGCGGAGAAGACTCTGGCTGAATTCGAGGTCGCTTCGAAGAATGACCGAGCGACGAAAGAGAATCAAACCGAAGCGAAGCACCTGGTTCAGCAGGCGAACGATGCCGCCATAAAGAACGATTTTCAGGGCGCGCTCGACCTCCTGGAGCAGGCGTTAGCGAAGGATCCGACGTACGGCGCGGCGCATTCGCAGCTTGCGAAGCTTTACTACTCGGCCGGCGATGTGGAGAAAGCGAGCGATGCGATTTCGCAGGCGCTCTCCCGCAATCCGTACCAGCCGGATTTTCTCTACGTGCAGGGGAGAATTCTCGAAAAGCAGGGGAAGCTCGACGAAGCTCTCGCCGCGTTCGAGCAGACGGCGCTGGTAAATCCGAAGGAAGCGGATGCGTATTTCGAGATGGGCGCGATCTACCAGCAGCGGGATGATCGTGAGCGTGCGCTCGCAGCGTACAAAAAAGCGGTAGCGCTGTCGCCGGAGGATGCGGATTACCGGAAGGCGCTGGCAGCGATGAAGCCGAGCGAAGCCCCCAAGTAGCCGACTCGCACGCCCGAGCAAACCGAAAAGATGAACGCAGAGGGCACCGAGAACTGCGCGAGAGCACAGAGAAGACCCGGGGCGGTGCGAGAGTTAAGGACCTAGCGGGCATTGGGGGTGGTCGCCGTCATCAGCGTGATGAATTCTTTATAGAATTTTTTGAGGTCGAGGTCTTCCTGCACTTCAACAGCGGGGCCGTGAAGGGGCGGCGCTTGCCCCAGCTCCGAGGCGACGGTGTTGCCGTATGTGGCGCCGGGATCGAGCGAGACGTCGAGGTACATCTTTTTCGTTTTTGTGATGATCGTAGCATCGAGCCAAGCGGCTGCGGCGAGTTCGTCCCACAGGTAGCATTGATAGGTACACTGCGGCGCGTATTTCGCAACGTACTGTGCGGATGGACTTGTGCCCTTTGCGATCTCCGCGATCAGAGCTTTGTCCATCCGAGTTTTTACCGAGATGTCGACCGTCGTGACGACGACTCGCGCCCACGGCGCGCGCAAAACGCAGCGCGCGCCTCCGGGTCCATCCAAAGATTGAACTCGCGATGCGGCGTCTTGATGAATTCGGGATCGGTGGTGACGGGATGGATGCTGCCACCCATCAGGATGAGTTCCTTTGCGAGCGACGCGAAGTGCGAGTCGATGGTCTGCGCGAGCGCGAGATTCGTGAGCGGGCCACCTTCGTAGATCGTGACCTCGTGCGGATATTGGTGGACCATGCGCATGAGGAAGTGGGCCGCATCTTCCTTTGAGGCTTTGATTGCGGGTGTGCCTTCGGGCATCGGCGGAATCTCCCACGGTCCGTGGACAGGATTGCCGAAATTCCACGCGCCCTGATACGTCACCTTCCCGTATTTCTTCTCCCACTCCGCCACTGCTTCCTTGCTGTTGACGATGGGGAAGACCGCGCCGGGCAAGACTGGAATATCGGTGCGGCCGATGATTTCGAGGAGCCGTAGCGTATGCTGGACTTCTTCGTCGCGCCAGGCGTCGCCTGTGACCACGGTGATACCGAGAACGTCCGTCTGGGGCGAATTGATCAGCGTGAGCAGCGCCTGCATATCGGTGCCGCCGGGGCCGGCACAATCCTGATCGATTATGACTTTGCGTTTCTGTTGGGCGCCGAGAGGCGAAGCGGCGGCCAGAAATAAAACAAAAATCAGTAACGCGAGAAGAGGCCCTCGCACCACGTTTTTGACCATGCCGTAGTTTTGGCGATTAGGAGCAGGTCCTGGTGTTTGTTTTGAATGAGATAGGGTGGCTTCTAATAACTGAATTTGGCGATTAGAAACGTCGGAAGGGGCTTCTGGAATCTGTAGGGCGGGTCGCCGGTAGCGACCAATCCAATCAGGGGTGGATTTCGCGACGCCTGGCCGCGTCATAAATCGCCTGTTTTCCCCCAATTACTAACATCACGTGCCCACTATACTACGTGTGTCAATCCCTGGCCCGGCGGCTGGTAGCCGGGCCAGAGACGTGGTAGGCGGAGGCTGCGGCGAAACCTCAGAACTGGAAGCGGACGCCGAACTGCGCGGCGAAAGGAGTCGCGCCGGGTGAGAGTTCGTCGAGCGTGCGATAAGCCGATCCGTTATTTTGCAATGAGATTTGTCCAACTTGGGGCAAGGCCGTGAGCGGCGCGCAAGTAGCCCCTGCATTTGGAAAGTTCGAGGTGCAATTGACGTCCACGAACGCGCTGTGATCGGGGTTCGAGTAGAGGTTTCCTCTGTTTGACACGTTGAAGAGATCCGCGCTGAACCGAAGCTGGTAGTGCTCGCCAAAATTCAGATCTTTGGCGATGCGCATGTCCCAGCCAAAGTAGTTTGGCTCGCGTCCGGGATAGTCAGGGAGGAGGAAGGGTTTTCCGCCGCCGATCTGAACAGCGGGGCGGTCATTCGTCCCGAAGCCCTGGTTGCTCACGCCATCGCCGTTGATATCCGTCGCAATATAGGCTGGATAGGCAAGCCCGCTGTGGGCGATGAAGTTGTTGCTCCACGTGAAGCCCCACGGGAGATCGGCAACAACGCCGGCCTTGAACTGGTGTTCCATGTCGAGGCCGCTCCGCCCGTAATCGAGATTGAGGTTGAAGGGATCTTGAGGGCCGAAGAAAGAGTCAGAATCGCGCTCGCTCGAAGCGTTGGAGTAGTTGCGCGACCACGTGTAGTTTGCGAACAACTGATAGCGATTGGAGAAGGTCTTGTTCACGCCAGCGACGAACTCATGGTAGTTCCCGTGCGAGAAGCTGGCGAGGGACGTATCTGAGAACAGCGAGCAATCGAGCGGCAGCGGAGGACCGAAAATCGCGCCTCCGGTCGAAGCGCATGTGGTAAATCCCGTGGAGGCCAGAATCGTGCGCCCCAACGAGTCCTCACTGGCCGGCGTGCCCGGAGCCGCACCGTTTGCCGGGATGAAGTTCCGGTCCCAGACCGTCGTGCTGAACCCACCGGTACGCAAATCCCATGAGTGAACGAAGACGTAGTTCGCAGAGACCACCCAACCGCCAGAGAACGAGTGCTCCACGCCGGCCGTCAGGGTCGAAACCCGAGGATTGCGCAACGCGGGGTCCGAATACGTAATGCTGGGACAACCTACTGCGACAATGGCGGTGGTGCACATCGCATCCACGCCGAACGGCAAGGATGAAGGATAGATGTAAGGGAAGCCGCCTTGCGTCGGAGGCACCCCGCTAAAGAACCCGGGAAATTGGGGAACCGTGCACCCGAATATGACTGGACAGAAGAGCTGCGCCGCGATCGATCCGCCGCCGTTGGAGGCTTGGGGGAAGAAAATCGTGGGCGTCTGGGCGTGGTACAAACCCCACGCTGCTCGCACCACAGTCGGGTGCGTATCGCCCGTCACGCGCCAGGCAACTCCGATTCGCGGTCCCCATTGCGTGAGATCGTTCGGTGTTCGCTGAGGGACGGGAATGATGTGGCTGCCCGCTCCCTGGCCGGCCCAAACTTCTTGTCCGGGAATCGGAGTCTGCGGCTGAGGATTCCACGTGCCATCCCACCGCAGGCCATAGGTGACGGTGAGCCGCGACTTGAGTTGCCACTTATCCTGCCAGTAGAGACCCACGCCCGTTTGATAGTCGGGGAAAAGAGTGTTGGCTTGAAAGACGTTTCTGTTGTCCAAGCCGAAGCCCTGAATGAACTCGAGCTCGTTGTAATTGTTGAAATCGTTGACAGAGCCGAAAATGTACTCTCCAGCGCTCCAGCCGGCAAAAACGTCTTTGCGGTCCGCAAAAGAATCAACGTCGCCGCCCCATTTCATGTCGTGTTTTCCGAATGTATAGGAGAAGTTATCCTGGGCTTGCAGCTTCCCGGCGTCGTTGTTTGCCGGGAGATAAAAACGCTGGCCGAAATTGCCGACGGTATTGATCTGGATTTCGGGAACGTTCGACTGAATCGCGTGACGTTTGCGGGTTTCGCCGCTTATGCTCACACGGATTTCGTTCACCTTTTGCCCCAGAACTGTCGTTAACGCAAACACTCCGCTGATTCCCTGGGTAACAAAGTTCTCGGTGTTGCCGAAGGCATCGAAGGTTTCCGTCTGCCCCTGGCCGCCCGTGAATCCCGTGGTGTGGTTGCGAGTGCCCAGCCCCCGGACGCTGAAATGGTTTGCCGGGCTGAATTGATAGTCGTAGTGCCCGAGCAGCGTGAAGAAATTCTGAAATTGATTGCTTGAAGTTTCGAACGCCGCGAGATTCGGCACGCCATAGCAAGCGGGCAGAAGCGCCTTTCCGACAGCCGCAGCGCCGCCGCAAGCTGCCGGAAGTATCTCTGCGGTCCCTGGCACCGGCGGCAGAATGGTTGGGCCTGGCGTTTGCAACGACGCTTCGCAAGCTGCGAAATTCGGCGCGCTCGGCGGGCAGAACACGGTCTTCAGGGGGCCATCTTCGCGCTGAATGTCCGTCGAAAGAAAGAGGAACTGGCGGTCCTTGTGAATTGGGAAGCCGACGGACCCGCCGAACTGATTCTGCGTGCTGATGTTCGAAGGGTTGCCAAGGGCGTCGTTCGCGGTAAGGCTGCCGCCTCGGTAGTATTCGTGGGCTTCACCATGAAGCTGGTTCGTGCCGGACTTCGTGACCACGTTAAGCAAACCGCCGGTCGCGCGGCCAAACTCGGGGGCGAAGCCGTTAGTCACCACCTGGAATTCCTGTACGGATTCGAGAGGAACGGTGAGGTTCTTGGTTTCAAGCGAGCCAAAATTCTCGCCGAAGAAATTGTTCGTTTCGTCCGCGCCGTCGATCACGAGGCCGCTGTAGTCGCTCTGCTGGCCTCCCATGCGGATGCCGCCGCGCAAGCCGGGGACCACTTGAACCGAAGGCGTGAGTAGCGCCAGGTCGCGATAATCACGACCGGGGAAAGGGAGATTTTGGAGGCTGACGGAATTGACGAGCTGCGTGACTCCGGCGGTCGACGTATCCAATATGGCGCCGGTGCTCGCGATTACCTCGACTGTTTGCGTTTGGCCCTTGACCGGCAGCATGACGTCGATAGGCACGCCGGCGCCGACATTGACGACGATGCCTTTCACGGTAGTCGTGGCGAAGCCTGAGATTTCGGCCGTAAGTTGATAGTCGCCGGGGGCGACGTTCTCGAAGGTGTATCCGCCGTCGGCGTCGGTGGTGAGCTCGCGCTTGATGCCGGTGGCGCTGCTGGTGAGGGTGAGTTTCACGCCAGGGACGGCTGCGTGCGTGGAATCGTAGACGGTTCCGCGGACGGCGCCGTTCTGCAGGTTCTGCGCGCGCGTGACTGCCGCGGCCGCGAGCGAACATACCAGCACAAACACCAAGAACGCGCTTCGATACATTTTCATCATTGCTCCCTCAGACGGTCGAAACTCAAAAATGGAAGTTCGAAAATCGGAACGTGGAACCGAAATTCGAGACCGGATTGGTCGTCGAAAAGGAGACGACGATGCTGGTGAGCACACTTGTAGGAGTTTTCTTGCCGCGGCACAGTCGACACGAGAACAAACACCGTTTGAGCTCAGGGTTTGTAAGTACAAACCCTGAAACCCACCCCATGGCCTTACGCCCAAGACCCAAAATCGCGCCGTAGGCTAGCGTGTGAGTTTGGAGGAGTCAAGCGCAAAGTCGATTCGGAATTTTGATGCAGCGGAGTCAAAACGGCCGAAGGGGAAAAAAGCAAAGTCTGCCACAGAGACACAGAGGCACAGAGAGGCTTGAGGGAACGGAGAACGAGCGCGAAGCGCTGCGGTGGCGCCATCCTGTTAGAATCGACGCGGCAAATGAGGCGGCGGAACTCAATCCTTTTCATTGCGCTGGTTGTTTTCGGCGCGCTGGTCTTCGCGCGCGCAGAGAGCAATTACCCGCAGGCGAATCGCGCGAGTGATGCGCAGCCGCACCGACGGGCGAACGATGCGAATCCCTACGGAGTGCAGTTCCGGGATGTGACGCGCGCGGCGGGGATTCACTTCCACCACGAGCGGGCGGCTTCCGCCAACAAACTCTATTACGAAACGATGGGCGCGGGCGTCGGGCTCCTCGATTACAACCAGGACGGATACCTCGATGTTTTCTTCGTGAACAGCGGGTACACGCCGTTTTTTCATGCGCAGCCACCGCAGCCCGCCCTCTATCGCAACAATGGCGATGGCACGTTTACTGACGTCACCGCTGCGAGCGGAATTCACGCCGATGGCACGTTTTTCATGGGCGTGGCCGTGGGCGACTACGACAACGACGGTTATCCCGATACTTACATGACGGGCTACCGGCATTCCGTGTTGCTCCACAACAACGGCGACGGAACGTTCACGGACGTGACCGCGAAGGCGGGCGTGGGCGATGACGGCAACTGGGGCACGGCGGCGGGATGGTTCGACTACGATCACGACGGGAAGCTGGATCTGCTGGTGACGAACTACGTGGCGTTCGATGCCGATCATCCGGTGCTGTGTGGCGACAATCGTCCCGGCTATCGCGCGTACTGCCATCCCGACAGCTTTCATGGCGAGTCGATGCGGCTGTATCACAACAACGGCGATGGGACTTTTACCGATGTGACCGAGAAGGCCGGACTCGTGAACAACGACGGCAAGAGCCTCGCCGTGGTCCTTGCGGATTTGAATAACGACGGCTGGACGGACATTTTCATCGCGAACGACACGCAGCGAAATTTTCTGTACTACAACAATGGCGATGGCACGTTTCGCGACGCCACGTATCAATCCGGTGCGGGCTTTAGCGAGGAAGGGAAGCCGGAAGCTGGAATGAGCGCGGATGCCGCGGACCTGACGGGCGATGGACGCATGGATTTGTACGTGAGCCATTTGGATTTCGAGTTGAATCGCCTGTACCGGAATAAAGGTGATGGGACGTTCAACGATGACACGATTGCGTCGGGCCTGGGGCAGACGAATATTTTGGACAGCTCGTTCGGAGCGCGATTTTTCGATTGGGATAATGACGGCTGGCGCGATCTACTGGTGACGAACGGGCACATTCTGGACAACATCAAGCTGTATCATCCGGAAGTCTCGTATGAGGAGCCGCGGCGACTGTATCGCAACGTAGGCGGCGGAAAATTTGTGGACGCGACGATGACCCAGGGCGCGGATTTTCGCGCGTCGCGAGTGGGGCGCGGGCTAGCGGTGGGAGACTTCGACAATAATGGTCGGCTCGGTTTCGTCGTCAATAATAATGGCGAGGACGCGCAGCTCTTTCGCAATGAAGGCGCAACCGCTGCCGCTGCGCGACGGAATCATTGGCTGGGCGTGCATCTGGTGGGAACAAAGAGCAATCGCGACGGGATTGGGGCACGGTTGAAGCTCACCGCGGGCGATTTCGTGAGCTACGATCAGGCGAAAGGCGGGATGAGCTACTGCTCAGCGCAGGACCCGCGGATTTATTTTGGGCTTGGTCAGCGTGGGCGCGTGGATTCGATTGAGATTTCGTGGCCGAGCGGAGTGAAGGATGTGGTGCGAGGGTTGGCGGCGGACCGAATCGTGACGCTAGTGGAAGGAAAGGGAATCGCGAAATAAAACCCCTGGAACCACAGATGAACACAGATGGAGCAAAAGGCAAAGCGAAAGGCAAGTTACGTTGACGCGAAACTTTGAAAAACTGACCACAGAGGACACTGAGGGAGAACATGAGGGCACAGAGAAAGCGGGTAATTTGTTGCGCGGTGCTTGGGGCGGCCCTTGTGGTGGTTTTGATCAAAGCATCTTGGGGCTATGGCTCGGACGATCCCATGAAGGGGAAATCGCTCGCAGTTGCTACCAACGCTCAGGATTCAGGCGATCCGTGGAAACGCGTCGCGGTAGCGACGACGGCGAGCTTTCGAGGGTTGTGCGCGGTGAGCGCGGACATTGTTTGGGCAAGCGGGACGGGCGGGACCGTGATTCGCACGACTGACGGCGGCAAGTCGTGGGCGGTGCGAACGGTGGCGGGAGCGGAGAATCAGGATTTTCGCGGCATTCGCGCGTTCGATGCGGAAAACGCAATCATCATGAGCACCGGCAACGCCGAGAAAGGACTTGCGCGGATTTATCGCACGAGCGACGGCGGTCAGAATTGGGCGCTTGTATTCGAGACGAAGACGACGGGCATTTTCTTCGACTCGATCGCGTTCTGGGACCAGCGGCGCGGGATCGTGCTGAGCGATCCCGTGGATGGGCACTTCATCCTCTTTCGGACCGACGACGGCGGCACAACGTGGAAGCAGATTCCACCGGCAAGTTTACCGCCTGCGTTGAAGGGCGATGGATCGTTTGCGGCGAGCAATTCATGCATCGCGCTTCAAGGCGAGCGAAATATCTGGTTCGTGACGGGGGGCGCGAGCGTCGCGCGCGTTGTGCGGTCAAACGATGGAGGCAAGACGTGGGCGGCGGCTGAAACGCCGATCCATCCGGTGAACGCGAGCACGGGTCTCTTCTCGATTGCCTTCAGCGACGCGAAGAACGGAGTGGCGGTTGGCGGCGACTATGCGAAGCCAGAGGATTCGCCTCCACCGACAATAATTCGGACGAGCGACGGCGGCGAGACGTGGCAAGTTATGGACGAACCTACGCTGCCCCAAAAACTTTTCCTCTCCTCGGTGGCTTTCATTCCCCAGCCGGGCTATTTCACCGGCGTCGGAGTGCTGCGTGCGGTTGGCCCCGCGGGCGCGGTGTTGCAGCGCTTCGGCAGGCCTTGGACGCTCGAGAGCAGAGAAAACTTCAATGATGTGGCGAATCCCGACGCGCACGTGTCGTGGGCTGTGGGTCCAAAGGGGTTTGTGGCGCGATTGGACGCGGCTAAGTGATGGGATGCAACGGCAACGCAAAATCTACCGCAGAGACGCTGGGTCTGCAGAGCAGAGCAAACATGATCACAGAGGGTTCGGGACCCTACTGACAGCTGCCGGAACCGGAATCGCGAAATGATTTGCCTGCTTCGGGGATGAATTCCCAGTCGTAACTCTTGGCGTGAAGCGTGAGTTTAAGGACGCCGTAGGCAGTCCAGTCGCGGACTTCGCTGGTGAAGAGAGGCTCGCCGAAGGGGCGGTGACTCTTTCCGCCCGTGCCGACGACGAATTCGCGTATGCCGTGAACCATATCGGGCTTGCCATCGGGATCCTGCGGAGCGAAGCGCTCGTAGTCGTGATCGTGGCCGTTGATGACGACTGCCGCATGCGCGCCATACAAGTCCTGCCAAAACGGTTTCATCTCCAAATCATTTCCATGCGTGCCGCCGGAACTGAAAAGAGGCTTGTGCCAGTACGCGAGAGTGCATGCGCCCGGATGGGCCTGCAAATCCTGGCGGAGCCACGTTTCCTGCGCCGAGCCGGTCCGGCAGCCGCCCACTTGATCGCATTCGCTGTTGAGCACAATCGCATGCCACGCGCCGATGTCGTAGCTGTAGTAGCCTTTGGCTGGATCGCCGGCGGCAGCGCCGAAGTAGTCGAAATACGGAGTAGCGCCGCCGGAGTGAAATTCGTGATTGCCCGGCGAAGGACGCGTGCGGGCCTTGTGGCGTCCCCAGGTGGGGCCGTAGCAATCGCGGAATTGTTGTGCGGTGCCGGAGGGATACGCGTCGTCGCCTGCCGTGAAGACTTCGCCGGGAATCGCGTCGAGCAGCTTTGCGGTGGCTTCGGCGCCGGAATAATCCGGGCAGTCGGCGATGTCGCCCGCGCCGACGAGGACGGGATCGCCGGTGGGCGGGAGCGAAATCGGAACGGGCGCGAGTACGGGGGAGGACTGCGCCAAGTCGGCCCGTGCCGCGTGGCGCTCGGCTCGATAGCGAAGGCCAAGCGCCACGGCAACCGCCGTTCCGCACAGAGCGATGAGGATGAGCCTCTTCGCCAAGTCCATCAGAATTTCAAGCGTAGCATGAACTGTATTTGACGCGCCAAGCCAGTGCCTACGTTCGGCGACGAATCGTTGTCATTGTTGTTGTTGTAGTTCACGGTTCTGTTGATCACGCCGAAGAATTGCGGCGAGTCCAGAAAGCCGGTGGACGACGAGGCGGGATTGTAGACCAAGTTCAAATTATTCGGGTCGCCGAGCTGAACGTGATTGAAGATGTTGAAAGCCTGAACGGCAAACTCCAGCGTGAACCGCTCGTTGATCGGCGTCTCTTTCTGAATCGCGAGATCCATCTGCCAGGAGGCTGGGGCGCGAAGCAATCCATTTCCCTCATTGCCGAATCGAGTGAAGTTGCCGTTTGCGTCGACGGGAGGCGCCTGAAAGGCAGCGGGATTGATCCAAGGAGTTTCGCCGTGGCCGTTGCTGAGGTAGAGCGGCGCGCCCGGAACGATATCGGGCCGCTGGCTGGTTTGGTCGTTGCCGTCCGGAAGGAGATAGCTACTGGCAAAGGCGTTCGGGCAACTCCCATCGTTAAGGGGAGCGGTATAGAACTGATTGGTGATTTGGCTGGGATCACAGACAGGGGCGCTCAAATCCAGACCCACCGTAAGCGGATGGCCGGTGTGGTATGTGCCGACGCTGCTGAGGGACCATCCACCGACGATCTTGCCGATAGCTCCCGCCTGGTCCAGGTATTTCGCGCCCCGCCCGAAGGGGAGCTGGTAAACCACGTCCGCAATGAAATTGTGACGGATATCGAAGACGCTGGGACCCGTGTCGCACTTCAGGCAATTGACGTTTTCGGGTCCATTCGACTCGCCGCCACCCACCGACCCGTCGTTGATGGAATGCGAAAACGTGTAGCGGGCAAGGAAGGAGAAGCCGCTGCTCAACTGCCGCTCAACGGAGAGCGCGAGTCCGTGATACGTGCTTGCGCCAATATCCCGCTTGATGTCGACTGAGCCATACGGATCGATCGTCTGGCCAGGATTGTTTGGGTCTGGGAAGTATTGATCCAGCGGCCGAACGCAATCGGTGCCATTGGCGTTGAGCGTCACAGGAATGGAACAGAGGTTGACGCCTCCGCGCGAAAACAGCCTCACGCCGTGGCTTCCCAGATATGAGGCTGAAAAGATGAAATTTGCCGGGATTGCCTGTTCGACAGTTGCGCCCCATGTTTCGACATACAACTGGCGGCGGTCTTGGCGTTGCAAGGCGCGAGGGTGATTCGGAGTTGTCCCGGTTTGAAGTCCGGACAGGTCCGGGATTGCCTGTTCGTATGCGGCGCTAATCGGGACCGATTGGCTGATAGAGACACGGAATGTGTCGCTTTCAAGTCCAGCATTGAGGTCGTCGTTCTGTGCCGCGCCGTGGTAGATGCCGAAACCGGAGCGGATAACCGTTTTTCCGTGAAGCGCCGCCGGAGCCCAGGCAAGGCCGAGGCGAGGGTCGACATCGCGGTAGTCCGGGTTCGTGAGATACGGATCTCTGGGGCACGCTGGCGTGTTGATCGGAACGGGAAAAGGTGTGTTGGCAGATCCTGATCCCAGACAGGCGCCGTGAAATACATTGAGGTCGAACACGGTCGTGCGATTGTTGGCCTCGCTGGGCACGCCATAGTACTCATAGCGCACTCCGGCAGTAACGGTGAGCGTGGGCGTCACCTTCCACTCGTCCTGAAAGTAGGGCATGACGAAACCCCGGCGCAGCTTGTGGCAGCACCAGGGCGCGTCGAACGAGATGTTCGAAAGAGTGCCGGATACGAGACTCTGGTCGTCAGTGAAAGTGAGATTGTTATTTGCCGTCTGGCCCTGATTCAAGCGGACCCGGCGATATTCGATACCGAACTTGAAAGTGTTCCGGCCGTGCATCCAGACGGCGTTGTCAACGATTCCATACGTGGTGCCCACTTCGATGTCGGCTGATTCATTCGGGATTCCCGCGAAGTTGTTCGAGTTGACGGCAAACGGCAGGGTGCTTCCGTGCGGATTGTGAAATGGGGAGCGGTTGACATAGAACTTCGATTCGTTTGTGAGAGTTGCTGAGAAAGTGTGCTGCAGGGCGAGAATGTAGTTTGCCGGATGATTGAATACCTGGTCGCTGTCGAGGCCGCCGTTGCTGATATTGATCTGAGAAGAAGAACGGCTAATATCGCGCTGAGCGCGGGCGTAGAAGAGCGTGCTATCGCTGAATTTGTGGTCAAAACGAGCCAGCCATGAATCCTCGTTCACTTTTGTTTTGATCGTGTTCGTAAACTCGTCGAAGTCGGTCACGGGGTCGTTGGCATCGGGTGTGATTCCGCAACCTCCGGATATCGTCGAGCAATTGACGAACTGGCTGTCAGGAAAGACAACTTTCGGAGCGCATCCTCCGACTGTGCCAATCGATGACCGCCACGGAAATCCCTGCAAGGCCCCGCACATCGCCGGAGTAGGCCCTTGACCATTCCGGCCACTGGCCAGAATGGCCTGAATCAGGCTCGCGCTCGGCACGATAACCTGACCCGCGGTGGAAGCCTCCTGCTCCTGGCGAAGGCCTTCATAGCTTAGGAAGAAGAACGTTTTGTCCTTCTGGATGGGGCCTCCCACCGTCATTCCAAACTGCCCCAGGCGAAAAGGAAGGAGCACTGGATTCCCGTTCGCATCGAGGTCGTTAAAGTTGCGCGCATCGAAAACTGAATTTCGCAGGTAACCGAAAACCGTTCCGTGGAAGTCATTCGTGCCGGACTTGGTGACTACGTTGACTTGTCCGCCAGCCTGAGTGCCATATTCGGCGTCGTAAAGCGCGCTATTGACGCGATACTCCTCGACCGCATCTTCGGAGATCTGCAGCCGGACCGATGATTTCTGGGCCTGCTCTTGAATGCCGCCGGCATCGACGCCGTCGATACTGAAGTTATTGTCGTCGCGAGCGCGCCCTGCAAAGCGAATCGTGCGTTGGTCGCCACCGCCGTCGTCCTGAGCGAAGGGTGCGAGGATGGTTAAGTTAGCCCAGTCTCGGCCGTTCGTCGGGAGATTCGCTATCTGTTCTTCGCCGATAACAGACGCGGCGGCCGGCGATGTGCGCTCAGCGGGCTCGGTCTCCGCTTTGACCTCAACTCGTTCGGCAACCTTACCGACCTGGAGCCCGACATCCAGAGTGTGGTCTTCGCCGACCCGCAGGATCACGCCATCGACGACCTCCGTTTCAAATCCGATCTTCGAAACCGAAACGGAATAGCTCCCAACAGCGAGACCGGGAAACAAGTAATAGCCGTGCCCGCCGGATTCGCGCTCCTGGCTGATCCCAGTGGCAGTGTTTGTGACCTGCACCTTCGCGCCACTCACCACGGCGCCGGTCGAGTCAGTGACCGTGCCTTCGAGGTTGGCGCGGTCGGTTTGCGCGCTGGCGGGGCGCGACACCGCGAAAAACAAAACCATCACTGCCAGGATCCAGGTCACACGAATGCCCATCTCTTTCCTCCATTGCTTTCCAGGTTGTGGACGCAGTTCTGGTTGGAAGGGCGCAGTTGCGCAGGCGAACCCGGCCAGGATGGGCTCGTCCCCTTCAGTGAATGCCAGGCTCAAACGCCGGGCGTATTAAGTAGCAGGATTGTGACTGCGCGATGAATGAACGGTGAGAAGACTTTGAATTCGGTCGCTCATCGTCGAGAGAGAGTTGCCCAGATGAAACAACTTTTTGCAGGAGAACCCGAGCGGGGTGAGCCGAGGAGGCGCACCCCACCTCATTCCGACAAACGTAACCGGAATGAACGGCGAACTTTCCGCGGTCCGCAAAAGAAGGTTATTCCTTCTGCGAGTTAACGTAATGGCAGACGTCTTTCACGGCATTGTGCAGGAAGCTCGTCTGCGTGGCGTAGGCAGCTTCACCGCCATGCCGGAAGACCGTGAACTCAAAGCGACCCACCCACTTCGCTTCCAGCATGTAATCGGACTTCTTCGAGTCCAGCGTGATGGATACGTTCGGGCACTTCTCGCCCAAGTTCTTGAGGATATCCGCGCTGGGGATGTTCGACGCCGGAGACAGGTACAACTTGAGCTGCCGTGGGTCCGCCCGCATGGTGGCTGCGCCAGCGAGCAACATCAGAACTGCGCCGAGCAGAATCTTCTTCATGGATGCAATCTCCTCCTCGTTCCGCCGAACCTTCCCCGTTTACAAAGACGCATTTTCGCACTGAATGGTTGCAGCGGGGAGGGGTGTGTTACGTGTTTGCAACGCCCACGGCGAGGATGTCGTTCCCGCGAACTTCCAGCAGGATGCGTGGCAGGGGACGTGGCGGGGGACCCTGCAAGACGGAGCCGTCCGCGATCGAAAAGAGGCCGCCGTGGCAGCGGCACTCGAGACCGTTTTCGTCGGGGCGGTAAAACACCGGGCAGGAATTGTGGGTGCAGATGCGGCTATACGCGACGTAGCTGGTGTCGCCGGTGCGGACCAGGATGCAGGGGGCGACGTCGCTAGGGTATTGGAAGATTTTCGTGCCGCCCGATGGGATTTCGCCCACGTGGGCGATCACTTGCGCAGGAGCCGAGCGGTTGTGGTACCACTCGCGAAGGGCCCAGAGGGCTCCGACGAGGATTGCTACGATAGCGACGGCTAAGGATCTGGCGAAGCTACGGCGGGTTACAGGTGGCGGCTGGGAAGGATTTTGGTTGCTGCCGCTGAACATAGCGAATTGCTTGATCCAATAAAATGAAACGGTCCATCGTACACCAGAGGTTCGCAAAGATTTGCATACTTGCGGTATGGCCATGCCACATTTCCGCAGGACTTGACTCGTCCCGGCTTGGCTAAGTGCTTGCGAATAAGACCAAAAGTTATGGTAACGGTCTTGCTGAAACCTCTAAAGGTTTTAGTTGTTGTGTCCGTGGACCGCGGCGGATAAGGGTGACTAGACTCTTTGTTTCAGGCGGTAGATTCTGCTGCGGCCATTAAAGTCAAGCAATCTCAATCCGAGGGGGCGATTGTGTCCAATGATTTCCTGGTTGGTGCGGTGAAATCCTTCGTGAAGATTGGTGTACTATGCGTTTTTTTGGCTCTGGCGGGTGCGAGGGCCTTTGCAGATCCCGTTGGCGTTAGCTACACCGTGACTGGCTCGAGTGGGGCTTGGATACTCGACTTTTCCGTGACGAACAACCTGAATGCTGGGCAGGACGTTTATTTGTTCGGCGTTCTGCTGCCCGCGCAAGACGTCACTAACAATCCAGCTGACTACCAGAATTGTTTGAACGGCTGCACACAAACCACTTTCAACCCCAGCGGCGATGGTGGTCCAAATCTGACTTACAACAATTTGTGGCATATCATTCCCGGAAATAATTTGGCCAATGCGATCACGTTTGGGACTACGCTCTCGGGATTCGAGGCCGAGGTTACATCCCTCACCGCGCCCACATCCGTAGATTGGTTTGCCTATGGTCTGGATGCTACCGCCAACGGCACTGCGCCCTATACCGGAGGCGGTAATTTCAATGCCGGTCTAAATATCGCCGGTTTTGTCAGTCCTGAAGAGAATCCCGGTTTCGATGGTGTTGCCGGCGTCGTGACCGCACCCGAACCATCCGCCCTGCTTTTCCTGGCAGCGGGTCTCATTGCTCTGGTCGGATTGTCGCGTCGAAGAATCTCCGTGTAACTAAGCGCCCTCTGGTCACATTCGAGGGTGCCCATCACCACTTTCTTCTCCGGTACTGCCGCCAGGCATGCACGTGGCGTGTGCCCGCCCATCCTCCCCCGCTAAGTCAACGAGCGCCGTAGGGCAGCATCGCTCTTCTGGGACAGCCCAAAGTCTATCCGTCGTGCCCTTGCGGTGGGCCGTTTCCGAAAAGCGAAATGAAGGTCAGACGGATTCGGCTTTGCGCTCGAGGAGCGAATAAAGGACTGGCATCACGAGCAGGGTGATGAACGTCGAAAGTAGCAACCCGCCGATTACGGCGAGAGCCAGCGGCTTTTGCAGTTCGGCGCCTGAGCCAAGGGCAAACGCGAGCGGTAGCAGGCCGAAGAGGGTCGCCAGCGTGGTCATCAGGATCGGACGGATCCGAATTTTTCCCGCGGCGACCAGTGCTTCACCGAGCGGCATTTTTTCCTCTTCCCAGAGCTTGTGGACGTACTCGAAGAGGATGATGCCGTTCTTTACCACGAGGCCGACCATGAGAATGATCCCCATAAAGGACGAGACGTTGAGCGGCGTGCCGGTCACGAGCAGCATCGCGAAGACCCCTACCACCGAGAGAGGCGCTGCCGAAAGAATAATCAGCGCGGGCGCGAACGCGCGGAACTGAACCACGAGCACGATGAACACGGCTCCCAGGGCAAGGCCCAGCACCTTAAGCAAATCATGGAAAGAGGTTTGCTGACTCTCATACTGGCCGCCGATTTCGTAGGTTGTTCCGGTGGGCAGGGTAATTCCACTCATCATTTTCTGCACGTCGCGAATACCGCTGCCAAGATCGCGATTTTCAAGCCGCGCGGTGAGCGTCACCATCAGGCGCTGATTTTCGCGCTGCAAAGTGGCTTCACCGTTTACCTGCTCCACGTGCGCGAGAGACGAAAGCGGAACGATTTGTTTTGTGGGAGTGAGCAGCGGAAACTGCCCAATGTCCGTGAAGTTGTAGCGGAAAGCGTCCGGGAAGCGCACGCGAATATCGATGGTGCGGTCGGCCTCGCGAAATTGCGATTGCGTCAGGCCAAGCAAGCCCGCGCTCACCTGCTGAGTGACGTTATCCGTGCCGAGTCCCGCGCGCCCCGCCACCGTGGGATCGACGTGAAAGAAAATCTCGGGATTGCCTTTTTGCAGCCCCACGAAATCCACGAGGCCCGGAATCTTCTGCAGCTTCGGCGAGATTTCGTCGGCAAGCTTCTCGAGGGTGGTCATGTCGTTGCCAAAGAGTTTCAGCTCGACGGGCTCGGGAGAGCCTTCGAGGTCGCCCAGCATGTCCTGCAGGATTTGCGTGAACTCGACGTCGACGCCGGGAATGTTCTCGGCAATTTCGGCGCGAGCTTCGGCGATCACTTCTGCAGCATCACGCTTTCGCTCCGAGCGCGGCTTGAGTTTCACGAGGATGTCGCCCGTGTTCTGCTGGGTGGCGAAAAGGCCCATTTCGGCGCCCGTGCGGCGCGAGTAGGAAGCAGTTTCGGGCATGGCTCCCACGAGATGCTCCATTTTCTGAAGAATCGCGTTGGTTTCGTTCAGCGACGTCCCGGGCGGCGTGCGGTAGTCGATTACGTAGCCGCCCTCGTCCATTTCCGGGAGAAATCCGGTTCCGAGTTGAGTGAACAAGAACACGCCGACGATCACGCAGGCGAGCGCGATAATCGCCACAATCGCGCGATGTTTCAGCGACCACCGGACGGCCTTTTCGTACACCCGATTCACCGGCTCCATGAATTTTGCGGACTGTTCGCGATGCGTTCGCGAAGTAAGGAAATTCAGCGAAAGTAGCGGAATCAGCGCCAGCGCGAATACCAGCGACAGCAGCACGGATACACCCAACGTCAGACACAGTGCGCGGAAAAACTCGCCCACCACGCCTTGCAGCAGGCTCAAAGGCAAAAACACTACCAGAGTTGTCGCGGTCGATCCGATTACAGGTGCGAGAAGCTCCTGAGTGCCGCGCTCTGCGGCCACATCCTGCGATTCGCCGAGGCCGATATGGCGATAGATGTTCTCGATGACCACTACCGCGTCGTCAATGATCAGTCCGATGGCGATGGCCAGACCGCCGAGCGACATCAGGTTGAGCGTGCCGTTGAAAATCTTCAGGAAGAAGAACGTGCCGATCACGGACAACGGCAGAGAAGTGGCGGCGACGAGGGTGGTTCTTCCGTCCCGCAGGAAGCCGAACAGAATCAAAACCGCCAGCGCTGCGCCGATGATGATGGCATCGCGAACGCTGCCGATCGAGGCGGAGACAAACTCGGCGAGATTGTAGACGATCGAAATGTGAAGCGTTTTCGGAATCGCAGACCCGAGACTCTTTACTTGGTCAAGCACCTGCTGCGTCATCTGCAGGATGTTCCCGCCGATTTGGCGCGAGATGTTGATCAGCGCGGCCGGCTGGCCGTTGCCCGTGATCAGCGTCGTGGGATCGCTTACTCCAAAACTTACATCGGCGAGGTCGCGGACGCGGATGGCCGCCCCGTTGTCCACTGCGACGACGGTGTTGCGAATGTCGTCGAGGTTGACGAATTGGCTTGTGGTCAAAATCAGGTATTGCTGGTAGTCCTTCGCCAGGCGGCCCACCGAGGTTACCTGGTTCGTGTCCCGCAGTTCGCCCGCGATGTCGACGAGCGACAGGCGATGCGCGAGCATCTTCTGCGGGTCGACGATCACCGAAACTTCCCGGGTGTCTGTTGCCTGAACTTCGATGTTTCCGACGCCTGGGATTCGGCTGAACAGCGGACGCAGCACGTAATAAGCATCATCGTGCAGGTCCGCGTCCGGCACATTGCCATTCAGAATCAGGCTCAGCACCGGAAAAACTTCCGGAGTGATGCGCTCGATTCGAAGGTCAACGTCAGCGGGCAAGGTGCTCCGCGCTTCGCTGACCCGCCCTTGGACGAGTTGAAGCGCGTACTGCATGTCTGTGTTGGGCTGAAACAGGATGTAGACTTCCGAGTTGCCGCGGATCGTTTTCGAGTCGACGCGCCGCACTCCCGAGGTGGTGCTGACCGCTTCTTCGATGGGCCGCGTGATCGTGAGCAACATTGTTTCCGGCGCAAGGTCGCCCGCGTGCGAGAGAACCACGATCCGGGGAAAATTCAATTCGGGATAGATGTTGCTCGGCAGCTGAAACATCGCAAAGGTTCCCGCAACCGTGAGAAAAACGGTGAGCAAATACACGGCGTAACGATTTTCGCGGCAGAAGCGGACGATGTTCATGGTTCTTTGGAGTCGGGCTTGGCGTCGGGCTTTGAGTCGGGTTTCGAGTCCGAATCCGAATCTGACTTCGAATCCGGCTTTGAATCGGGCGCCTTGACTTCGATCTTCGCTTTGTCGCCGAGTCCGTAGCCGCCCGTCAGGATGATGGTGTCGCCTTCCTTGATCCCGCCCTCGTCACCAGGAAGCAGCTCGGCCTGGTCCTTGGTTTCGATTCCGATTTTAACGGGCACGGCAGTGGCGGAGTCACCGTTCGCCACGAACACACGCTTTTCGCCTTCTTCGTCGCGATAGATGGCCTCGACCGGAACGACGAGAGCCTTCTTGTGAGTTTCCACAGGGATGTCCGCGCTGAGAAACACACCAAGGCGCAGCAAACCGCTCGAATTCGGCACGCGGATGCGAACCAGGCCCACGCCCGTGGCGGGATCAACGGAAGGCGAAATCGCCACGATGTTGCCGTCAAACTTCTTGTCTGGCACAGCCTCGGTGGTAACGGTGACGCGTTCGCCCGGATGCATTTTCGCGAGGTACTGCGCGGGCGCGTTGCCGAGAAATTCCACCAGCTGGAGATTGGCGACTTCGACGATCGGCTGCGCGGAGGTGCCGTCCACCTGTTCCCCTCCGCTGACGAAGCGCTTCGCCACCATGCCGTTGATCGGGGAGCGAATCTCAGTGCGCGCGAGCTGCAGGCGCGCGAGCTCGAGGGCGGCTTCGGACTGCCTCATGGCCGCCTGCGCGACGCTTTCTTGCGTGCGCGCATCCTCCAGGTCCTTGCGGGCCGCGATGCCCCGCTGGAAGAGGTCCTCGTTGCGGGCGTGCGAGAGCTTCGCGTTGTCGAGATTGGCCTTTGCTTGCTCGACGGCAGCTTCGGCCTGCTGGAGCTGGTCGTGATACGTGCGGTCGTCGAGCTTCGCCACGATCTCGCCGGCGTGAACGCGATCGCCTTCCGCCACGTTGAGTTCGGCCACGCGGCCCGACACGAGGGCGCTCACTTTGATGTCCTGGTTGGGCGGCGCGGCAGCGGTGCCGGTAAGGGTAAGCATTTGCGAAATGTCCGCGCGCGCCACCTTCGTCAGCGTCACTTCCGCTTTCGCGGAAGCTTCGGCACCCGCGTCGTCGGCAGCGGATTTGTGCGAGCAGCCTGCCGCGCCGAGCGAAAGTATCAGGCCGCACAAGAGAATTTGCGGGTTTCGATTGCGATGATTTTTCATCGTCCTTCCATTCAATCCAGCGGCGCGCCCACCGCTTCTTCCAGCGCGGAGAACGCGGATTGCACAGCCAACAAGCTATCGAGATACTGGCGCTGCACCTGATGTACTTCCTGCTGCGCGCTGAGAACCGTCAAAATGTTCGCTTTGCCCGACTGGTAGCTGTCTTCGGCCATTTGTTCGAGTTTCTGCGACGCGGGCAGAAGCGAATCGTGGTAAACGCGCGCCTCTGTGCGCCGCGCGACGAGGTCGAAGTAGGCGCTCTCCACCTTGGCGTCATTCGCGCGGCGAATCGCCGAAAGCTCGGTATCGAGCGCGCGTTCGGTTGCCAGTGATTGCGCGATCTCGCCCTGGTTGCGCGAGAAGATCGGGAGCTCCATCGAAAGTTGGCCGCGAGCGCCTTCCTTATAACCGCCCGGACCCGGCGAGTTAAAATCCACTCCGAACTCGACTCCCAGATTCGGCACGCGCTCCGCCTTGAAGAGCGCCGTCTGGCTCTTCTGCACTTTCTGTTCCTGGTTGATGCGCGCGATTTCGGCATTGGAAGCGCCGGCGCGCACAAGAAGGCCGTCGAGCGTCACTTCGGGCAGCGGCGCGGTGAGAACGTCGCCGAGATCCCAGTCCGTGGTGGGTGCGTCGTTCATCAGGGCGTTCAGATCGCTGAGCGCGACCTTTTCTTCCTGTTGGGCCACCTGTAAGTCAGCGTCCGCGCGAGCTGCTTCGAGGTCAGCCTGCGTGACTTCGAGCTGTGCGATGTCACCGGCCTGGAAGCGGGCCTGGGCGATGTCATGAAGTCGCTGCGCAAGTTTCAAGACGTCGGCTTGCTGCGCCGTCGTGCCGCGCGCGTGGGCGAGGGCGAAATAAGCGTCGCGAACTTCGTGGCGCACCTGGCGTTCGAGGGCGGCGATTTCCATTTCTGTTGCGCCGGTTTCCTCTTTGGCGACGTCGATGCGGCGCTGGCGTTTCGAGCCGAGCTCAATGGGCGTATCGAAGAAGAGGCTTTCGTGCGGAGTATCCCGGGCAGCTCCGAAGAACGCGGTGGGGTTGGGGTGTTGGCCCGCGATGCGGATGCCGGCTTGAGCAACGGCGCGCTGCGCGCGCGCGGCCGCAAGATCCAGGTTCTGGCGCTCAGCTAGATCGAGCGCCGCAGCCAGCGTCAGGCGCTGCGCGTTCGGTGCCGGCGTCTGCGACTCCTGCGCCCGCGTGAGGCCGGGGGCCCAGGCGGTCAGGACGGCCCAAGCAAGCAGTCCTCGCATCAACCTTGGGGTCAGTCTCACGGCACAATCCTTGTCCATGGCAACGCTTGCATGTGTCAATTCCCGCGGACGGCAAACGCTCGGTCGACCCGGCGAGATCCGCTATCGGAGCGCGACAGAATCGAAACGAGGCTAGCGAAGGTACATGAAAAACATCTGAAAGAGAATGGTTCGGCCCGCGCGCCACTCCTACTTTCTGGGCCACTTCAGTCTTTGGAGAGAGGAAGACGAACCTCGAACTTGGACCCTTTTGCGGCCATGCTTTCGACTCGAATTTCGCCGTGATGGGCTGCGGCGATCCAGTGTCCGATGGCGAGGCCCAGGCCGGTCCCACCGGATTCGCGGGAGCGGGCGCGGTCGGAGCGGTAGAACCGATCGAAGACGTGCGGGAGATCTTGTTCGGGTATGCCTATTCCCGTGTCGCGGATGGCGGCCACCGCGTAGCCGTCATCCGAACTCAGACTAACCCCGATCTCTCCGCCATTCGGCGTGTACTTCACGGCATTGTCGAGCAGGATGATGAACAGGCGCTGGAGCGAAGCGGCGTCGCCCTGCACCCAAACCGCGCTTTCCGGAATCGACTCCGAGAATTTCAACTGCTTGGCTTCGGCAAGAACCTTGGCCTCCCCGCAAGCGGCATGC
>Ga0073928_10000968_pt1 | contig 59010 bp, 50 predicted proteins | sample PaiPotPPA55metaG_FD_76969 | JGI IMG/M metagenome (GOLD analysis project Ga0073928, IMG submission 76969) | Iron sulfur acid spring bacterial and archeal communities from Banff, Canada, to study Microbial Dark Matter (Phase II) - Paint Pots PPA... ... | reverse complement strand
TTGTTGTTGAGGTGGTTAACACCTTCTCCTCTTTCAGGTTTCCTGAACTAAGTCAGCCCATCTGAAGTTCTATCTCTTAGCAACCCCAACCTAAGGAGGTTGCCTATGTTTGCACGCAATGTCTCGATTCATCTGAAATCCAATATGCTTTCCGATTACACGCGAACTTTTGAGAAGGACGTCCTTCCTCTACTTCGCAGACAGAACGGCTTTAAGGACGAAATCACATTCGCTGCTCCCGGCGGAGTTGATGTAACTGCAATCAGTTTGTGGGAAAACAAGAACGATGCCGAAGCTTACAACACCAATACCTATCCCGAAGTGTTGAAGACGATGGCAAGATTTATCGAGGGAACCCCCAAGGTTCAGACCTCAGACGTGGTCACCTCGACCTGCCACAAGATCGCCGTTCCCGCAGCCGCGTAGAACTGTGAGCTTTTCGCACGGGAAGGCGGCTAACCTCCGCCTTCTCGGCCAAGAGCACGTACGCATTCGTCGTTCGAAACCGAGGTACTCTTTGTGAAATCCCTTCTATTAGCGATTCTCTGTGTGTGCTTTGTCTTTAACGTCGCCGCTCTCACGCCCGATGTTCGAACTCACGCGCCACATAAGATTCAGGCGGGCGCTGGGCTTACCACCATGATGGGCGTAATTCAGGATGGCGATAAGTTGAGATTTGTAACCGACCAGAGAGCATGGAATGTGGACAATCCGGAGACACTTAAAGGGCACGAAGGACATTACGTGCGAGTGACGGCCCACTTCTACCCGAGCAAGGATTCAATTCACATCACCGAAGTGAACCTGCCCACCGCCAGTGAGACCAGGAAAGATAACGGAAAGTAAGTACGAGATACGGACCGGAATGCCCTGTTCTGGCCCTGATCTCTCTCTGCGTGCCGGCGCATGAAGGGTAGCGCTATTTCAAACCAAGCTTGCTGTTATATTGCTGGATAATCCTGTAGCACTCACACGCGGAGTCCTCCAGTTTCTTGCGGTTCAGAATCGTGACTGCGCCACGCGTGTATTTGATGGTCTGTTCTTTCTGCAAGATACCAGCTGCCAAGCTCACGCTAGGTCTTTCTGTTCCTAGCATGGTCGCGAGAAAATCGTGGGTGATGTGCAGCGACTCTGAATCCACTCTGTCCTGGGTCATCAGCAACCACCGCGCAAGGCGCTGCTTGATATCATGCAGCCGATTACAAGCGGCCGTCTGCGCAACCTGCATTCCCAAAAGTATTCCGTAGCGGCATAAAATCAACTGAAGGCCTGGAGTGGACTGTAAAGTTTTTCGCAACGCCCCGACCTCCACCCGAAACCCATCCCCCGCGATTTGTACAACTACTCTCAGCATGCCCCTGTCCAGGCCAACAGCCGCCGGGATTCCTGTGAAGCCCTCATTTCCCACCACACCGGTTTCGGCGGTTCTCCCATCTTTCATCGCGACGACAAGAGACAGCAAACCTCGATTGGGAAAATACGCATATTTCAGCTTTTCACCCGCCTCGTGAACGACCAGGTGGTGCGGCAGGTTGAGGAATTCGAGATGAGGACAGAGTGATCTGTAATCGTTATCGGAGGCCGACAGAAGTATTACGTTTGATATAGCTTTCCCTTCAGGGTTGGTGCGCTCGCCAGACTGCACGACTTCGAGGTTTTTGGTTGCCATAAACGTTTTCAGGGAACCAGGACCACAGCGAGATCCTGCCGTACTCGAAATTATACGACCGGCAACTCATGGGCTTTCGAATCGCGTGGGATGTCCCGCAACGCCTTGTTGCACTTCGCGTAATATTTCTCTGCAATCATTGACGAGGCTTTTGCTTCAGGGACGATGAAGAACTATATGGGCGTCGTGTCGCCATGGGCATTGCCTTGGGAACTGCGCTCGGGGTGGCATTACGCCAAGAGCCCAGTCTGGATCGCGATCGGAGCAGCCTTTGGGCGTGGTCTTCGGTCTAGTATGAATAGAGTAAAGCGAGGCGCCGTTAGTGTGACCGCTTGCGGGACTTGTCTTCGCTTTCCAACAGACGATCCAGCTCAATGACAAGCGCCATCATTTTCATGGAGTCTTTTTCATCACGGACTTCCTCGGCGACGCGACGCCAATCTCTAGGTTGTGGGGTCATGGGAACCGCCCTTCTCCATTCCAAGTTTCCTTTAAGCTAGTCTGGGTCGAAATCGACGTCTGAGCAATATTGCACATGTTTTATGCACAGAAGTACCTCGATGCAAATCGAGTGACGACCTTCAGCGACGGAAATTCGTGGTGAACAAAAGCGCAAAGAAGGCCAACGACGGAGGCGAGGACCATCGCAATAAATGCGAATGCTGGCAGTCCATTCTTCTCGCGATTGGGTGCACGTTCCATGTTTATTATTTTCAGAAAAAAGAGGCCGACTTCTCTATCCCCTGCTGCTTCGGCTCTTCCCGCCAGGAATTAAAGAGCTGCCCGCACGCGCGGCCCCGTCACGATTAATTTGATCGGCACGAACCGGGGGACCTTCGGCCCGGAAAATTACCACGTAGGTACTGTGTGCAATTGTGTATGGCCTTTTTTGACCAGCGGAGCGAGATTCATGAGCCGTATGATTTAGCCTCTTTTTCTATAGAAACGACATTCCACGTGGATTGATCGTGTCAAGGAAACGGGATGGCGAAACAGACTCTCGGTTTCAGTTCCACAGTTTTTCGCAAAAAGTTCCGTGACTGTATGAGTGTACGGAACTACCGAGACAACGAGATCATTTTTTCGCAAGGGGATGCTGCCGATGCTGTGTTCTACATCCAGAGCGGCACGGTGAAGCTGACTGTGGCTGCCACACGTCGCAAGAAAGCCATAATAGCCGTTCTGCTGCCGGGTAGCTTTTTTGGAGAAGGCTGTCTAGCAGGGCAAACTCAGCGAATTTCTACGGCGAGATCTATTGGGCAGTCCAATATTACTCGCCTGCAAAAAGACAGAACGATTCAGACACTCAAGCGAGATCCGCAGTTTGCAAGGCTGTTTATGGCATATCTTCTTTCCCGCGTTATTCGAGTCGAGGAAGACCTGGTAGATCAATTCTTCAATTTCAGCGAAAAGAGATTGGCACGGGTTCTGTTGCTGTTCGGACAAATAATCAAAGAATCGAAGCCGGAGCACCCCCTGAAGGTGAGCCAAGCAACCTTGGCGGAAATGGTTGGTACCACCCGCGCAAGGGTAAGCAAATTTATGGTTGCATTCAAGAAGAAGGGCTTCGTCAGCTACAACGGAGGCTTGCAAATAAACAGAGAACTTATCATCAGTTTCCTGCAAAGTCGGCCCATGTCTGTTGTCACCAAAACGTAGGACCCACTTTCAGGAAGCTTGGCCTAATTGACCATGACCGTTACGCGGAGGGTTTGTGATTAGAAGGGAACTCAGCCCAAAACAGGTACTAGCCGTCTTTTGCCCGACGTGCGGAGCCGCGCCGGGCGAGGCGTGTGAACTTAGCAGCGGTCAGCCTCGCACTTCGCCGCATCGCGACCGTCGATTGATCGCCGAAGACCAACCCTAGAACATCTGGTCCGCTGGAGTCACTCCTCGCTCACAATCAGAAGTTTTCAGACATAAAACAACTGCAGCGCTGCGTCTAGGAGTGGCCCAAGTGGAGGGCTTTAGCCGTTGAGGTTACCTCGGGGGCTAAAGCCCGGTCATATGGGGCAGCACTATTGCAGGCCTGAAGGCCTGCTCCACCCACTCGTTGGAAGTTTAGCTTTGAGGAGGGCGCGAAGCGTGGGCCATGGATTGCGTAGCAGCCGCTCATCTTGGGCCGCAACTTACCCACGATGAACAGCCCCTAATCTATCGTAGCGCTCCCGCTTCGATGATCATGCGTAGGCGAGCACCAGGGCGCCGCTGAAGATCAGTAGGCCGCCGAACCAGTGATGCCACGTCAGTTTTTCATGAAGAAAAATTGCGGCTAGGGCGATCGCAATCACCACACTCAGCTTGTCCACAGGCGCGACCCGTGAAGCTTCACCAAGCTGTAAGGCCCGGAAATAGCACAGCCAGGATAAGCCGGTAGCAATGCCGGACAGGACCAGAAAAATCCAGGTTCGCGTTCCAATCTCCGAGATTGACGCTTTGTTTGTGAAAAGAGCGACGGACCAGGCAAAGATCAGAATTACCACGGTTCTGATGGCGGTCGCCAAGTTGGAGTTCACGTGGGCGACTCCAACCTTCGCAAGTATTGCCGTAAGCCCCGCGAAAAACGCGGAGAGTAAAGCCCAGATAAACCAGTTCATAATGTGGCTTAATCTTTCTGCTTCATTGTTCTGCGTCGGATTGTAAAGCTTGACCAACCGCGCTATTATCCGTGGATTGCGGTCTGCGCGATCCAAGTCAGGTAATCCGGGTGAGGTAATCCGTGGCGCAGTGGCACCCTCCATCCTCGCAGTTAATGACTCCGATTCTACACTTCGGTGTTGCAGTCTTTTCCGTCACAGAACGCGCTTTCGAGCAATTCTCGCAGGATGAACTAGCGAGGCAAATGGATGATCCCCGCGATGCGGAAAACCGGAATCGACGTAGTGAGCGACACGCCTTGGGGCAAGCACTTTTGTGTCTTCTATGAAACCAAAGCTGATCTCCTCGAAATGACAGTGTCTTACCGCAAGGCTGGAAGACGGCTGATTTTTAATTGAAGCGCGGCGCGACTGTTCCGCGTGGCAACCGGATGGAGTCACATGGCTGCCGTGAACTTGATTGGCTCGTACAACTACGCGCTGGTGGCGCTTTCGGTGTTAATCGCCATCTTTGCGGCGTACGCTGCCCTGGGTCTTGCAGGCCGCGTAACGGCCGCGAGCGGTTGGACTCGCGCGGTTTGGCTGCTGGGCGGGGCCGGTGCGATGGGGACCGGCATTTGGTCCATGCACTACATCGGGATGCTGGCGTTCGTCCTGCCGATTCCCGTGGCCTACCATTGGCCGACCGTTCTGCTGTCGCTGGTTGCGGCCATTCTCGCTTCGGTGGTTGCCCTGGGCGTGGTGAGCCGACGGAAAATGGGTGCGTTCCGAGCGCTCGCCGGAAGTGTCCTGATGGGTGCGGGTATTTCGAGCATGCACTACATCGGCATGGCCGCCATGCGTTTACCTGCCGTATGCCAATTTAATTCTTTTCTCGTCGTCCTCTCCGTCGTGTTTGCGGTCCTGATTTCTCTCGCCGCGATTTGGATTACCTTTCACTTCCGAGATGAGAAAGCGGGGATCGGCCGAAAAAAGTTAGCCGGAGCGGTCGTGATGGGTGCTGCGATCCCCGTCATGCATTACACCGGCATGGCCGCCGCCAGTTTCACACGTTCGGGCATGCCAGCGGACCCATCTCATGCCGTAAGCATCTCCGCACTTGGCACCGCCGGAATAGCCGCCGTCACCTTTATCGTCCTCGGGCTGGCCCTGCTGACGTCCTGGATGGATAGGCGATTCGCAGTCCGGATCTTGGAACTGCAGGAAAAGAAGCTGCAGCGAAGCGAGGCGTACTTGGCTGAAGCTCAAAGGCTCAGTCGTACCGGGAGCTTTGGCTGGAGGGTTGCCGCCGGTGAGATCATCTGGTCAGAGGAAACATTTCGAATTCTTGAATTCGACCCAGCCATTGAACCTACAGTGGAACTCATACTGCAGCGAACCCATCCGCAGGACAGACCCTTCGTCCGCGAAACGCTCGATCGCGTAGCTCGGGACAGGAACGCGTTTGATTTTGAACACCGGCTGCTGATGCCAAATGGCTCGGTCAAGTGCATTCGAGTTGTGGGTCATCCCTCAATAAACGATGAATCGGGCAGCGTCGAGTTCGTAGGCGCGGTGATGGACGTGACGGAACGCAAACGCGCCGAACAGGCCCTGCAGCGCAGCGAAGCCTACTTGGCGGAAGCGCAGAAGTTAAGCCACACGGGCAGCTGGGCATGCAACATCGCGACTCGAGAGATGATCCACTCGTCTGAGGAACACCATCGCCTGTTTGGTCTCGATCCGCAGAGAGAGGGGATACCTGCATTCGGTGAATTTTATCAGCGCATTCATCCGGAAGATCGTGACCGGACCGTTGACGATCTCGAGAAGGCAATCCGCGCAGGAACTAATGTCGAGGCGCGTTTCCGAGTCGTAATTCCGGAAGAGGAGACACGCTACATGTACGGAATAGGTCACCCTGTTGTGCAACCGTCTGGCAACACCGGCGAGTTCGTGGGTGCCGTGATGGACGTTACCGAACGGAATCGGGCAGAGGCGCTGCGTGATGGAGAGAGCGGCATTTTGGAGAGGATTGCGCGCGATGCTCCGCTCGAGGAAACGCTGGGAAACCTGGTCCGCGTCGTGGAATCGCAATTTGCCGGCTTGCTTTGCTCTGTCCTGCTCCTCGATGAGGACGGAGAACACGTGCGGCACGGCGCTGCTCCCAATCTTCCTAAGGCGTACAGCGAGGCCATTGATGGCCTTTCCATCGGACCGAAGACAGGATCATGCGGCACCGCCATGTACCGCAGAGAACCTGTTATAGTCATCGACATTTTCCAGGATCCGCTCTGGGAGGGCTACCGAGATATGGCCGCGCGTTATGGGCTGCGCGCCTGCTGGTCCACTCCCATACTTTCGCATTCGGGTAAAGCGCTGGGCTCATTCGCCATGTATTACCGCGAACCCCGCAGTCCGAGCCCGGCTGAGACCAGCGCTCTGGAAATGGCCACCCATCTCGCTGGCATTGCGATTGAACGAAAGCTGGCGCGTGAAGAGCGCGAACGATTGCGGCAGGCCCAGGCGGATCTCGCACACATAAACCGAGTGACCACCATGGGCGAGTTGACAGGTTCTCTGGCGCACGAGATCAAGCAGCCGATTACCGCAGCGGTAACCGACGCCAGAACCTGCGTGCGATGGCTTCGTCGCGATGAGCCCGACGTGGCAGAGGCATGCGCAGCGGCATCGAGAGTGGTAACAGACGTAACCCGCGCGGCGGACATTATTAGCAGAATCGGCTCGCTGTTCAAGAAGGGCGCTCTGCAGCACGAGTTCGTCGATCTAAATGAGCTCATTCAAGAAATGATTGTCCTACTGCGGAGTGAGGCCGCCCGGTACTCGATTTTGATTCGCTCCGAGCTCGCCGAGGGGCTGCCCGAGATCATGGCAGACCGGGTCCAGTTGCAGCAGGTATTCATGAACCTGATGCTCAATGGCATCGATGCCATGAAGGATGCCGGCACAGCAGGTGAACTGACCATAAAGTCACAGCAGCTCAAGGATGACCAATTGTTGGTATCCGTCAGCGATACGGGAATCGGATTACCGCAACAGCAAGCCGAACAAGTGTTCAATGCGTTCTTTAGTACGAAGGCCCACGGTACGGGGATGGGACTGCCAATCAGCCGCTCCATTATCGAGTCTCACGGAGGCCGTCTGTGGGCTACCTCCAACTCGGGCCGGGGCGCAAGCTTTCATTTCACTCTGCCAAGCAAAGGCCAAAGCCATAGCGCTTCGGCACAAGGCGACATTCCTCAGAGCGCCTAGTCAGTTCCAGAGCCGCGCGGAGTTCTAAGCACTTATAGGATTCCACACTACTTAATCCGACGCCGCGTAAGATTTACCAGCGGTCTGCGACTGATTGCGCGATGTTATCCTTAAAGCATCACTCCACACCGGGCTGTAATCCACATGTCAAATTCAAACATCCCAGAAACACCGATGAAGGCCGAATCAGGCGAGTCGTTCGGCACAATTCTTTCGCAATTTGAGCGGAGCCACGCTTCTAAGAACACAGAAGGATTGCGCGAGGGCACGGTGGTGTCGGTTTCGTCCGACTCAGTGGTCATTGATCTCGGATTCAAGACGGAAGGCGCACTGCCGCTTTCAGAATTCCAGAACGACCGCGAGGCAGTGAAGCCGGGCGACAAGCTGCAGGTCACGATCAAAGGGCGCGATCCCGAAGGCTACTACCTGCTGACGCGAAGCAAGGCGGCGCGGCCGACGGACTGGGCGGCATTGGAAAGGGCTTTTGCAAATAAGACCACGATTGTTGGAACCGTCACCGGCGTGGTTAAGGGCGGCCTGAGCGTTGACGTCGGCGTGCGTGCTTTTATGCCGGCGTCGCGCAGCGGAGTGCGGGATGCGGCCGAGATGGAGAAATTGGTCGAGCAGGAGATCCGTTGCCGCATCATCAAACTCGATGCCGCCGATGAGGATGTTGTCGTCGATCGGCGCGCGGTGGCTGAAGAGGAAGAGGAAAAGGTAAAGGACCGGCGCTACTCCGAATTAAAGGAGGGCGAGCCGGTCAACGGCACAGTGCGAAGCCTCACCGATTATGGGGCGTTTGTAGATGTCGGCGGGACCGATGCGCTGCTTCATGTCAGCGATATTTCCTGGAGCCGTGTTAGCAAACCTGCGGACGTGCTTTCGGTTGGGCAGCAGATCGAAGCAAGAGTTCTGAAAGTCGATCCCGAGAAGCGGCGAATTTCGATTGGGATGAAGCAGCTTCAGCCGCATCCGTGGGATTCGGTGCCGAGCAAGTACAAAATCGGCGACCGCGTCCGCGGCACCGTGACGCGCGTGATGGACTTCGGCGCATTCGTTGAATTGGACGCAGGAGTCGAGGGAATGATTCACGTTTCCGAAATGTCGTGGGTCAAGAAGGTGCGGAAGCCGAGTGACCTGGTGAAGCCAGGAGAAACGGTTGAGGCTGTCATTCTTGGAGTGAATGCGAGTGAACAGCGCATGGCGCTGGGGTTGAAGCAGGCGCTGGGCGATCCGTGGGCCGATGCGGCGCAAAAGTTTCCAGTTGGGTCAGCGGTCGAGGGCCCGGTGATGAGCCTCACCAAGTTTGGCGCGTTCGTGCAGGTGTCCGAGGGCGTAGAGGGTATGGTCCACGTCAGCGACATCAGCGCGGAGAAGAGGATCAATCATCCGCAGGATGTGCTGAAGGTCGGCCAATTGGTAAAAGCACAGGTGCTGGAACTCGACACCCAGAAGCGAAGACTGAAGCTTGGCATGAAGCAATTGGTTCCGACAAGCATTGACGAATACGTTGTTGAGCGCCAGCAAGGGGATGTGGTCAGCGGTCGCGTCGTAGAAGTTTCGGGCAACTCGGCGCAAGTGGAGCTGGGAGAAGGAATTCGAGCAGCGTGCCAGATTTCACAGGCGAAGCAAGAGGATGCCAATCAGTCCGCTGGGGCAAGGACCGATGTGGCTTCGCTGAGCTCGATGCTCGCAGCGCACTGGAAAAGCGGAGCGGTTGCAGAGTCATCGAAGCCGCAGGAAATCCAGCCGGGACAGATTCGGAAGTTTCGCATCACGAAGCTGGATCGGACAGCGAAGAACATCGAAGTTGAACTTGTGTAGTGGCGAATGCCGGCGCCGGTCCGCTCCGCGATTATGTCGCATGCGCTCCGTTCTCAACACGCATGGCGAATAAGCTCAACAATAATTGGTAGGAGACCGCAACCGTTGCCGCCGATCATCAATGCTCAGAAAATCTCGAAGTCCTTTGGAGCGAAACCGCTCTTTGAGGATGTATCGTTCACGGTTTCTGAAGGAAGCCGGATTGGGTTAATCGGGCCGAACGGGTCAGGGAAGTCCACGCTGATGCGGACCCTGGCCCGAACCGAAGAGCCCGATAGCGGGAACGTGTCGATCCGCAAGCGTCTGCGACTGAGTTATGTCGAGCAAGATTCTCGGTTCAAAGCCGGGGAAAGTGTGCGGGAGGTCATCGAGAGAGCGCTTAAGAGTTCGGCGAATATCGACTCGGAGCATGGCGCACACTTTGCGGAGACGCTTGGCCGTGCGGGGTTCGAGAATCTCGAAGCAGAAGCGGCCGCGTTGTCCGGAGGCTGGCAGAAGCGCCTCGCGATTGTAGAAGCGCTGGTCCAGGCCCCTGACGTTTTGCTGCTCGATGAGCCCACGAATCATCTGGATCTCGCCGGAATTGAGTGGCTTGAAACTTTGCTGGAGGAAGCCGCGTTCGCCTGCGTAGTGGTAAGCCACGACCGCTATTTTCTGGAGAATGTGGCCACTGAGATGGCGGAGCTCAGCCGCGCGTATCCCGATGGGTTGCTGCGGGTCCGAGGAAATTACAGCGCGTTCCTGGAAAAGAAAGAGGAGTTCCTGCATGCGCAGTCGAAACGGCAGGAGGCGCTGGAAAATTTGGTCCATTCGGAAATCGAGTGGCTGCGGCGAGGAGCGAAAGCGCGCACTCGTAAATCGAAGGCACGCATTGATAAGGCCGGGGAGCTTATGGGCGAACTCGCCGATTTGAATGCGAGGACCCGCAGCGCAAGCGCGCAAATTGATTTCTCGGCGACTGATCGCAAGACCAAGCGCTTGATCGAACTCCATAACGTCAGCTGTGAAATCGGAGATCGTACGTTGTTCGAGCGGCTCAACTTCGTCATTACGGCCGGCATGCGGGTCGGATTAGTGGGGCCGAACGGTAGCGGCAAAACCAGTTTGCTCCGCATCTTGCGCGGAGAATGGATACCCACTGGCGGAGAAATTCGTCGCGCTGACTGGTTGCGCATTGTGTATTTCGACCAGAGCCGAGAGCTCGATTTGAACATGACGTTGCGCCGCGCTCTCGCACCGGACGGAGACTCGGTTGTCTATCAGGACCGCGTAATTCACGTTGCGTCCTGGGCGGCGAAATTTCTGTTCACCGGCGAGCAGCTCAACCAACCTGTCGAGCGACTTTCCGGAGGCGAGCGGGCACGGGTGTTGATCGCGCAGCTTATGCTGCAGCCAGCGGACGTTCTCCTGCTGGATGAGCCCACTAACGATCTTGATATCCCCACACTAGAAATCCTCGAAGAAAGCCTGCTCGAGTTTCGCGGTTCGCTAGTGTTAGTGACGCATGACCGCTACATGCTGGATCGCGTCTCAAATATCGTGTTGGGCCTGGATGGACAGGGCAACGCAGAAAGTTTTGCGGACTACGCGCAATGGGAGTCGTGGCAGGCGGAACTGAAGTCGGGGATGAAAGCGCCCGTCCGCTCGACTCTTGTTGCGGGCTCTCCCGAGCCGGCGGTTTCGGCAAAGAAGAAGCTCTCGTATATGGAAGCGCGGGAATATGCCGGCATTGAGCAACGCATTAGCGATGCCGAGCGGCTGCTGGAAAGCAAACGCACTGAGTTAGAGAATCCGGCAATTGCGAGTGACGGCTCCAGGCTTGTGGCGGCCCAGGCGGAAATGAAAAGTGCGCAGAAGAACTTGGACGACCTCTACGCGCGGTGGGCCGACCTTGAAGAGAAGGCAGGGAGTTTGCCGCGCTCCCACAGTCGGTAGACGTGTCAGTGTGAAGGCGGAATTGCAGTCCAAGCGGAGCGGTTGCGCGACGACTCCAGCACAGCGTTGATAAATTTCACGCCGTCAACACCGTCCGCCACACTAGGGACCAGCATTGAGTCTGGGTTAGGCGGGCGTTTCTCGATCTTGGCGGTGATCTGTTCAGCGAGGTCGGTGTAGAGTTGCGCGAACGCCTCTAAGTATCCTTCGGGATGGCCGCTTGGAATGCGGGTTGCATGAGCGGCAGCGCGTCCGGCACCGGGGCCACCGCGCGTAATTATGCGACGCGTTTGTCCCAGAGATGTAAAGATAAGAGCGTTTGGATCTTCCTGCCGCCATTCGAGTCCGGCTTTTTCGCCATAGACTCGTAGACTCAAGTTGTTTTCGTTTCCGGGTGCAACCTGGGTTGCCCAGAGCCCTCCTTTTGCTCCTTTCGCGAAGCGCAGCATCACGTGAACGTTGTCATCCAGACGCCTTCCGGGAACGAACGTAGTCACATCGGCTGCAACTTGCTCGCAAGATAATCCGGTTACGAAACACGCCAGATTGTAAGCGTGGGTCCCGATATCGCCCAACGATCCTGCTGGTCCGCTGCGTGCAGGATCGGTGCGCCACGCTGCCTGCTTTTGTCCAGTTTTCTCAACTGGAGTTGTCAGCCAATCCTGCACGTACTCGACTTGGACCAATCTTATTGGTCCAAGTTCGCCGGCGTGGACCATTTCACGCGCCTGCCGAATCATGGGATAACCGGTGTAATTATGAGTCAAGCCGAACACCAAGGCAGTTTGCTTCACTGTCGCAGCTAAGTCCAACGCATCCCCGAGCGTTGTGGTCAGAGGCTTGTCGCAAATGACGTGAATGCCGGCTTCGAGGAACGCCTTTGCCGGAGCGTGGTGCAAATTGTTCGGCGTAACGATCGAGACCACTTCAATTCCATCTGGTCGTTTCGACTCAGCCGCTGCCATTTCCTCGAAGCTGCGGTATGCGCGCGGAATGTGCAGCTCTTTTGCGCCGGAGAGGCTTCGTTCGGGATCTGAGCTAAGAGCGGCGGCAACCAGTTCGTAACGATCATCAAGGCGCGCGGCAATTCGATGCACCGCGCCGATGAAGGCTCCGGGCCCACCGCCGACCATGCCGAGACGCAATCGGCGATTTTGGCGCTGATTCGAGGCATCAATCGGCATCTGCGCTTCCTTTCTTATTTCTTGGTCTCATTTACGAGACCCGGCATTCTGCGGTTCTTCTTCACCTTTAAGAGCGAACGCCACGTAAACGCCGCCGGAAGGTGATTTCAAATCTTTGCCGCCGCCAGCTGCGATGACAACAAATTGCCGGCCATTAATTTCGTAGGTGATGGGCGTGGCATTGCCGGAGAAGGGAAGTGTCGTCTCCCAAAGCAGTTCTCCGGTGGACTTATCGAAGGCGCGAAACTTCTTGTCATAATTAGTTGCGCCGATGAAGAGCAGACCGCCGGCGGTCACAATCGGCCCGCCGTAATTTTCGCTGCCGGTCTTTGTCATACCCTTCTCGGCGAGTTCAGGATATTCGCCTAATGGAATCTTCCAGGCATATTCGCCGGTGTTCAAGTTGATCGCATTCAACGTGCCCCAAGGCGGGGCTACCGCAGGATAACCGTCGGGGTCATGAAACCGGGTGTATCCGGAAAACCGGAAGCGCATCAGCGGCGGAGAGGGTTGTCCGGACGACAACTCTTTGTTCTCACCCTCGCTCACATAATTAACCAGCGCGTTGACTTCATCTGCGGTGAGATTGGGAAAGCCGGGCATTCGCCCGCCGCCCTTCTGAATTCGAGCTCTGATCTGCTCCTGAGTCATGCGATCGCGAATTCCGACCAGCGAAGGGAAGAGCGGCGGCGAACCCTTCATATCATCGCGATGGCAAATTGTGCATTGACTTTGATAAACCCCCTTGCCGCTGAATGGGTCGCCGGTGTTTTCGGCGAGTTCGACCGCCCATGGCATTTCGTTGGAATTGACGTAGACAATTCCGGACTCCGGATCGAACGCCGGCCCACCCCACTCTGCACCGCCATCGAAGCCAGGAAAAATGACGGTGTTCTGTTTCGTGCTGAGGGGAACGAATTGTCCCTCGCTGCGATAAGTCCGAAACTGCTCGAGTACCCACTGGTGGGCTTCGGGAGTTCGGTTGGTGAGCATATCTTCCGTCAGGCGCTGGCGAGCATAGGGCGCGGGCTTCGTGGGAAGCGGTTGTTCTTCAGCGGCGACTTCGCCTGGCAGTTCGCTCGGCGGGTATTTGTGAGACTCGACCGGGAACAGCGGGTTGCCTGTCGCACGATCAAACAAGTAAACGAAACCTTGCTTGGTTGTCTGAGCGACTGCATCGATTTGTTTACCGTCGTGCGTCACGCTAACCAGAGCGGGAGGCGCGGGGAAATCGCGGTCCCACAAATCGTGATGCACACCCTGGAAATGCCAGATGCGCTGTCCGGTTTCGGCGTTGAGCGCGAGTACGCAATCGGCGAATAAGTTGTCGCCTAAACGGTCGCCGCCGTAAAAATCAAAAACGGCAGAGCCCGTGGGCGCGTACAAAATGCCGGTCTTCGGATCAACCGTCATTCCGGCCCAGTTATTGGCAGAGCCGCTTTTCTGCCAGGCATCTTTCGGCCAGGTGTCATAACCGAACTCGCCGGGATGCGGAATGGTGTGAAAGCTCCAACGCAGTTTTCCGGTGCGAACGTCGTAGGCGCGAATGTCGCCGGGAAGGGCGGGCAAAGTCTCGGGCAGGCGGCCGCCGACGATGAAGAGATTTTTGTAAATGACGGCCGGACTGGTCAAGGCAATGAAAGCGGTGGCCACATCGCGACCGAGACCTTCGCGCAGATCCACACGACCATGATCACCGAAACTCAGGATTGGCTGGCCGGTTTCGGCGTCGAGCGCGTAAACGAAGTTCATCACGCCGACAATGATTCGGCGATCTTTGTTGTCGGCGCTGGCCCAATAGGCAAGACCGCGGTCGGGCTGGGTACCGGCTATGCCGGAATCAAATTTCCATTTCAGTTTGCCGCTCGCAGCGTCGAGAGCGAAGACTTTCTGCGACGGCGAAATGCCGTAGAGAACGCCACCTATTTCGATGGGGCTGGTCTGCAAACCCCCGGTTTCTTCGGTGTCGTAGGACCACGCAACTTCGAGCCGCTTTACGTTGGATTTGTTGATCTGCGCGAGCGGTGAGTAATGCGTCATTTCCGGGTTGCCGCCGTAGGCCGCCCAGTCCTGAGTCGGTTTAGGTTCGGAGTTTTGTGAATACGCGCGCAAGAGCACGACGAAGATGAGAATGCATGAGAACCACCCAAACCGTAGTGGAGTCATCGGCCAATTAAAACATATGCTTCGGGCTGAGTTGAATATCGCGTCGCAGCTCGAAAGCTGCACACGAACAATAAGATGCCGTTTTACTTCAGCTCCCTGACCCAGATGTTCCGGAAACTGAGGGGCTCGCTGTGATCGCCGTGCGCCTGCAGCTTAATCGGCGCCGCGTCGTATTGCTTGTAAAACGGCTGGCCGATGTAGAGCGTCTGGCCCTTCAATTCAAAGTGATTCTGCACCAGTACGCCATTGAAGAAGACCGTGACATACGCTGGAATTTTGAGCGATCCGTCGGCATTGAAGGAGGGCGCGGTCCAAACCACGTCGTAGCTTTGCCACTCTCCCGGCTTGCGGCCGGGATTCGCGAGCGGAATGGCTTGCTTGTAGATGCTGCCAGCCATGCCGTTGACGTAGGTCTGATTGTTATACGAATCGAGAACCTGCAACTCGTATCCGGCATCGCCGGGACCAGTCGAGGCAAGAAAAACGCCGCTGTTACCGCGCGCCTGGCCGCTGCCCGTAATGTTCTCCGGAACTTTCCATTCAATGTGAAGCTGATAGTCACGGAAGCTGCGTTTGGTTTCGATGTTACCGGAGGCCTTATTCACCGTGAGAATGCCGTCAGCAACGATCCACTTGGCCGGCGACTTATCTTGCGCCGAGACCCACTCGTCGAGATTGTTTCCGTCGAAGAGGATGATTGCGTCAGACGGAGGCGCCTTGCAGTCGGTCCCCGATGTGACTACTTTGGGCACGGGCTGCCAGAGTTCAGTGTCTTCGGGTTTGGCCTTTGGCGCGGGAGATGTTGTGGCAGATTGCCCTGCGCCAGCTTGAGGCGCGGACTGCTGAGCGTAAAGACTGTGGCCAATCAGCAGGAGAGATAGAAGAAGGAAGGTCGAAAATTGAAGTCGCATGGTGCTCAAGAGAATAAATCAAGAGAAGGCATTCCGTGGCGGCGAAAAGCAGAAAAGCAAAAACCAGCTGTCTGAGCTCGCAGAGGGGATGCCGAAGCCACAAAACTTGATAGCATCAATGCGAAAAATCACAGTCGAGGCATCTCCCGATGAGTACCAGCTGGGAGAGGCATCTGGTGTGCAGTGGCACCGAAGCCGTAGGAATGTTCAGCCGTCACAGACAGACCGCAGCGCACCCGCCACAAACGACACTAAGGTGATCCGCGCGAGATCCCTCGCTCGGCTGAAGAACGCCGAGGTTCGGGATGACGCATTTCAAAAAGAAAAGCGGCGCCACCCAACGCATCCTGTGAGACGCGTCATCCGGAAGACCGGCGCTTTCACTACGCGCGGCTTCCCGGGAAACTACGCGGATGCGCAAACATTTGCCACGCTTAGAACAAGAGCTGAGTAAGCTTGCGTCCTCCGCGCCCTCTTTTTTGGGAGGGACCTAACTCGAAAAACCTAGGAAGATTTCTTGGCCCTTTTCGGTGCTCCAATAGCTGCAATTCTTGAATTCTTGCGGCCGCGACGGAAATAGCTTCGAGCTCTTCATTTTCCAGACCAGCTGAGTAGCCTTCATGAATTACAGCTAGTGATTGACGGCAATTGTGTCGAGCCGTGCCATCGCGGCACAGTCAACTTTGCGGTTTGCATGTCGGGCCCTCTCTAGCAATGCTTTATCATTGCATCTGGATTGCCGGCCCGATGGATTCTTCACGTACGGTCAGCTCGATTGCAAGTGCACCCGCTGCATCGGATCGTTTAATTAAGGACGACGACCGGGGTCTCTCCGCGCGTCGATCAAAGATGCCGCGGTCAATTGCGGTCCGCTACGGAACCGCGCTGCTTCTTGCCGGCACAGCTCTTCTGGCGACGCTTGGGATACAACGTCTCTTCGCTTTCCCGTATCCGTTTGTATTTTTGTTCTTCGGTGCGGTGATGTTAAGCGCGTGGTTCGGCGGAGTGGGAGCTGGACTTTTTGCGGTCCTGCTGTCGACGGTTTTTGTCGATTACTTCTTTGTGCCTCCGTTTTACTCATGGCAAATAAGTACGACGGCTGACACGTATTTTGTGGCCTTTGTCATTTGCGCTCTGGTGGCGACCTGGGTCAGTTCAGCAAAAAAGCGGAGCGAGGAAGCGCTTCGAGAGGCCCGCGACCAGTTGGAGGCCAAAGTCTCCGAACGAAGCGCTGCTCTGATGCAGACCCAGGCCGAACTTGCTCACCTTTCGCGGGCGCTCAGCATGGGAGAGCTCACCGCCTCTATTGCACACGAAATTAGCCAGCCTCTTACGGCGGTAGTAACCAACGGGCACGCGTGTATGCAATGGTTGTCCGCGAGTCCACCAAATTTGGAGAAAGCCCGGCAGAGTACGGAGAGCATTATTCAGGACGGCACCCGCGCCGGAGCAGTGGTGGGACGCATCCGTGCACTCTTCAAGAAAGAGGAGCCAGTCAAAAACTGGGTCGACATAAATGAAGTCGTTCAGGAGTTGGTGGGATTTTTGCGTCATGAAGCGGTGAGCCGTCATATTTCTATTCGTACGGAACTCACTTCGCCCCTGCCATTGGTGAAAGCCGATCGTGTTCAACTGCAACAGGTAGTCCTGAATTTGATCATGAACGGGATGGACGCGTTGCGCGAAGCATCGCCTGTGCAAAAGGAAATCGTGATTAGATCTGGCCGCCAGGGCCCGACTGAAATTCTCATTGCAGTCGAGGACTGGGGTATCGGTCTCGATCCGCAAACTGTCGACAAGATCTTCGAGCCATTCTTCACGACGAAGCCACACGGCATCGGGATGGGGCTGTCCATCAGTCGGTCGATTGTTGAATCTCACGAAGGTCGATTGTGGGCAGAGACAAAGCCAGCTGGCGGCGCCATTTTTCAATTTACTTTACCTATTCACTAGCAGGGTCTCAATGGATGACGGTCGTCCAACAATTTTTGTAGTTGATGACGATGCCTCTGTCAGGGACGCTCTCGGCAATCTCCTGGAGTCCGTTGGGTTTAACGCTCAGGTATTCGGATCGACGGAGCAATTCCGGCGCGCCTCGCGACCTGACTCGCCCAGCTGCCTGGTACTCGATGTTCGGCTTCCGGGCGCGAACGGACTAGATTTCCAGCAAGCTCTGGAACGAGCTGGCATATCGATACCGATTATTTTCATCACTGCGCACGGTGATGTTCGTAGTGCGTCGCGAGCGCTGCGAGCCGGCGCCGTGGAGTTCCTGATGAAGCCTTTTCAGAAAGATGAGCTTCTGGCTGCGATCCATCAAGCCCTGGAACGTGATCGCTCTCAACGGGTTGAACATGCGGAGCTGGCGGTCCTGCAGTCGCGCTTCGCCGAGCTCACATCTAGAGAGCGTGAAGTTCTGGATCTGGTTGTCAGCGGATTAACCAACAAGGAAATTGGCAACAAATTGGGAATCAGTGAAGTCACAACCAAAATACATCGCGGCCAGGTGGTGCGTAAGATGAATGCCACTTCCCTGGCCGAATTGGTAAGAATGTCGGACAAGTTAAAGCCGCGCATCGCCCGATGATCCGCCGGTTATCTCCTCTATAAGCGATTTCTATCGAAACCCATACCACAGGATGATTGTCTTGCACTGGAAGACTACGTAGCTTCAAGTGATGAGCGCAACTGCGGACTGGCGTCCGCCGGCACGACTATCCCAATCGATCGGCGTGCCTGACCTCAGCCGGGCAACCGAGAACGCGACCGTCGCATTCCTGCGCCGAATTGCCGCCCGCATTTCTGAAGCCGTGCCCTTGGAAGAAGTCCTAGGTGAGATCGTCGAATTTGTTGCCACGCTTGTTGTATGTGACTCGTGCTTTATTTATGTGCTTGAAGGGGAGGAACTCGTGCTGCGCGCCTCCAAGAATCCGCATTCAGAAGTCGTAGATCGCCTGAAACTGAAGCTCGGACAGGGCATCACGGGCTGGGTAGCCCAACACAGAGAGCCCGTGATCATTGCGCAAGATGCGGGAATAGACCCACGTTTCAAGTTGTTCAACGAACTGCCCGAAGACCGTTTTGAAGCGTTTCTCTCAGTGCCTCTGGTGAGCCGAGGACATCTAGTTGGAGTAATCAATGTCCAAAACCGCGATCCTTATCGTTTCAGCGACCGTGAAATAGGGCTGGTGTCGACGATCGGATTTTTGGTGGGGGCAGAGATTGAAATGGCGAGGCTCGAAGAACAGAACTCGGAACTAACGGAGCGGCTGGAGTCGCGCACTCTGGTTGAGCGGGCCAAAGGAATTCTGCAAAGCGATCTAGGAATCAGCGAGTCTGATGCGTATCAACGGCTACAGCGTCAGAGTCAGCAGATCCGCAAACCCATGAGAGAAATTGCCCAAGCGATCGTGCTGAGTCATGCTATTAAGAGCGGTTCAACCGCGTAGCGGCTTTCTTCCTTTTGCTTTGCCGCGTCTAGCATCCACTTTGAGCCAATCGTAATTCTGTAATGCCGACAATAAAAAGTTTGAATTTGACTTCGTTGGTTCGTGCCGCCATAATCCGCTTACATTTTTTGATTTAGTTCCCTCCTTTCGACGCCGAAACGAGGCAAGTCTACAGGCACGACGCGGTGCCGATTCCGTAACAACATTTGAGCCGATAAGTTTGCACACACCACGGAAACGTGTGGCAAACGCCGAAGTTTGCACAAGCGACGCATTCGGACATTGGGCATTTGTGTCGGCGGAAGCAGGCAGTGATCGAGCGGTGAAGACTGCGTCGGAGTTTGTAGAGGAGGGAGATGAGGTGGATTTGGGATGCCTCCGAGTTCGTGAGGAAAGTCCGATGTCGTATGCGCTTTGGGGAGTTGTCGCGAGCGTCGTTAGAGCTTTTGCGGCTGGAACTGCGGCAACACGAGGCGGAGTGCGAGTGGTTAATACGCCCGAACGATCAGTGGGACCGAGACTTGCCGGTGGCGTGGCAGGCAAGAAACCAGATGGAGCAGACCCTGCGCGATGCGATGAGACTGCGAGAGTTTTTGTTCTCGTCACTTCCGGAAATTCATCGGGCACGCGTCGAGGCCTATCGCCAGCACCAGGGCGAGCTGGAACTCATCATTTCCGGAACTCTCGACAGAGCCGATGTAGTGGCTCCGAAAATCGCGTCGCTGGTAATGCGCGCCAAGCTCCACGGCTTCAGGTTCTGTCTGGAAGACGGAATTCTGCAGCCTTTGCAAACCGATGCCGGCAAGTTCGTTTTTGCAGATTAACGAGTATGTGAATCTTGAAATAAAAGTCAGCAACATCAAATTTAATTTCGAACAAGGAGAGTAAAAGCATGAGGGCAATTAGAAGGCGAGAAAGACAGCTTTCGCTATCAGAAAAGTGTTCGCGATTGTGTAGCCGCCTACAACAGCGGGAGTGGCAGCGCTACGGAGGCACTCTGCTGGGAGGCAAACTGCTCGGCCTTGGCATGGTTCTTCTCCTCATGCTCGTCGTGTCGGGGATCTTTTTTACAACCGTCCATGCACAAAGTGGTACTCCCGAGGTGAAGGCGTCCGACGTTGTGAATCCAGTTAACACCGCCTGGACCCTGGTGGCTGCCTTTCTGGTTTTCGGCATGCAGGTTGGCTTCACGATGCTCGAAGCGGGTTTCTGCCGATCGCGGGAAACCGTCAACGTCCTGGTGGAATGCGTGGTGGACACCTGTCTCTGCGGCATTCTGTTCTACGCCGTCGGGTTCGCCTTCATGTTCAGCCACGGCAACGGATTTATTGGCTATCACTGGTTCTTCCTGCAGAATGCGCCAGCGACGTATGAAACAACAGGCGTGGCCTTCCTAGCGGTCTGGATCTTCCAGTTTGCCTTTGCCGACACGTGTTCAACTATCACGTCAGGCGCGATGATTGGTCGAACGGGATTCGTTGGCGATCTCCTTTACAGCATCTGCGTCACCGGTTTTATCTACCCGGTCATCGGACACTGGGCCTGGGGTCCGGACGGCTGGCTGGCGAATATGGGGAGCGCTGGAAATTTCTTCCCGTCACTCGGGATGGGCTTCCATGATTTCGCCGGATCGACGGTGGTTCATACCATCGGCGGATTCATCGCATTGGCTGGCGCCATCGTTCTGGGTCCGCGGCTCGGGCGCAAATTTAAACGAGACGGTGGCCAGCCCATGCTGCCGCACGATCTGACCATCGCCGTCAGCGGCGGACTTATTCTTTGGTTCGGCTGGTACGGGTTCAATCCCGGCAGCACGCTTTCCGCGATGGACTTCGTTGGAATCGGGCGCGTGGCAACAAATACAACGCTCGCAGCATGTTCGGCCGGGCTCACCTCTATCCTTTACGGGTACTTCAAAATGAAGACGTGGGACGCCGGCTACACGACGAACGGATTTCTGGCTGGGCTGGTTGCGATTACCTGTCCTTGCTATTGGGTCAGTCCAACCGGCGCAGTCCTGCTTGGCGGGATTGCTGGAGTGCTGGTCATTGTCGGAGTCGATGCTCTCGAATGGCTGCGAATTGATGATCCCATCGGAGCCGTGCCGGTTCATGGTCTTTGCGGCATCTGGGGAACGCTCTCACTCGGCTTGTTTGCCTGTGGCCAATATGGTTCGACTGGACCTATCGCTCCTGACAATTCGGCGCCATTGAAAGGACTCTTCTATGGCGGAGGGATGCAGGTGCTTAAGGCCCAAATCATCGGGAGCGCTTGCATAACCCTGGCCACGTTCGCGGTAGCCATGGTTGTGATGTACGTAGTGAATGCGATGGGTTTGCTGCGCCTGCCCAGAGAGGCAGAGCTCTACGGCATGGATCTGCACGAGCACGGAATTTCGGCCTATCCGGAATATGTTATCTCGGCAATTGGGGCGCCGGGAGGCATGGAGCAGGAACTACCGATGTCGCAGGCAGCGAAAGCCACAGCGGCAGTAGGTTCTCTTACTCGCGCAATAAGCTAACTACGCGTTGTTTTACGTTCATGGAGAGCTGGAGGTAGAGGGTTTGCCTCCAGTTATTCCGGAGCATCACTACCAAGGAGCCGAGATGATAAAAATTGAAGCCATAATTCAACCCAACCGATTCGACGCCGTTAAGCAAGCGTTGATCGATATTGGTGTTGAGGGAATGACGATTTCAGAAGTGCGGGGCCACGGCCGGCAAAAGGGGCATAAGGAGACCTACCGTGGCGGGGAATACAGCGTGGACTTGCTCCCCAAAGTCAAATTTGAGCTTGTTGTGCAGGACCAGGCGGTCGACAAGGCGGTTGACACGATTGTGAAAAACGCCGCGACCGGCAATATTGGAGACGGCAAGATATTCCTATACAAGGTAGAGGAGGCAATCCGCATTCGCAACGAAGAACGCGGCGCTGCCGCTGTTTAGATACAGAAGTCTGTCGTAGCGTCGGCCAAACGTAGCGACGACGAAACGGCGAGACGCAGGAAACTCTGCGTCTCGCCGTACTAAAAATGTTCAGCTCAGCGGGTGCCTGGATAATCCAGAAGCTATACAAAAACCCGTCATTATGAGCGACTAAAATGAAGAAAGAGAAAACATCGACCGATTCGATGTTTTCTCTGCGATTTCTGAGTTCTTTCCGGTTCCGCCACCGGCATTCGCAATTACTTTTTTTCTTCGGGTGGGAAATGTGCGAACATCTTCCGCACTCCCTTGTCGAGATTTTTAGTGTTCTTATCTGCGTTGTTGGAAAGTGTGTCGCTCGACGACCCGCGCCAGATTAGACTCTTGGTCTTTGTGTCGAACAGATCAACGACGAGGGAGCCGACCGTGTAGGTATCGGTAGTCGTGGTTGCGTCTCCGAATCCTCCAAAACGCCAACCTCCTCCAAAACCGTCGTAAAAAGTGTTTAGAGTCTGCTGCTTCTTCGTGATCTCCATCGCTACGATAGAGACGTCGCCACCGGACGGTACCTGGGTCCAGCCTTTGGCGGTTAATGCCGTATTCACCGCGTCCTTAATACGGTCAACCATCAGTGGATCCTTGGTTTGGACCTTCTCCCAAGAGTAGGTCTTGTACTGTCCGAAATTTGCGCTGTGATCGTAATCGGTCTTCACCTGCTGCGCGAATAACGAAGCAGTTAATACAAAGAACAGCGCGATCGAAACGAATATTGTGTTTTGTACCTTCATGATTTCTCCTTTTGTTGATAAGTTTCGGCAATGGGTTCAGTTATCACGGCCGGCCAGCACTCGCCGACAGAGTGTGTTTTTCTGCGGCCGCCGCTTTGGCTGCATTTTGTTCGGCCTTCGACTGCACAATCTGCATTTCCGAATTTCGTCCCTGGACGCAGATGGCGCTTAGAAAATCGACGCTCCCGTACTTGTTGAATGTGACATCGCTCTGAGCATGAGGAGTATCGGAATAAGCGAGTTCATACTCCACGAAGACGGAGTGTGAGCCGTTGACGTCTTCGATCAATAAAAGGTTGGTACCTTCGTCCGGCTGAGTCACGGTGTAGCTACCAGCCGGCATCTTTGCATTTCCCGCGTAAAACGCAGAAGGTGCATCGAACGTCAATCTGTTAGCGATCTGCGCCATCGCAGGAACAGCACACAGGACCGATAACAATCCCATGGGCACAATCAGTTTTTTCAAAGTGTTCACTGGGTTGTCTCCTAAATTATGTTCATGTCCGGGTTCGCCATTCTGATAAGAATGTCGCACCACAACTGCGGATATGCACCAGGAATGCCAAAGTTGAATGGAACAAACGATCGTGGCAAGTGACTGAATGCAGGGAAAAAGTTCGGATCACTGAGATCGGAATCGCCAGGTGCCACTTGTGAGTTCACGTCCCCCTTTGGACAGTGCGTCGGCCCGCAGTCATTCCGAGAGCGAGAGCATCTGACGAGAGTGTTCTACGTTGGCCTCATTCTTGGCATCGATGCCGGTCTCCATCGGCCATTACAACTCTTGCAGCGTGGCTGCTTCGTCGGATGTTTCGTCTGAAGTTTTCCAAAACTCGCTGCTGTGCAAAGAGCACAATTGACCTCGATTGAACGCCTGAATACGGGGAACCTGTGACCGCGCGAGACCGCGATGGCGGAGAGAGTGTCGATATTTGGACGCTGCCATCAGAAAAAGTTGTGAGGGATGGCGGTTTTAGATGGGCAGGCGTTGGCAGCTTGATTGCATTTGAGGCTGGAAGAGGTGGTTGCGACATATTTTCTGCGACACGATTTGACGTCCCCCAGCGCTAATTAAGAGGAGACCAAGATGGACAGCAACTATGTGTTTCTTTGCGGAGTGATGTGGTGCAGGTTCGGACAGCAAGACGCAGGCAGGGAACTACTCAGGGCTGCCGATTCTGGGGATCCGGATACGGGAGCGCTGGCCTGGGCGATGTTGGCGAAAGGTGCGCGTCGCTTGGGGGAGTCGCAAGAGCGGGCACAACGTTATTCCCGCGGAGTTCTGGGAGAGAACTAGGTGGATGAGATCGCGTGCTGTCTGTAAGGCACTTTTGTACAAAGTGCGGTTCTGTGATTCCTTTGCGTTGTCGATGCGGATGGACTTGGTAGGGCTACTGCAGCTTGCGAGCTGAAAGTAGCGTGCCTATCGGAAATGAGATTAAGGAGATCGTTATGGCGAAGGTGATTGAGTTTTACATACCGACGCACTTCCGGAAAAAACCGGTGAAGTGTGCAGAACAACCGCAACCCGGGAGGCTTATCGAGTTTTCTTCACGGACGAGGAAATCAGCCTAGCAGCGCCCACGCCGTACGAGTTGCAGGCGGTGGTCGAATGTGTCATGGAAAAGGAGAACGCGATGAGTGATAAGAAAAAGGACGCGATATTGCACGACGGAGTTTCGAGAAGGAGTGTCCTGGGAATGGGCTCAGCTGCACTGGCTGCGGCCACATTAGCTGGTTTCACTGCTCATGCGCAAACTCGCCAAGGCACGAGTGCCGCAGAAGGCGACCATTCATCGAGTGACCCTGGACAGGAGAACAAGCCACTCCTGAACGAGAATCCCAACTCCAACACACCTCCCCCGACTGATCACGGAGACGTCGGGCCCATCTGGTACTCCTTCGATCTGACGAAAAAGCGAATTCAAGAGGGCGGCTGGACCCATCAGGTGACGCAGCGCGAGTTGCCGTCCTCCACAGACATAGCGGGCGTCAACATGCGCTTGACAGCAGGCAGCTTTCGCGAACTGCATTGGCACTCCGCAGATGAGTGGGCCATCATGCTCTACGGAAATGCCCGCGTCACCGTATTCGATCTCGATGGGACGATCTTTATCGACGACGTTAGTAAGGGCGATCTGTGGTATTTCCCGGCCGGCTTTCCTCATTCCATTCAAGGCCTGGGACCCGACGGGTGCGAGTTCCTGCTGGTCTTCAATCAAGGGATGTTTTCGGAGGACGATACATTTCTGCTTTCGGATTGGGTGGCGCATACGCCGCCTGAAGTATTGTCGAAGAACTTTGGACTGTCAGAGGCCGCTCTCAGCAAGCTGCCCACCAGCGCGCTTTACATTTTTCCTGCCGACTTGCCGAAGTCATTAGCGGAGGATAGGGCAGCCGTTGGCGGGAAGAACGTGCAATCTCGCATCGAGTACACATTTAAAATGGAGGCGATGGCGCCGACCAAGCGAACTACTGGCGGGGAAATACGTATCGTCGACTCGCATAATTTTCCTGCAGCAAGGAATATTGCCTCCGCTTTGAACATTATTAAGCCGGGAGGCATGCGCGAGCTTCATTGGCATCCGAACGCCTCCGAGTGGCTGTTCTTTATTTCGGGCAAGGGGCGCGTGACGGTGTTCATGCCCGTCGGACTGGCCCGCACCATGGACTTTAGCGCAAACGATGTCGGTTTCGTTCCAGCCATGGCCGGTCATTACATCGAAAATACCGGCGATACTGATCTTGTGACTCTTGAGATGTTTAAGGCGAAAGAAGTCCTGGACTTCTCACTCAACAACTGGCTCCGACATCTTCCACCAGAAATGGTTACTTCGCACTTGGGGCTTGACAGAAATGCGATCCAGACCATTCCAGCGGAGAAGCTGGAGGAACTGCCGCGATAGTTCTTCACTGACTGCTCCAACGATGGGAGGCGCTGTTTCCGAAAACGACTCGATGCGGCTAATCGTAGTTGCAACCGGCAAACTCATGGCGTCGCGCAATCCCTGCTGAGCCGTGATACCTTCGTGTGGCACAATCTCGCCAACTGCCTCGCAGAGTTTTGTGACGGCGCTCCCGATTCGACTTCCAGAACTAGTTTGGAATCACGATTGCTACTGTTCAGGCATATCGAACACGCACATGCGTGAGGAAGGATGCGGTTGTGAGCCCCTTGGCTGTTTTTCCCGGTGTAGAGTACGCGGCAGTAGAAGGGCTCCGTACCGAAGGCGGCCACGAACGCATCGTGATTGCGTATCGGAACGAGCGATCGTTGCGCGAGCTTATAGCCGGCCCCGCCATTCTCGGGTTCGGCTTCTCTTCTCGCGAGCAGGCGCTAGTGGGTAGCACAGCCTGCGCCGCAGCAGTTGCTGCCCAGCGACCAGCGGAGAAAACGGCAGGCAGGAAAATTGAGTTGCAGAGACTTAGTTTAACGGAGTTGCAGGCACAAGCCCTTTCCGCATTTCGGAAAGTACAAAAAGTTCTCGTGACCTCCTGCTGCGATGTCTTCGCCTCGATCAGCGTTATGTCTTCATCCAGCAATTCTGTCTCGGTAGCAATTAGGATGGCACTCGGAAGTGTCGTGTGAGTCTCGTCGGAAAAAGAAATTGCAGCTAGCGACGGTGCGTGCGTAGATCATGCCGGGCGATGTTTCAGCAACGAAAAGACCGAGAAATGGAGTAAGATTTAGTGTGGCCGGGATGAAACCGGTGTGGAGGTGATGATTGGCAGAAGTTCGACTACAAGAGGGCGAGTCGTTGGAGAATGCTCTTCGCCGGTTCAAGCGTAAAGTGCAGACCGAGGACATTATTAAGGATGTGAAGCGCCACTCTTTTTACCTGAAGCCGGGCGAGAAACGTCGGGTCAAACAAGCGTTGGCCCGAAAGCGCGCCCGAAAGAAGATTCGCAAAGACTCAGAGTAGAAAGCGCCATCAGCTACGAAAGAATTGCGGGCGCCGGTGAGCGCCGAAGCGAAAAATAGCGAAAGACCAGCGCCTCCCGCTTTGCACTTGGAAAGTCTACTGGACTCCGTGAGTGTGCGAATTAACAGCACTGATATCTGCACCCAAGTCTTTGCCGTCCGTACCTGCATTGTGGTACGGACTCGTACTGAGTAATCTGTAATCTCCACCATTCGCGTTTTTGTAGTTGACAAACTGTACTGCTGCCGGGCTCACTGGAAGAAAGTTTCCTGCCGGCCATGTTCCGCTTCCACCGATCAGCGCATTGTGATTCATGGCAAAGGGACTGAAGCACGCTCCAAGCTTTGCTGCATTACCCATTTTGTTATCTGTACATCCCGTAGATCCCGCATTCATGACCGCTATACCCGCATTCATACTCACGATGTTATTCGTGTACGTCCAGTTCGGAATAGGACCCCTGCCTGCTCCAACGACAGCGAACCATTTAGTTGGCTGCGTGATCAATTCGGTGTTGTGACTAACAAAAATATCTCCATTGCCACAAGTGCTATCCGAGCAGGACGTGTACACACCTGCAAAAGCCCCTGCCGGATCTCCGTTCTGATACTTGGGGCTGACATCGTCAAAAATGTTGTCATGGATCGAGATTCTTCCGATTGGTAAGTTATTCGGCCCTGGATTGGACAAGGAAAACACCGATGCGGTGTGAGACGTATGGTTATATCTGACGGTAACGTCCATGACTGATATGTAGGAGAGCGTCCTATCTGCCGGATTCATCCCGTTAACCGAGATAGCAGCGCCATGCTGCGAAAATCCAGGCCAGGAATACTCGAGAATATTGCCTTCCAGGAGCACTCGTTGTGCATTCTTGAGCTCGAACAGATTCTTCACCACAAACGGGCAGTATCCAGGGGTTGTGATGCACTTTGTAATATCACTATTAGGGCGACCGACAAACCCAGGTTGTCCAGGCATCCACGTCGATGGCTTAAACATATGATTCTTGGTGATCTCTATATCTGCTGGGGTGACTGAGTTAGTGGTAACACCCCCAAACAATATAGTTTCCGCCGCGGCTTCTAGAAAGTTGTTGTGGATCTTCCAAATCCCTTGTGGAGTGCTGCCCGTGCCTCCGGCAATAGCTTGCGAATCTTCACACGCGCCTATCAGTGCAGCGCAGTGAAAATCGTTTATGTAAGATTCAACTATGGCCGCATACGTGACCCGACTGAGCATGACTCCTCGCACAGTGTCGTACATGGGAACTCCATGGATCCAATCACGGTCTACGACTATTTGGTGAGCAGCTCCGTTTGCGGAGGCTAGTGCCACATATATCGATGAGCTTAATGGCCTGGTTATCTCTAACCCGGGGCCGAGGCGGTAGTGACTCGAGCCGCTAGCCAGGACTATAGGCCCGGCATTACTTGCCATAAGTCTCGCCATCACCTTGGTTGGTGTGGAGCACGGGAAGCTGGGACGTCCCGGCAACGAAGCTACTCCAGCATAGCAGGGCGAAATTCGCGTTCCCTCGGGCGGCAGGGATGAGTCAGGAGCGCTGGTTCTTATAACAATCCAGTGCTGATCATCGCACGGCTTGGCAGGCAGGGAGTAGTTCCCGATAAACGTTGCTCCAGCTTGCAAAAGTAGGGTGTCACCGCAGTGAGCATTATTTAATGCTTGCTGTAAATTGGCTCCCGCTGGCACTGTCGTTCTTACCCCCGGCGCAGGTGTGCTTGCCATGGATGAATTCACATACACACGTGGTAACTCCGCTGGCCCGTCGGTTGATGCAGATGCAGTGGCACTCAAGCTAAGTATTAGAGCTGCAACGACGCCGATGAACATGACAAAGTGACGAATAAGTGCACTGGTAAGAAATACTTGTAATGCCCGTGTGTTCACGACCTACTCCTTGTTGGGATTCATCTTCTTTGGGAAGGAAAACGAAGGACCGCAGCTGTAATTGAATGTGCGGAAATTCTCCTTTAGTGAGGAGCTAATGTCAAAATCGGAAGGACAGTGCGAACGGCTGTGGGGAAAAGTTCCTTTCGCCAGCGGGCGATGAACGCTACGCAACCTCTTGCGCTCGGCCGCCCAGGGGCAGGGTGAAACAGTATTTAGGTTGGTGCCCGGGACCGGAATTGAACCGGTACGCTCCTTTCGGAGCCCGGGATTTTAAGTCCCGTGCGTCTGCCAGTTTCGCCACCCGGGCGGAGATGAACGAAATAATTCTACATCGCACAGTTTAATTGACGGAGTGAAGGACGGAATTTCGCTCGCGTGGGAAGAGCGGCGCGAAGATCGAGCTCAAAACGAGGCCGATTTGATCCGCGCAAGATCCCCGTTCGACTCCTTCCGGCTTGGCCGTCAGTCGCTCAGGGCAGGCTCTCACTCGGCTGAACAACGCCGAGTTTCGGGATGGCGCAGTCGAAGTGTAAGGACTAGGCGCTGCGTCTTTTTTCCCCAAGATATCGCTGGATCAAGCAATTCTTATCGGTTTGTGAGCTTCAGCCTGTTCCAAGAAAGAACCGAAGCACGTCTGATAGGAGCAATCGTTTCCGCGGGGTACGGGTTTCGGAATGCAGCGAAAATGGTAACCCGCGAAGAACTTTGAGAGTAGAATACGGGCCGGGTCAGTATCTGTGGAGGGTCCACCCCACCATGCCGCCAGCCACCAGGAATCGACGCAAACTCATCGGGTGGCAGATTCTGGCCATCGGACTGATCGTAATCCCGGTGATCCTTTTCAGCGGTGCGGCGGTTGCGACTTCGCCGCAAGACGCGCCGGGGCAGCCAACTTCCTCCGCCTCTGCCAGCACGTCTGCAACCTCGAACACTCCGGAAATGACCTCGCATGACGCGGCGGCCAACTTCAAGGTCAACGTAAGGCTGGTTGAAGTACATGTGGTAGTGCGCGATTCAAAGGGCAAAGCGATTGGCACCCTCCGCAAAGAAGACTTCCAGCTGTTTGACGATCGCAAGCCGCAGATCATCACGAAGTTCAGCGTGCAGAAGCCGGGGCTGCAGGTTGCGCGCGAAGAGCAGACCTCCCAGCCGCTGACCTCGACTGCGGATGTCCCAACCACGCCGCCGGACGTGGCAGAGCGTTACATAGCCTACGTTTTCGACGATGTGCATCTGGAGTTTGGCGATCTGGCGCTGGTGCGGAAAGCGGCGGAAAACAATCTCGATACCTTGCGGCCAACGGACCGCGCGGCGATCTTCACTGTATCGGGGCAGAACAACCTGGACTTTACTGACGATCGAGCTAAGCTGCGGGACGCGCTGGGGCGCATGATGCCACGGCCTCTAGCTGTGGGCCGAGTCAACGATTGTCCGAAGATGAGCTATTACATTGCGGACCTGATACTGAACAAGAATGATCCCCAGGCACTGGCGACCGTAGCCGCCGATGTTTTGGATTGTCAGTTCGATAACGATTCAAGGTTCCAAAGCCAGTCGCAGGCGATCGCACAGCAGGCTGCCGCACAAGGGCTGATAGAAGGCGAAGCAGAAACCCATCTAGCTCTGACTTCCCTCAAAGATGTGGTTCGCAGGATATCCGCTGCGCCGGGGCAGCGCTGTATCGTGTTGGTCTCGCCGGGATTCATAACCCCGCAGCAGGAATACGACACTGACAACATCATCGACCGGGCGATGCATGCCAACATCACAATCAGCGCTCTGGATGCGCGCGGTCTATACGTGGTGATGCCCGGAGGCGACATCAGCCAGCGGATGCCGCGGAATACTGCGGTTGCCGGAATTGAAGGTTTGTATCAGATATCGAGCGCTTCTGCCGATGCCGATGTCATGGCGTTCCTGGCGGACGCAACCGGCGGCGTCTTTTTCCATAACAATAATGATCTGGTTGAAGGCTTTCGAAGGGTCGCGTCAACGCCTGAGTATTACTATGTGCTGGCTTTTTCGCCGCAGAACCTGAAACTGAATGGCCATTTCCATAACTTGAAAGTAACGCTGAAAACGACGGAGAAGTATTCGATCCAGGCGAGACGAGGGTACTTTGCCCCTAAACAGGTCACGGGCCCGGAGCAAGAAGCGAAACAGGAAATTGAAGACGCGCTCTTCTCTCAGGAAGAGTTGCACGATTTGCCGATCGACCTGCACACGCAGTTTTTCAAACCCAGCGATGGAGAAGCGAAGCTCACCGTGCTGGCGCATGTTGACGTGAGGCAACTGCATTTCCGCAAAGCTGACGGACGAAATAACAACGATCTGACGATTGTCTCTGGGGTTTTTGACCGCAATGGCAACTTAGTTTCAGGCAACGAGAAAATTTTGCAGATGCATTTAAGAGACGAAACCCTGGCCAAGATGGGCCCAGGCTTGAGTGTAAAAAGTAACTTCGATGTGAAACCCGGCAGCTATCTGGTGCGCCTGGTGGTGCGTGACGCCGAGGGCCAGATCGCAGCTGAGAATGGCGCCATACAAATTCCGTAAGGTAGAGGTGCTCTATGAAGAATCGTGGGTTGTTGCTTTGGGTCGCGGCGATTTGCGTCGGCTGTGGCGTAACTATCCGGCTGACCGATGCACCGAACGCGGTACATGCGCAGCAGGGTGCTGCAGAGACGCAAGCGCCTGCACAACCCACGGCGCAGCAGCAGCCGACTGCGGACACATCAGCGGCTGCGCAGGCAACGGTCTTCAAGGCGCAGACGAAACTGGTGTTGGTGGATTCGATTGTCACCGATAAAAAAGGCAACTACATTCGCGACCTCACGCAAAAGAACTTCCGTGTGTGGGAAGACAACAAGGAACAGGAAGTGAAGAGCTTCTCTTATGAGTCGGGGACGGCATCGCCAAACAACCCAGCGAAACGTTATCTGGTGCTGTTTTTTGATAACTCGACGATGGAGTTTTCCGACCAGGCTTATGCCCGTCAGGCGGCGACGAAATTCATCGATGCCAACGCTGGGCCAAACCGCTTGATGGCCGTGGTAGATTTTGGCGGCACGCTGCGCATAACGCAAAACTTTACGGCAGACGCGGACCGTTTGAAGAAGGTAGTGGCGGGTACAAAGTTCTCGACAGTTTCTCCGAACGCGGAAGTTGCGTCGCTAGGCGCGCCCCCGCTGGTGAGTGCGGAGGCGGATTTCGGAGCACGCAGCATGTTGTGGGCAGTACGCGACCTGGCAAAAAATCTGGCGGCCGTTCCTGGTCGAAAAAGCCTGGTATTGCTTACCTCGGGATTTCCTCTTACACCCGAGCGGCAATCGGAACTGACGGCAGTGATCGATGTGTGCAATAAAGCGAACGTCGCGGTGTATCCGATTGATGTGCGTGGATTGGTGGTTCTTGGAGTCACGCCGCCGTCGGGGGCGCAATTGAGAAGCCCGATCTTGACCCGGCCGGGCCAGTTGAGATCGGCGACCTTTAATTATGGAAGCGCAGAGCCTACTCCGCACCTTGTCTTCGTGCAGCATGGCGGAGGAGGCGGCGGTGGTGGTGGGCACGGCGGTGGAGGTGGCGGAGGAGGACACGGTGGTGGTGGGGGCGGCGGACACGGCGGAGGCAGCGGCGGAGGCGGTGGCCACGGTGGAACTGGTGGAGGTGGGACGGGTGGACACGGTGGCGTGGGATCGGGATACTCGCCGGCGAACTCGTTTTACAACAATCCGTACTCTCAGCCGCGCAACATAGTACCGCAATTGCCGGAGAGTTCCACGACCAACCAGCAGGTGCTCTATGCATTGGCTGAAGGAACCGGCGGCTTCGTCATTCACGACACTAATGACTTGCTTAGCGGCATGGAGCGCATCGCCAAAGAGCAAGACGAGTACTACATCCTCGGCTACACACCTCCTAATTCGACGGACGGGAGTTGCCACACCATCAAAGTGAAAGTGGATGAGAATAAAACCATCGTGCGCTCGCGCAGCGGATACTGCAACGTAAAGCCAGTGGACTTTTTGGCAGGGAAACCGATCGAGCGGGAGTTGGAGAACCATGCCGCTGGCAGTCAGGCGGGCAATATTACCGGGTCGATGCAAGCTCCGTTTTTCTTTACGTCGGCCAATGTGGCCCGCGTGAGCCTGGCCATGCAAATTCCAGCGAACTCGATCAAGTTTGAAAAGGAGAAGGGAAAATTTCGATCGGACATGAATGTGTTGGGAATTGCGAACAAACCGGATGGTACTGAAGCGGCGCGGTTCAGCGACACCGTACATCTGGAATTCGAAAAGAAAGAGCTCGAAGAATTCAACAAAAAACCATTCGTGTACGAAAACCAATTCGACATCGCTTCCGGACAGTACCAACTCTCGGTTGTTTTTAGTTCAGGCGGCGAGAGTTTCGGAAAACTTCAGACAGCGCTGGCGGTGGATTTATACGACGGAAAGCATTTCAGCCTGAGCGGGCTGGCGCTGAGCAAGGAAGCTCATCCGATTTCCGAAATGATGCAAGGGCTGGACGCCGAGCTGATGGAGGGCAACGTTCCGCTGGTCTTCCGTGGGCTGCAAATCGTGCCGGCGGCTGACTACCATTTTAAAAAAACCGATCCGGCGATGGTGTACCTCGAAATATATGAGCCACTACTGACTGGTTCGAATCCACCGCAGGTGGGTCTCGAATTCAAGATTGTCGACGTCAAGACCGGCCAGGCGAAGATGGATGCTGGCGTGACCAAAACCCAGGACGCAATCCGGGCAGGAAACCCTGTAGTCCCGATGGGACTCAAGGTTCCGGTTGATAGGCTGGAGCCGGGTTCTTACCGGCTAGAACTCAAAGCTTTGGACTCGGCCGGCAATAAGTCGACGGTGCGCGCAGCGGAGTTCGTGGTGGATTAGGAGTTGAGGTTTATCACGAAGTCTTCGGAGAAGCGGCTTGCGTTGGCGGACGAAATGAAAAATAATTGCGTCGGCTGCATGCGGCGCATTTCCTGACCGCTTCGCGGCAGGAGATTTTAAGCATGAGACTCGGCCGCGCGGCTATGCCGTCGCTGTTCGGTTTAGCGTTTTTCACCTTCCTGAATTTTGCGCAGCGGGTGAGCGCCCAAGAGGCGCGACCGTCCGCGCCCTCCGACCTCATCATCCAGCATGATGTACCGATGAAGACCCGCGACGGCGTTACGCTCTACGCTGACATTTATCGGCCTAAGGCCGCGGCCGACGAGAAATTTCCTGTCATCCTGATGCGAACGCCATATGACAAGAACGTCAGTTGGGCGGTTTCGCCGGTTTTCAGGATGGTGCCGCGCGGATATGTGGTCATCATTCAAGATGTGCGAGGGCGTTATACATCAGAGGGCGAATGGTATCCATTCAGGCACGAGCAGGCGGACGGTTATGACACCGTTGAATGGGCGGCGGCTCTTCCTTATTCGGATGGCCAGGTTGGAATGATGGGAGGGTCCTACGTGGGTGCGACACAAATGCAAGCGGCCATTGCGCATCCTCCGCACCTGGCTGCGATCGCACCCAACGTGACCGCGAGCAATTACCACGACGGATGGACCTATCAGGGAGGGGCCTTCGAGCAATGGTTCGATCAGAATTGGACGTCGCAGCTGGCGGGGAACACTCTCGAGCGGTTGATCCATGAAAACACCGATGCGCGTGTAGGCGTCCCCACGCTGCCGCTGGCAAATTACCCGGTTTTCAATTTTGGCCAGTTGCCGGCTGACGCACAGCTCACGGCTTCGCTGGCACCCTATTATCTCGACTGGCTGGCACACCCGGATTACGACGATTATTGGAAGCAGTGGTCGATCGAGGAACATTTTTCAAACATTGCTGTGCCCATGTTGCAGGTCGGCGGTTGGTATGACATTTTCAATGGCGGAACCTTGCGCAATTACATGGGAGCAAAAGCTCATGGGTCGACTGAAGCTGCGCGCACTCAGCAGCATCTGCTTATTGAAATTGGTGGGCACGCCGGTTTCGGCCGCCGCATCGGCGATGTCGATTTCGGTCCCCACGCCAATGAGAACGGCTACACCGAGGTGATTCTCGATTGGTACGACTTTCTTTTCAAGGGTATTAAGAACCACTTTGCCACGGACAAGCCGGTTACGCTGTTTGTGATGGGAGAAAATGAATATCGGCAGGAAGATGATTGGCCGCCGCCGCAGGCGCAGCCGGTAAAGTATTTTCTGCACTCGGGTGGAAAGGCGAGTTCCGTGCGCGGCAACGGCTCGCTATCTACGTCCGCACCCAAGTCCGAACCCGCCGATGTCTATGTTTACGATCCATCTAATCCGGCGCCAACTATCGGCGGTCCGCTGTGCTGCGACCAGGAACACATGGAACCTGGGCCTCGTGATCAGCGAGCAGTGGAGAATCGCGACGACGTGCTGGTCTATTCGATTGGCCCGCTGGCGAGTGACTTGGAGGTGACCGGCCCAGTCACGGCGACGCTCTTCGTAAAGTCATCGGCGGTAGATACCGATTTTACGGCGAAGCTAGTTGACGCTGGGCCGGACGGGTTCGCGAAAGATCTGACCGAAGGCATTCTGCGTATGCGCTACCGCGATTCGCAAGAGCATGCCAGCCTGATGAACCCGGGGCAGATTTACGAAATCTCGATTGACCTGTGGGGGACGAGTAACGTGTTTCTTCGTGGGCACTCGCTGCGTCTGGAAATTTCGAGCAGCAATTTTCCGCGCTTCGATCGCAATCTCAACACCGGCGAAGAGATTAAATTTGCACGGCATTATGTCTCCGCCACGAATACGATACTACACGACGCGCAACATGCGTCGGCGCTGGTATTGCCTGTGATGCCGACGAGATAACCAACGATGACCAACATCGTTGGGTTCAAATTTCTCCCACTTTCGCCGACCTCGGTAGACCTCTGTCAGCGTGGTGATACACTCGCGTTTTAAAATTCAAGCGAGGAACCGCATGAGCTGGGCCAGTAAGTTGTCTGATCCTTACCGCATTGATCACAGCAAAAAGTTCCGGCTGAAAGACTTTGACCCCGCCGATACTGGGTACTGCCGCACCAAGGAACACGCGCAGGAGCTGCTGGACAAGGGCATCGCCGACATGCGCGAGTTGCAAGATAAGCTGTACGCGCAGGGACAGTGGGCTGTGCTGATCATCTTGCAGGCGATGGACGCGGCCGGCAAGGACGGGCTGATCAAGCACGTAATGTCGGGCGTGAATCCGCAGGGATGCCAGGTGTATCCCTTCAAGCAGCCGTCGCTGGAAGAACTGAACCACGATTACATGTGGCGCTCGAATCTGAAGCTGCCGGAGCGCGGGCACATTGGAATTTTCAATCGTTCTTATTACGAAGAGGTCCTGGTGGTGCGCGTGCATTCCGACATTTTGAAGAATGAGCGCATACCGCAAGAGCTGATAGCGAAGAACATTTGGCGGGATCGGTTCGAGGACATCAGAAACTCCGAGCGATATCTCACGCGAAATGGAATTGTGATCCGGAAGTTCTTCTTAAACCTCTCGAAAAAAGAACAGAAGAAGCGGTTTCTGGAGAGGCTCGACAATGCGGAAAAGAACTGGAAGTTCTCAGCCGCTGACGTGCGCGAGCGCGAATATTGGGACGATTATATGAAAGCGTACGAGGAGCTGATTGCCGCGACATCGAAGAAGCATGCACCCTGGTACGTGGTGCCGGCGGACAACAAATGGTACACGCGCGTGGTGGTAGCGGCGGCAATTGTGGACGCGCTGGAGGAATTGAAATTGTCGTATCCGAAAGTGAGCGCGGAAGAGCGCAAGCGGTTGTCGGCGGCGCGGAAAGAGTTAGAAGTGAAGAAGTGAGAAAACCAGCCATCAGTCGTCAGCCGTTAGCTTGCAGCCGTGGGTTCTCCAAGAGATGGATGATCGATTGTAGAAGAGCAATGGCGGCCAATTGCTGATGGCTGATTGCTGATGGCTACTGCAATGACGACCCCCCCCACAGTTGTTGGACTCGGTGAAATTCTGTGGGACCTTCTGCCTTCAGGGAGGCAGCTTGGAGGGGCTCCGGCGAATTTTGCATACTGCTCGCATTTGCTGGGTGATCGGGGAATTGTCGCCAGCCGGATTGGACGCGATCCGCTGGGTGAGGACATTCGCAAGTCACTGGCAAAGGCCGGAATCCTGGATCAGTTCCTTCAGTCCGATGATTCGCAGCCGACCGGAACCGTTCTGGTGCAGGTCGACTCTGCAGGCCAACCCAAATTTCAAATCACCCAGCCGGTAGCGTGGGATTATCTGGACTGGACGGAAGATTGGCAAGGGCTGGCGAAATCCGCTGATGCGGTGTGTTTTGGCTCGCTGGCGCAGCGATCGGCAAAATCCCGGAAGACTATTCTCGATTTTCTTAGCACGACCCGGCCTGATGCGTTGCGCATCTTTGACGTGAACCTCCGGCAAGCCTTCTTTTCCGCAGAGGTCGTCCGGGAGTCATTACAACGCGCGAACGCGATGAAGCTGAATCATGAGGAGGTCCCGCGGGTGAGGGAACTCTTAGCCATGAATGATGCAGGGGACACTTGGTTTTGCCGAAGTTTGATGGACCGATTTGAGCTGAAACTGATTTGCATTACACGCGGCGCGAATGGCAGCCTGCTGTGCGATCGCCGTGACACGCACGACCATCATGGATATCGCGTGAAAGTGAAAGACACGATCGGGGCCGGCGACGCATTTACGGCCGCGCTCGTCCATGAATACTTACGCGAGCGGCCGTTGGCAGAGATGAATGAGACCGCAAACCGAATGGGCGCGTGGGTGGCATCGCACTCAGGCGCGATGCCGCAAAGTCCAGCCTGCGGATTGAAGCGGGCACTTGCCAAGCTAGGGTAAACGTTGATTCGGGATTTACGACAAGAAGATTTACCAAACAGGCGCGTCGCTTAGGATGGGCTGGAAGAAGTTCTGGTGATTCAGCAGCACTTCAATGGCGTGTACGAGTTCGCTGCCGGTATTCTTGGAGAGTGCGCCACGGCAGCCGGCATTCAGCGCCTGATGGCTGAGTTCCTTCGAGACCTGCTGCACAGTGAAGAGCAGCAGCGGCAGCTCGGGATTACTACGAGAAATCTCGCGTGCCGCTTGTAGTCCATTCATGTCGGGCATGGCAAGATCCAGGACAACGACGTCTGGTTTAAGTTTTTCCGCTTGTGCCACGGCTTCATGACCGTCGCGCGCGTCAGCGCAAACCGTCCAGCCCCCGTGGGTTTCAATCAGCCTGCGGAGTAGGCGCCTGATAGCCGCGTCGTCATCGGCGATGAGAATTCGGACTGCCATTTTGAATACACGAATACCCAGGTGTGAAGGGTCCTGGAGAAACACGCCCGAGCACACTCATTATGATGCGTCAGGCAGTCTTAGGTGCAATACCCTCATCACCCGATTACTTAGGTGGTTACATAAGAACTGAATCAAGAAACCTTTCCGGAGAACAAAATCGCAGGTGATGAAGTTCTTTATACTCAGTAGGAAGGGGCAGCATTGATGATTCAACGAATTTCGCGCCTAGTTGTTCCACTCTGGATTGCATTGGTTGTGCTGTCGACGCTTGCCGCTACGCAGGCGACATCCGCATTTGCGCCGCTCGCACGTTGGAAGGCGGCGGTCGTCAGTGTAAAGGGTGGCGAGCTGAAAGATTTTTACAGCAATGATCCTGCGCCCCGCATAACTGTGGTCGGCAAGACGTCGGCAGACATTTCTGCGGACGACGATGCGGATTTCTGGAAGGAGATGAAGGCGACGCAGGTCTCACTAAACGTGGGTAGTTCGACCTCGCCGCAGCCGGGAGTTCAACAAGTCACATTTCAGGCGACGATCCGGACGGCGCCTCCGGGACGCACGCTGTATGTAGTTGAATCGCAGTTGTGGCAGCAACAGGCGGCGGGATGGAAATTGGTTGCGATTCAGCGCACCGACGCGTTGAAGCTGGAACAACCGTTGTCGCTGAATGCGAAGTTGTATCCACCGGCCAGTGAAGCCCGTCAGGAAATTAGCCATGCAATCGCCCAAGCTGCCAAAACCCACAAACGCGTGATGGTCATCTTCGGGGCTGATTGGTGTTATGACTGTCATGTTTTGGACCGCGCACTGAAGCGTCCGGATATTGCGCCGACTCTGAATGCGAATTACGAAGTAGTGCATGTGGACGTGGGGCAGGGAGACAAAAACCAGGACCTGATGAACGAGTACCAGGTGCCGATGAAGCGCGGAATTCCTGCGATCGCCGTGCTCGACGCTACCGGCCAGCTGCTTTACAGCCAGAAAAATGGAGAATTCGAGCGCGCCCGCGCCATGGGTCCCGAGGACCTGCTGGAGTTCTTGAACAAGTGGAAAGTGCAGGCGAGATAGCGAAAAGATTCTTAACCACAGCGGAAACAGAGTTACACAAACGAAAAGGACTATCCACGAAGAACACAAGGGTTCACGAAGGAGAACCTACTGCGTTTCCAATATCCGTCCGGTGCGCTGGCTCTGCAAAGTTTCGAGGAACACTTGCTGAGTGAGGGATTCGTGATTTCGCAGGAGATCGAGAAGTGGATCGTCGAGGTCGGATGGCGACGTGCTGCGGGGTTGCGTGGAAGATAAGGATCGAGGAGCGGCCAGCAACTCGGGTCCGCCTCCGGCCTGGCTGCTCAGCGAGCGAATGAAGAGGTCGATTTTTCTGGCCTGATCGGCGTTCTGCACCATGAATTCAATTCCCATCCCATGCGATGGATGCATGACGCGAACCAGGCCTGGAGTTTCCAGTTCATTGCCAGCGGCGCGCAATTTCAGCAGCAAGTGGGTTTTTTCAGGGAAGGGCGAGACGGTTTCGACGTAGCATCCGCCAACGCTGAGATCAGTGACCCTGCAATCGGGGCGGGGCGCGGGTTCCTGCGGGGGTGCGTGCCGGGCATGGTCAGCCAGCCAGGTGCGCAGCGCTGCACGCATGTTTTCTGGTACGTCGGCGAAACGAATTCCCGATTCCCCATTCGGATTTGCCCAGACCACCTCACCGGGAAGTTGGAGATCGGAGAGCAAGTCGGGCAGCATGAAACGCGCGCGGAGGACGGTGGAACAATAAAGTGGCTGCGAGGCCAGCACGTCCATACCGTCTTCGCTCAGGTCGAGCAGAATGCCATTGATAGAGGCTTCGTGGCTATTGCTAGTCAACATTACTGGTAATTGTACGGGCACGCGAAACGAGCTGCGGCGCTCGCTGCGGATGAGACTGGCAGCCGCGCGCAGCGTGCCCTCGGCTTCCTGTTCATCGACAGGTTTATAAAGGACGAAATTCGCGCCGGCCCCGAATGCGTTCCGGACTTTGGAACGATCTGCGAGGAGGGCGACGGTGATTGCTTGTGTACGACAGCGGACGGCGGAGAGATTCTCAAATGTCAAAGCTGCACTGTGAGGATCGTCAAAGTCGACCAGCACGGCGTGAAATTTCTGTTCGCTCACCAGGCAGAGCGCGTCAGGGTATCCGCAGCGGTGCACGCTGAGGCCGAAATTGGAGAGCACAGGCGTGAGCGCTTCCACGGCCTGGTCATCTTTGCAAACCAGTAGTGCGCGGAATGACATGGCAAGAGGCAGCCTCTACGGCCAGCGGGGGGAAACGCCGCGCGCGGGCGGTTTGGCCGCTGTTGATTGTCCCTGAGCGCCGGCGGCAGCAGCTTTGGTGATTACCGGGGCGGATTCTTCGGCGTCGGCAAGGATCGCGGAATCGTCGTCATCGTTCTCGGAAAGCAGGGGGGCGACCTCGCGTAGCTTTTCGGCAACCTGCTGTAACATCTCTATTTGTTTGCCGAGTTGAGCGTACTTGGCCTGCTTCCGGCGCAAGACCTCGTGGATGTCTTTCATGAAATCCCTCTATTAGGACTCTAAGAAGTAGAAAACTCTGGGTCAATGAGGAAGACTGGCCGGTTGGTTACGCGAGTAATATGCCGTTCGTGCGATCCGGGAGTAGACGGGGAAAATAGACAGCCAAAATAAGAAGCCCTACCGGTTAGGGCAGGGCTTAGAAAATAAGTAATGTTGCTGAGAAATCGAAGAATCCTAAGTGCGCATGCGACGCCGAGCCAGCCCGGCCAAGGCGATCAGGCCCGTGCCAATCAAACCGAGAGTGCCGGGTTCGGGAGTGGTCACAAGGCTCACGTCAACGCTGCCAGCCCAGACACCGCCTTTTTTGAGAACGAGACTGAGGGTGCCAGTGCCACTGGCCACAGAGCTGTTCGAACCCAAGCCCGCCAAAATTCCTAGAGAGTTGCCTTTCTTGTCCAATATTCCGCCGGTCAGGCTATCAGTGAAGAGAACCGTGCTGCCGGACTTAACGGTGACGCTGCCGCCACTAAAGTCATAGCAGGTTCCTTTAAGTCCCGTGGGGCAGCCGCCGGTCAGCTTGGTGAGACTCCCTGTATCGATGGTTATGGTGTTGCTGCTTCCGACGATTGTGGCGTCGAAGCTGGTTTTGAAACTGCCAGACATCGTGCCGCTCACAAAGGTTCCAGTGCTGAAATCCAGACCATCAGCAAGCGCCAAAGTTGGCAGGGCAAGGGCCAACAGCGCCAACAGAATTACTCGTCTCATAAACAGCTCCTCCGAAAACAACCCGTTGAACGGGGGCAAGCTTGAATCTTTGCGTGAGAACCTTCGTGGCCCCTGCGGCGGGCGGTCCTCAACGTTGAGTTTCCGCAGAAATCCAACTTCTACATAGCAGATTGGTTACCAAAGTCCATGACCCTAGGTTCTGCTGAAAACACGGAACTTAGTAGCCTGAAGCTGTCAATGAAATGTTTCAGTTTGTGCAAATCGCTGCATATCATTTGTGAATATGGAATGCTCAGTTCGATGTAAGACATAGCAAAATAACGGGGAACTCAGGCTGCAGTAAGATGCCTCACAGCGCTGAAGTGGCTGTGCGTAATTGGCCGACAATCGAGAAAATGTGCTTAATCGAGTGACGCTCCCAGATTGTGGAATCCATATTTTGGAATTTGGATGGTCTGAGTGCAGAGCAGGTAACGAAGAAGACGCAGAGACAACCTTCGCTGGATGGTTTGGTCGGAATTGTCCGCTGGTCGCAGTCTGGCGACCCCGGAGGGAGTCGAACCCCCAACCCTCAGATCCGAAGTCTGATGCTCTATCCAGTTGAGCTACGGGGCCGTGTCAAATTTGCGCTGCGAGAAGCAGTTTACACCCATGGCCGGGTAAACAATGCGCCGTGGCAAAAGTTGGCGGAAATTACGAGTGGAGTTGCTCTTGAGGAGCAGTGCGAGTTTTTTTCGAGGGAGCAGCGTTTGACAATCCTGCCGCAGGTCTCTGAGACTGCTAGTTTCTCCGAAGAAGGGGAAAGGAAACCATATGAGGAAGTGCTGTTTCGCGGCCGCGCTGGTGATTTTTTTGTTTCCGACGTGTCACGCACAGTCGCTGGGAATTTTCGCCGGACATTCGGACGTGGGGACGGTGCTTCATCCCGGGTCTGCCCGTTACGACGCGGCGAAAAAGTCATACACGCTAATCGGTAGCGGCGAGAACATGTGGGCCACGGCCGACGCATTTCAGTTCGCATGGAAGAAGGTTTCGGGCGACGTGGATGTTTCAGCGGATATTTCTTTTTTGAATTCCGGAGGCAACCAGCACAAGAAGGCGGTGCTGATGCTGCGGCAATCGCTCGACGCCGACTCGATTTACGCCGATGTCGCGCTACACGGCAACGGACTGACTTCGTTGCAGTATCGCGATGAAAAGGGCGGGACCACGACGGAGGTTGCGTCGAAAATTTCCGCTCCGGCGCGGCTTCGCATTACACGGATGGGCAAGTACGTTTATGTATCGCTGTCACAGCAGGGAAGCGATGTGCATTTTGCCGCTGGCTCGGTGCGCATTGCGCTGGGCGATGGTGAGTTTTACGCGGGCATAGGAGTATGTTCGCACGACAAGAACGCAACTGAGCAGGCTACTTTCACCAACGTCGAGATTAAGAGTGTGAGTGAGGCTGCGGCTCAACCCGTCCCTTACAGCAGCCTGGAAACCGTCACGATCGCAACGACCATCCGGCATGTTGTCTATGTTGCGCCGAACCGCTTTGAAGCTCCCAACTGGGCGCATGATGGCTCGTACTTTATTTTCAATCGCAATGGGCACCTTGAGAAACTGCCCGCGGCAGGTGGCGAGCCAGAGGTGATCGACACTGGATTCGCCAACAAAGTAAATAACGATCACGGAATTTCGCCGGACTCGATGCAACTGGCGATCAGTGATAATTCGCAGGAGGCGAAGTCTGATGGCGGAAATTCAGCGCACGATTCGCTGGTTTATCTGCTTCCGATTGCGGGCGGTACGCCGCACCGCATGACGCAGAGCGGGCCGTCGTATTGGCATGGATGGTCTCCGGATGGAAAGACGCTGGCGTTTGTAGGTCAGCGAAATGGCGATTTCGATATCTATACGATTCCTGCAAGCGGCGGTGACGAAGCTCGACTCACTACAGCAAAGGGGCTCGACGATGGCCCGGAATATTCGCCCGATGGCCAGTACATCTATTTCAACTCTGAGCGCACCGGGCACATGCAGATATGGCGAATGTATCCAGACGGCAGCGGTCAGGAGCAGGTCTTCAATGACGATTACAACAACTGGTTCCCGCATATTTCGCCGGATGGAAAGTGGATGGTGTTTCTGACTTACGAGAAAGATGTGAGCGGGCATCCGGAAAATAAAGATGTGATGTTGCGATTGATGTCGCTCGGCGATCAGAAAATTACGGTGTTGGCGAAACTGTTCGGCGGGCAGGGAACGATGAATGTGCCGTCATGGTCTCCGGACAGTAAGTCGGTGGCGTTTGTGAGTTATCAGGTGGTGAGCGGGGAGTAGGTTCAATGGACGAGCGCGAGCGTCCGCCACTGCATAGCTGTACGACGGGCGGGGACGCCAGTCTCTCCACAATCAATTTTCCTTAACTATTTTCATCTTCCTAATTTTTCGTCGAAGAAGTTTGCCATGATCTGCAGCGCCTCTTTGGTTTCCGGCAACTGGAAGTGATACCAGAAGGCGTGGGGCAGGGCCTCGAATACGATCAGCTGCGAATCGACTCCGGCGTGAAGTAGCGCACGATGAAACATGGACGTATTGCTTAAGAGCAGGTCGCGCGTGCTGGTGACCAGCAGGCAGGGCGGAAAGGCGCGGACATCTGCGAACAACGGAGAGAGCACTGGGTCTTTGGGATCGGTCTTGCCAATATAGCGTTCATCGTGAGGATGATCCGACGTCTGCGGCGCCAGATTTCCGGAGAAGCCGTTCAAGGCGAAAAGTTGTTGAGAATCGGAAGGCCTACTGAAATCGGCGAGCGTAGAAAACATTCCCAGTGCGGCGGGTAATGGCAAGCCCGATTGTATGAGTTTGACCGCAACTTCGCCGGTCAGGATCGCGCCCGCAGAAGTTCCGAAAATTCCGATGCTGTGCGGCTGGTAAGTCTTGAGCAATTCTTTATAGATCGTGACCACGTCATCGACCGCGGCAGGGAATGGATTTTCGGGAGCTAGCCGATAATAGACGGAAACAACTTTGATTTTGGTGAGATACGCGATCGGAATACCTTCGATCAATGATCCCGAATCGGAGATAAATCCGCCGCCGTGCAGGTTGATCAGCACGCGATTTTTGTTAGCCTCGGTCGCCTCGAGCGGAGTAATGATGTCTGTACGAACGCCCCCGATGTTTTTCTCTTCAACTTTGACCGGATAAAGACGAAGCGCTTCGGCCGAATCTTTCTTGCGCCATTCATCGGTGCTTGCGCGAATCTCGGCCAGGTCGTTGGATTGGGGTCCCTGATGTTCAATTTCCTTAAGCCAGTCCTGTGCCTCCGGACTGACGGTCGAAGGCATGGGCACAACGCGCACAATGTGGGCGGTGCCGTCGGGATCGAAAGTGGCGGAGTCGGGATTGGGAGTAGCGCTAGTTTGTGCTGAGGCAGAGATACCTAGCAACAATAAAAATAAGGAGCAGAGAAGTGTTTTCATTTTTTGTTTGCGAATATTTCGCGATCAGCTTAAGCCGTATCTTCCGCGCTCTATAACTTTTTCCGCGATCTGCTCCCGCAAGCCGATGGTATTGACGGGATCGTGCTTCGCTAAACGCCTGAGGATTGCCATCTGGGTCCGCAACATATCGCCCTCGGCAACGTCGGCGATTATTTTGCGAGCGGCAGATTCGATCTTGTCCATTGCTTGCGACAAGTAGACACGGGTCATCGCAACCGGCAGTGCGGCAGCGGCTTCCCCTTGAGAGGACGCGATCTTCATGGTCCGCAGCAGCGCGGATTCCATGGCATAGACCTCGATTACCATGTCCGCAATTGCGCCCATCACTTCCTGCTGCTGCTCGATTTGCATCATGTATTTCTGCGTGGCAGCCCCGGCTGCGAACAGGCCCAGCTTCTTGGCCGAAGCAACGAGTTTCTGTTCTTCGGCGAGCACGCCTTCGACATCCTCAACAGCTGACGGACTTGAAAGCACTTCATCCATTAATTGCTTGATGGCGGGCATCAGGGCAAGCTGCCCACCCATGGCACGCTTCAACAAAAAGCCAGTGATGATGAGGCGATTGATTTCGTTGGTGCCTTCGAAGATGCGATTGATTCTGGCGTCCCGATAGGCACGTTCTGCCGGATATTCCTCGACGAAACCATAACCGGCGTAGATCTGCAAGGTTTCGTCTACAACGTAATCCAGCATCTCCGACGCCCATACCTTGATGATCGAACACTCGACCGCATACTCTTCGATTGCTTTAAGGGTTTTCTTGGCAGCGTCGGCGGCAGACTTATCTATGGACGCAAGGGCCGCGTCCATCATTCCGACGGTGCGGAATACCAGCGACTCACCCACATAGATGAGCATGGCCATGTTCGCAAGCTTCTCGCGCACCAGCCCGAAATCGGCAATGACTTTTTTAAACGCCTTGCGCTGCTTGGCGTAGCCGATCGCATTATTCAGAGATTCGCGCGCGCCACCCACGCACATGGCGCCCAGCTTGAAGCGGCCGATGTTGAGGATGTTGAATGCGATGATGTGCCCGCGACCGATTTCGCCGAGAACATTTTCGACTGGGACCTTGCAGTCGTTGAGGATGATGGGGCACGTTGATGATCCGCGAATGCCCATCTTGTGTTCTTCCCCACCAATGGAAAATCCGGGAAAATTGCGCTCGACCAGAAATGCGGTGAATTTTTCGCCGTCCACTTTGGCGAAGACAGTGAAGAGGTCGGCAAAACCGGCATTGGTGATCCACATCTTCTCGCCGTTGAGCACGTAATGCTTGCCGTCAGACGACAGGGCTGCACGCGAACGGCAATTCAGGGCATCGGATCCGGATGAGGCTTCGGAAAGGGCGTAGGCGCCGACAATTTCTCCAGCCGCCAGCTTCGGTAGATATTTTTTCTTCTGCTCATCGGTGCCGAAATAAACCAGGGGCAGCGTGCCGATACCGGTGTGCCCACCCCAGGTGGTGGCAAATCCGGCGTACTTTGCTATGTGGTCGGCAATGACGGCAGCGGAAACTTTATCGAGTTCCATGCCGCCGTAAGTCTCGGGAATCTCCACTCCACTCAGTCCCAGGTCGCCAGCTTTTTTCAGTAAGTCGCGCGTGATGGAGAAATCCTTGTGCTCCATCTTCTCAATGTTGGGAATGATTTCCTTTTGCGCGAATTCTTCTGCAGTCTGCGCAATCAGGACGTGCTGTTCACTGAAATCTTCCGGGGTAAAAATGTCTTCCGGCGGGCGCGTCTCCAGCAAGAAACTGCCGCCGGAGATCGAAACGCCTGGAGCTGACGAGGTGGTTGCCATTGATTGTCCCTTCTTGCCTAGAAAGGATTATTACTTCTTTCTAAGAGTTTTCCAACCGGGGATGCGGCTGAGGGGTTCCGAAGGTACAACCATTAAAGCTACGGCTGGACAGGTCTGGCCGTCAGGCAACCTGGACGCTGTATGGTTCGGGACAGGGGCAGAGGCGTGATCGTTGAATGCAGGCTTCGATGCCGCCCAGAAGCTCCGGCGAGGGCTCCAGGAACTCGAAGCCGGTGCGTGCCGGGGAACTGTGGCGGACAATGGCGGGGGCTTCAAATGCAATGTCGAGCAACTTCAGGCGTACCGAAACCCGCTCGCCGAGTGGGGGAGGGCCGCACAAAACAGCCGAAAGTCCGCCAACGCTGATTTCGAGGGTAAGACCGCGAGTCACCTGCGGCCCGGAATTCAGCAGATGCCAGGTAGACACTGGTGCGCTCAGGAAATGACGTGGATAGCGCCGTTCAGCGCTATATTGCCCTGTGGCTGCTGCCGTTTTCCGGGTTTCGACTTGCACACTTGCGCTCCTTCCGGTGCGACTGCGATTGGGGAACTAACAGGGAAGGGTTGTTCCCCAAGCGGACGCTGAGCGCAGGCTGGCACGAATCACCTGCAGAAGTTCATTGTTGTCTGCCGGCTTCTGGAAGAAGGCGGTTGCGCCGGAATCCAGGCTACGCAATTCATTGCTCTGCGGGTCGCGCGCGGTGAGCACGATCACGGGAATGTGCGAGAGTGCATCGCTCTCCTGCAACCGCTTCAGCACATTGAAACCGTTTCCAGCGGGAAGGCCGAGGTCGAGGATGATCAAGTTAGGACGCTCTTTCTGGGCGAGGGCGATGGCTGAGTAGCCATCCCCGGCGCTTACCGTCTCATAGTGGTTTGCCCGTAGGCGGAGTTTCAAGGCCATTCTGAGCTCGGGATCGTCGTCCACGATGAGGATCTTCGCCCGGCTGAAGTTTGGCGTGTCATTCTTTCCCTTTTCAGTTTGCATTTGCATTGGTCTCCTTTTTGTTGAAGCCGTTCATTGTCCTGAGGTCGGTCAGGACCATCTCGGTGATGTTCTCGGCCACCCGCTCGACTTGCTGTTCCACCGACACATCTTGCATTTCCGAAGAGAGCGAAACCTGCCTGGCCATGGCCCGGACCGTTCCGATGGATTTCAAGTGCGTGAGCACGCGGAGTTGTTCGAGAATCCGAGTAATCATGATGTTGACGCGTTCCATGTCAGTCGAAGCCACAATATAGAACGTGTCTTCGGGTCCGTTGGTGGCGATGGCGGGCAGCACCAGATCTTTATCTACATACACGCAACGGCGCAACAGGTTGAGGCACTCATGGCAGACCTCTTTCCAGTTTCCGCGAACTGGGCTGGCCAGCGGCTTGAGGTCGACACGGACGAGGACGATTGATTCGCGCAGGCGTTGCTGATGCACGATGACCGCCGACAAGAGCTTGGAGAGTGAATAAACCGGGAGGTTGAAAGTGAAAGTGGTAGCGTGGCCCGGTTGACTTGCGACCCAGATGCGGCCACCGTGCAGGTTTATCAACTCTCTTGCAATGTACAGTCCCAGACCAAGCCCGGAGCGGTTGCCGTCAACTGAATCCGGGTCCTGATACAGGCGCTCAAAAATGAGAGGGAGGGCTTCGGGCGAAACGCCACGGCCAGTATCCGTGACGGTAACATAAGTAAACTCGGGATCGGTTTTCTGCTGACTGAGTTTGATGGTGACCGATCCTTCCGGCGGCGTAAATTTGACCGCGTTGTCCAGCAGATTGATGAAGACTTCAAGAACGCGGTCGGGGTCGGCGTAAACCAGCGGGATGTGACTTTCGGCTTCGAGTTGCAGGTTGATCCGCTTCTTGATCGCCATGGGGCGTATCATGGCCACCGCTTGGCTGGCGAGTTCGACCAGGGCGAGGCAACGGGGTTCGATGCGGAGCTTGCCGGATTCCGCGCGAGTAGCTTCGAGCAAATCGCGGATCATGGCGTGCAGTTGGTTGACGCTCTTCAAAATTGTTTGCAGGTGATCGCGCTGTTCAGGAGATACGGGGCCAGAGAGGCCGTCAAATAGAAGCGATGCGTACTGATGAATGCAGGTGAGCGGGGTCCGAAGCTCGTGAGAGACGTGGGAGAGAAACTGGTCCTTGAATTCGAGTTGCTGCTTGCGGCTCATCTCCAGGGAGCGCAGGACCGCCTGCCGCTCAACCGCATACCGAAGCGAACGCTCCAGAGTCCGACTGGTCAAGTCCGCCTTGATCAGATAATCCTGGACGCCCTGGTGGATGGCCTTCATCGCGAGTGCTTCATCCTCCTTTCCGGAAAGGATGACTACCGGCACGCCGGGCGCTTTTTCAAGAACTTTGCGGAAGGTTTCGCTACCCTGGCTGTCGGGAAGGTTCAGATCGAGGAGCACGACCGAAGGCGGCATGGATTCGATGGAAGCGAGCCCTTCGGACAGACGGTTCACGCAATTTATATCCAGCTGGGTCCTGCTCTCGATCAAACGTAAACGGATCAGGTCAGCGTCGCCGGGATTATCTTCAATCAGTAAGACCTGCTTTGGGAAATCGTGCATGGTTTCTCCTAGTTAGGTAGGCTGGCGAAGCCGAACCAGAAATTTTCAATCGAACGTACCGCCGAGAAGAACTGCGCCAAATTTCCCGGCTTGCTGACATACGAATTCGCCCCCAGCTCGTAGCAGCGGGCAATATCACGCGGAGAATGCGAAGTGGTGAAGATCACGACCGGCACCTCGTTCAACGCCGGATCGGCTTTCACTTCGGCAAGCACAGCGCGCCCGTCTTTGCGCGGAAGATTCAGGTCGAGGATGATGAGGTCCGGCCGAATGGCTTCTGCGAATTGACCGGAGCGATGAAGAAACTGCAGCGCCTGCTCACCATCCTGCACCGTGCTCACCTGCGCGGGATGCTCACTGGTTGCCAGCACCTCACAGGTGAGATTGGCGTCGGCCGGGTTGTCATCGACCAACAAGATTCTCGGCGCTGAGTTCATAGTCTTCCTTCTTACCAGCTTTATCGGCCAGCGCAGCAGGAAACGTGAAGCGAAAGTTTGAGCCGTGGCCCAATTCGGAGTCGACCCAAATCCGTCCGCCGTTATGTTCCACGATCTTCTTGCAGATCGCTAGACCGACGCCATTACCGGGGTACTCAGCCCGGGTGTGCAGCCGTTGAAATATCTTGAAAATAAATTCCTTGTGCTCGACGGCGATTCCAATGCCATTGTCAAAAATTGAAAAAAGCCATTCTTCGCCATGTTTTTCCGCGGAAATGGTGACGTTGGGGGGCTGTTTGCCATGAAATTTAATCGCATTGCCGATCAGGTTCTGAAAAAGCTGCACCATTTGAAAGCGGTCTGCCAAAATCGTGGGCAGCGGATTACAGGTAATGGTTACGTTGTGCTCTTTGAGGGTGAAGGCCAGATTTTTGAGCACCTCCTCGATAGCTGTGTTCGCATCAATGGGCGTGGGAGTGACTCCGTTACGGCCGATGCGAGAGAACGCCAACAGATCTTCCAGCAACGCCTGCATTCGGGTCGCACCCTCGACGGCATAGCCGATATACCGGTCGGCAGTTATATCCAGTTTGCCGCGATAGCGTTCGGCTAGAAGTTGGGTGTAGGCCGCAACCATGCGCAGCGGCTCCTGCAAGTCGTGGGAGGCTACGTAGGCAAACTGTTCAAGGTCGCAGTTGGAGCGCGCCAGTTCCTCGACTTTGTGGGCGAGTTGCTCGTGCGAGCGGGCGCGTTCCTGACGAAGCCGAGTGTCTTCGAGCGCGCGGCGAACAGAGAGCACTAAGCGCGCGAGATTGTCTTTCATTACGTAGTCCACAGCGCCCTGCTTCACACATTCGACCGCGGTTTCGCTGCTCAGCGCACCGGTTACCAGGATCAGAGGGGTGTAGAGGTTCTTCTCGCGCAGAATTTCCAGCGTATCCATGCCGCGAAAGTTGGGCAGACTGTAATCGGCCAGAATGACGTCATAAGAATTTTTCCCCAGGCGTGCGCGGACCTGGTCGGCAGTCTCGACCACGTCGGCGGTGACATCAAATCCGCCATTTCGTAACTCAGCGATTTCGATCTCTGCGTCCGAGGGCGCGTCTTCAATCAAGAGAACGTGCAGTCGCTGGTTGCGGTTCCCGTTCTTGGATGGCTGGGTCATGGTTGGGAGGCCGCCCTGCTGGCTTGCGCCGGATTGGACAAGGGGCGCTGGTTGATTACCATCCAATAAAGGCCGGCGCTTTTCACAATCTCGCGAAAGCGGTCGAAGTCGACTGGCTTCTGGATATAACTGTTGGCGCCGAGGTTGTAGCTGGCAACTAAGTCGCGTTCTTCTTTGGACGAAGTGAGGACGACGACCGGCAAGGCTTTAGTGCGCGGGTCCTGCTTGACTCGCTTCAGGACCTCCAGGCCGTTGAGCTTGGGTAGCTTGAGGTCGAGCAAGACCAGGCGTGGAAGATGATCGAAGTCGCGCTGCTGAAAACGTCCAGTACAGAAGAGGAATTCAACCGCTTCTTCTCCGTCGCGGACGGCAAAAATGTTGTTGGCCAAATGCTCGCGCCGCAGGGCGTGCAATGTGAGTTCGAGATCGTCGGGGTTGTCTTCCACCAGCAAAATGTCAACTTCGATGGGTTCCGTCATGAAATGTCTCCTGCCATAGCCGCTTCGCTTTCGGCCTGTGTGTCCCTTGCCTTGCCGAAACTCACATAAAAAGTTGCGCCTTTGTCGAGTTCGGCCTGAGCCCAGATGCGGCCACCGTGTTTTTGCACAATACGTTGCGCGGTGGCCAGACCTACTCCGCTGCCTTCAAAGTCTTCGGAGCGATGCAGCCGCTCAAACACCCCAAATAACTTATCGGCATAAATCATGTTGAAGCCCACTCCGTTGTCGCGGACATACACCACCTGCTCGCCAGCCATCTTCTCGCAGCCCACTTCGATGACTGCCTTGGCGCGCGGCCGGGTGTATTTCAGTGCATTAGAAAGCAGGTTCTGAAACACTACTCTGAGCAGTGCCGGATCGCCTTCGACGTGAGGCAGGTTACGGATTTTCCACTCAACCTCACGGCCTTCCATGTCCGGAGTCAGTTCGGCGATGACGTCTTTAACCACGGAGTGGAGCTCGGTGACTTGCAGCCTGAGTTGGTGCCGTCCGATGCGTGCCAGATTGAGGAGATCGTCGACCAGCATGCCCATGCGCCGGGTCCCGTCCAAGATGCGTTGCAAATAATGCAGCCCTCCGGGCTGCAGCGAAGCTCCGCATTCCTCCGCCAGCATCTTCGAGAATCCGGCGATATGTCGCAGTGGCGCCCGCAGATCGTGCGAGACCGAGTAGGTGAAGGCCTCGAGTTCCTTGTTAACGGCTTCCAGGTCCACAGTGCGCTCGCGAACCCGCCTTTCCAACTGCAGATTGAGGTCGCGGACCTGGCGCTCCGCTGCCTTGCGCGCCGTGATATCGTGCGCGATGCTAGAGATGCCGATGATCTGGCCTTCGGGATTTCTCATAGGCGAAAGGATCAGCGAGACCGTAAGCAGAGTGCCGTCCTTGCGCACGCGGATGGTTTCGTCGCGAGTCACCATCCTTCCTTGTGCCACTTCGAGCAAAGCCCGGTTGCTTTCGTCCCGCCGGTCTGGCGGAACAATGAGGTTGACAGATTTTCCGAGAATTTCGGCTTCCGTGTAGCCGTAAATCTGCTGCGCGCCGGTATTCCAGCTGAGGATTGTGCCGGACAAATCCTTGCTCACAATCGCGTCACCCGAGGACTCAACGATGGTTGCGAGTAAGACATTGCGGGCCTCGGCCTGTTTGCGTTCAGTCATGTCGCGCAAAATGATGGTGAACAGTTTTCGCTCCGCAGCCTCGGTCTGCGAGATCGAGGCTTCAATCGGGACCTCGGTCCCGTCGGCCCGCAGACCCCAAAGCTCGTCAATCGCGCCCATAGTGCGATTGGTCGCGCCGGTCTCACCGAAGCGATCGATATATTCCGCATGCGACGCACGGAATCGCTCAGGAATAAAGCCGCTCAACGGCCGTCCCATGGCTTCCTTAGCGGAGCACGCGAACATCTTTTCCGCAGCCACGTTGAACAGCACGATACGTTGCTCTTCGTCGATCGCCACAATCGCGTCGGTGGCTGACTCAATCACGCTACTGAGGCGGGCTTGACTAGCACGTAATGCCTGCTGGCTCTCAGCGCCGAGCGCAATTTCTTTTTGCAGAGAGTGATTGATCGATCGCAACTCGGCAGTCCGATTTTGGATCCGAAGTTCGAGCTCCTCCGTCAGTTGGATGAGTTCCTGCTCGCGCTGAGCGCGCTCCCCGGCCTGGTGTTTCAACGCCTGGTTTATAGCTTGCAAATGACCCGGGCCGGGCAACGCGATGGCTTTAGGAACCAGTGGAACGAGCATGACTGCCGTAACCACGGACACGGCCGCGGTAAATGCTTTTACTACTCCTGAGAGCAGGTAAGTACCATGCCAGACCGTCCAAACCTCCATCAGGTGAGTAGTGCCGCAGCCCAGAATGAATAGTCCAAACATCCAGAAGATCCAATTGAAGGGAAGGTCGCGGCGCTTCCGCACTAGATAAACCAGCGCGAGCGGAATGGAGTAATAAGCCAACGTGATGAGGCTGTCCGAGATTACGTGCAACCACACAATGTTCGGATCCCACAGGTAGCAAGTTCCGTGGGGCAGGAAATCAGACGAAATTAATCGCTTAAGAAATTCCAATGTTGCCTGCCCTCGTCGAGCCCAGTCACAACCGTGTGTAATTACCGGGCATAGTAGTCCGGCAACCTATCATCGTCAGAAATCTCTGGAACTTGAGCGGCGGATGATGACCGGATTCGCGGAAGCACTGGCTAGAGCTGGCCTAGATTTACGGCGCAGGACTTGCGGAACATTATTCCCATCGACAACGTAAATAAGCGAGTAGTGTAGTGAGTCCGAAATTCGACACTGGAGCTCTTGACGATGGGCGCTACCACTATTGATAGACCTGCGCCGAGCTGGGTCCGACAGTCACCAATGATGACCGGCATGACCCTGATTTGGGCGATCGCGCTCGCCAAACTTCTTTTTCATCTGTACTTCAATAACCGCTACGGTTATTTTCGCGACGAGTTCGATTACATGTCCTGCGGCGACCACCTCGCCTGGGGGTACGTCGATCAACCGCCGCTCATTCCGTTTTTGATCCATATTTCCCGCGCCGTGCTCGGAGATTCTCTGCGGGCCATTCGGTTCATTCCGGCATTGGCTTCGTCGTTGCTGGTGGTGCAGGCTGCCCTAATCGCACGTGAACTCGGCGGCAAAAGATTTGCTCTCTTGCTGAGCGCAATCACGGTTGCAGTGGCGCCGCAGTACTTATCCAACGGAAGCTTGCTGGGAACGAATTGCCTTGAGCCCAACTTGTGGATGGGCTGCGCTTATTTCGTCGTGCTGGCGATCAAACGCAACGATCCGCACTACTGGTCATGGGTCGGGGTGTTTGCGGGAATCGGCATGGAGGAGAAGTATTCGATCGCGTTCTTTGTCCTTGGCATTGTTGTTGGCTTGCTGCTGACAGAGCAGCGCCGTGTTTTTCTGAACAAGTGGATTTGGCTGGGCGGGCTGGCTGCCTTCCTGATCTTCTTACCCAATCTGCTCTGGAACATTCACTATCACTGGCCGTTTCTGGAACTCATGCGCAACATTCGGGCGGAAGGCCGGGATGTGGTGCTCCCCGCGGGGCAATACTTTCTTCAGCAGACGCTACTGGTCAATCCGCTTACCGCGCCTATTTGGATTACGGGGCTGATTGCATTCTTCGTCTCGGAGCGCCTGAAGCCCTATCGCGTGCTGGGCTGGAGTTATCTCGTCTGCTACGCAGTGTTTTTTGCCTTACACGGCAAGAGCTATTATTTGGCCCCGATCTATCCCATGCTGCTGGCGGCGGGTGCGGTTGTGATCGAGCCGGCTCTTAGGCGGCCGCGAGTGGCCTGGCTCAAGCCTGCAACTGTGGTCATCCTGCTGGCCAACGGCGTTTACTTGGTGCCCGTCGTTGTGCCGGTATTGTCCCCAGATAGATTCATCGCTTATACGCATTATCTCCCGTTCAAGCTGCCGGTCATGGAGCACTCACATGCGCGCGCTGTGCTGCCGCAGTGGTACGCGGACCAATTCGGCTGGAATGAGATCGTTGACGAAACGGCGGTTGCGTGGAATCAACTCGGCCCTGCCGAGCGCGGCGATTGCGGGATTTTTGCGCAGGATTATGGTCAGGCTGGCGCCATTGATTTTCTTGGCCTGCGTCACGGTTTGCCACCGGCGCTCAGTGGACATCAGACTTGGTTTTTATGGGGCCCACGCGGCTATTCCGGAAAGTGTCTCATCGTGCTTGACGACAGCCGGGAAAGCCTCGAACAACTGTGGAGCAATGTCCGGTATGTAGGAACATCGGCCGACAACCGCTACGCCCTGGAAAGGAACATCGACGTGTTCATCTGCCGCGGCCCAAAATTCGGCACCCTCGCCGATCTTTGGCCAAAACTAAAGCGGTGGCGCTAGCGAAGTACACTCAGTTGTACCAATCGCCTCTAGTCAAGGACATTCCGCTGCGTCCATCGACAGACTTCACCAATAGCGACTGATAGAGATCGAGCTTGCCGGATTGGAAATAGTGCGCAGAGCCCGCGAGATACAAACGCCAGATTCTTGCCTTGAGTTCGCCGACCAGCTTGGTTGCGGATTCCATGTTGGCCTCTACTCGTCGCAGCCACTGACACAGGGTGAGGACATAGTGTTCGCGGAGGTTTTCAACATCGCGGACTTCGAATCCAGCCTCTTCGGCGCTGCGCAGCGTGGTAGAAATTGGCATCAGTTCACCGTCTGGGAATACGTAAGCGTCAGTGAAGGTTGGTTCTGCGGGCTTAGGCCGATTACCGGCACGCCCGATGCCATGATTGAGAAAAACTCCGCCTGGCTTGACTAGTTGAAAAGCGCAGCGAAAGTATTCGGACAACGAGCTTTCTCCGACATGCTCGACCATTCCGACACTTACGAGTTTGTCGAATTCGCCGAGTTGGGGCGCGTCGCGGTAGTCGAGCAAGCGGACGTCGCAGCGTGAGGAAAGCCCAGCGTCTGTGATTCGCTTCTGCGCGAAGGTCAGCTGCTGCTCGCTCAAGGTAATTCCGATCGCTTGAACCCCGTAATAGCGTGCGGCGTGGACGACCAATCCGCCCCATCCACAGCCGATGTCGAGCAGCCGCTCCCCAGGGCGAAGCCGCAGCTTGCGGCAAATGTAATTGAGTTTTTGCGCCTGGGCAGTCTCAAGAGTGTCATCCGGCGTTTTGAAATAAGCGCATGAGTAGACCATCGCTTGATCGAGCCATAACTTGTAAAAATCGTTGGAAACGTCGTAGTGGAAGCTGACAGCCTGGCGGTCGCGGGTTTTGGAATGGGCGCTGCCTCGAAGCTCAACGCGGAGTTCTTGGTCATGAATTTGTGAACGCAGACCGAGCAGCAAACTTCCCAGACGTAGTTTTTTCCCTGGGCCAAAATGCTTCTGCTCGAGGTACTCTGCGATCGGAAAGACGGCGAGAAGATCGCCGGAAATGTCGAAACCGCCGTAGATGAAAGCTTCGCCGAGCGCGACTTGCCGGTCGGAACGAAGCAGCGCACGCAAGACGCTGGGATGATGGATGTGCCAGGTAAAGCGACAGAACTGTCCGGGTTCAGGATCCCAGCGCGAACCGTCCCAGAATTCGATGGCGAAATCGCGCGGGTGATATTCCCGCAACAATTCGCGCACAACCGCCGCGGCTTTTAACGCTAATTTGCCTTCGACAGCCTGAGCCCGTTCTGCCATCGTGGTCAATTATTACCGATTAGCCTTGGATGTTTACAGAGAAATCCGCGCCCTCCCAATGCTGTGCTTCTGGCCAGTAAAAAGTGAAAACCAAGGTATGCCCAGCGTCCATGGCGATTGTAGGCAAATCTGCAACATACATTCCAAGACCTGTGTCTTTGGCGGGAATATCTTGCGAGGTTTGCCAGCCGTCGCGGCTCCAATGCACGATCGCCGGCGCCTGAACTGCAATTCGGAGAGTCTTACCGGTGGGGACAATTCGGCATTTGTTATTGAAGCGCCACTCCCAATGCGCCGCTTGTTGCTTTTGAACCCGGTAACGCTTTACAGTCTGCGGCGGCTGGTCAAAGATTTTGCCGTCCTTGAGCGAGCGCACCAGCTTGATGTATTCGGAATGGGCCCAAACTAGCGGGCAAGCTGACCCCGAAGCCTTGCCAAAGAAGAGTTCTCGGTCCGGAATGTCGGCCGCGTCCCAGACCTGCTCGGGCAAAAGCCGGCTACCGTTCGACGACATGCTCATGGTTTGGAGCAGGTCCTCGGCTGCTGCTTTGTTCCCCGCGTCAAGTTCGTAGTGCGCGCGCTCTCCTGAAAGCAACGGCCACGGACGCCCGATGCCATTCCCGTCGAACGGCGAGCCGTCAGCGTGTTCGCCATAGCCATCGTCGTTGTAGCGATACCAGCACGGGCCCTGGGGCAGTTTCACGCGCAACAATGCATCAACCACTTTGATGGTATTGAGAATTTTTGGATCATCGGCGGTTCGCAAACCGAAGCGAACCAGCGCAAGCGCATCTGGACTAATAATGTGCGAAGCGCGCTCGAGGTCCTGCCCGGGTGGGCGATTCTTGATGGGAACGAATCCCTCGGTCGGCGAAGCCGCACAATCGCTCTCTGGCGGCGCGATGCGGACGTAGTATCCGTCTACGCCGATCTGCCGCGCCAGGTCGCCGTTGGTCGAGTAAGTCCAGCGCTCGATGTTTTCATTCCAGTTATCGGCAAGCTCGCGAAGATACGTCGCCATTTTGGCTTCGCCCACAACATCGGCAATGTCAGCGGCCGCGAGCAGTCCGGCAATTTCAACGGCCAAAGTAAATGGCGAATAACCGGCGTCCTCTTCCCAACGGTCCTGCTGGGTCACTGGCCCATTGGACGCGATGAACCCCGCCGCGCGCCGCACCATTGACCACCAGCGTTTCAGGTCTCCTAGCGCCCCCGGAGATTCGCGGCGCAGCAAATCAACCAGCAGGATCGGAAACGCGGCTTCGTCCATCTGCGACCCGCCCCAGTATGCGCGCCCGTCGAGCCACATGTTCTGCGGCCAGCGTCCATCGGCTTCCTGGGTAGTTTCGAGATAGTGCAGCACGCGTACGGCATCACCGACGGCACCGGCGGCGAGAAAGCCGCCAGCCGTTTCAACTAGATCCCGCGGCCACACCAGGTGATATCCGCCAAGGTCCTCGTCGCCTTTATTGAATCCCCAGGGAATCGAAAGACTGGCAATCACTCCGCCAAGAAAATCCTTCGACTCATGCGCCCGCAACATGGCGGTGCTGGCGCGATACAGATCATGATCAACGTCACGATCAAGTGGCATCAGACCCTTTTGCCAGCTCTTCCATTGCGAAACGTAATCGCGAAAAAGACTGTTGTAGTCCTCGAGCAGGCTGGCGCGGGCTTGTTCGGCCGCCTGCGCCCAAAGTCCTCCAAAGCCGAGGGCGAGAACAAATTCATTCCCGCATGCCGCCAGATCGACCTCTCCGGTGAGTGCGACATTACCGTTCTCGGCCCGCGAATATTCGTGCGTTAGCAGAAAATTCTGTGCGACGTCCTGCCAGCCATCGGAGTAGCCGGTAAATCCGACGGACATCTTCTTCCAGGGAACGGAGCAGGCGAGAGCCAGGGCAAGGCCTCCGGGGAACTCGGCAAATAGCATGGGAACGCCTTTGTAATCTCCAATCCAACCAGTGTTGTGGTCGCCAAAGTTGCCGAGGTGAGGAGCAAGCAGGGCGTACAGGTGATAATTCGGCTTCGACTTCTCGTTTAGACCAAGTCCCGAAAACCGGGTCTTCTGCAGAACGACATGGCGGTGTGGGTCGGCGAAAATCTCTTTTTCAATGCGGTATTTGCCACCTAGTTCTGTGTTGACGAGACGAAATGCGGGAACGCCGGGCTCGAACGGAGTAACTTCAAACTTGCAATGCCGTTTTTCTTCGGAGAAGAAACCGTTGCCGTCGGTTACCAGCAGACCCATGTCACGGGTACACGCCATATCAACTCGTGGGAAATAAATTTCATTAAGGATGCCGTGGCTGAGCGTAAACCAGACGCGGCTGCTGCGGTTCAGCGCGGTCCCGACGCCAGTCTTGGCGCTGGAGGTCCAGCGCGGCGGAATGCCCGGCCAGCCGGGCGCAGCAATATTTGAGTCGCTCACCGTGAGTTCCGGCTCCGGCATCACCGGAGAAGATCATTTGGAAATCGGAATAGTATCAGGCGGAGTCAAACGCCCCGAATAGAGGGCCATGCCGACCACCGCGTCTATTCCCAGTTGGTCAAGATGCTCAATTTCTTTGAAAGTTGCAATGCCTCCGGCGACGATGAGCTGTTTGCCGGTTGCCTGGCGCAAAGGAAGGACTGCTTCAAGGGGAATCCCGGTCATCAGACCTTCGGTGTCGATGTGCGTGTAGAGGAACGCGCAACAGAAAGGATCGAGTGTCTGAATCATTTCCATGGGGGAAATCGCTGTAACCTCGCGCCAGCC
>Ga0073928_10000963_pt1 | contig 59181 bp, 49 predicted proteins | sample PaiPotPPA55metaG_FD_76969 | JGI IMG/M metagenome (GOLD analysis project Ga0073928, IMG submission 76969) | Iron sulfur acid spring bacterial and archeal communities from Banff, Canada, to study Microbial Dark Matter (Phase II) - Paint Pots PPA... ... | reverse complement strand
TCTGTCATCCCTATCCTTTGCGCCGCATGGGCGTTATTACCTAAGGCAAGAGCCGGATGCGGGAAACCCGCTCGTCCGGATCCGTGGAGGGGGTCATGAGTAATCGTGATCCCTACTCCGACTGAGTAACAAAAGTGACGGTTGATGCGTGCGTGGAGGTGAAGTCTCGGAACGGAAGAAGCCGAGACTGGTCAATGAAAGCTTTCCTTCGAGAGTTCGTTTAATATCGGAGCCCTGTAGGCTTCGCCGTAGCCTGTGGTGAATGCTGAGCGATCGATTTTCGTGGACCAGCGTCCAATCGGAGCCTGGTTGGGCGCGCGCTCCGCGCTCTGCTTTCCTTGATACAAGCCGTCACGATAGGCGGCGTTCGTGTCCGAGGATGGAGCGCTCTTCTCGGTTGCCGGCAAATCCTGAGGGATGCTGATCCGCAAGGCCAAGCCGGCCACCAAAGGCGTCAGGAACAGGGTGAGTACAAGGTGTCGTTTCATAATTTCCTCTGGTTTGCGCCAACTCTAAAAAAGACCAACCCGATTCGTTCTTTTGTCCTCTATCTCTAACAGCGTAAAGGGTGGGCAAATCCGATCATGCGCAACAGAGATATATGAAGATATTTTCTGGCCGGGGGTAATTTCTTCGTAACTGGCTGTGTCTCAGACAGTTGCAGTTGACATTCGAATCAGTCGCCGCTAAGCTAGCTAGCCAAACGCTTCCCTTGGTGCTCTTCGTGGGGCAGGAGCCGACAAGCGAGATTACACAGTTGTTGCGGGGTTGGCGGGGTGGAGACCGCAAAGCGCTGGACGCACTCCTGCCTGTCGTCTATAAGGAACTGCAGCGCCTCGCCCATTTTCAGCTGCGCCAGGAACGTGCGGACCATACTCTACAGAGCGCAGCACTGGTGAATGAGGCGTATCTGCGCCTGGTTGGCCTAAATCCTCCGCAGTGGGAAAGCCGAACCCACTTCTTTGCCATTGCTGCGCAACTGATGAGGCAGATCCTCGTTGACTACGCTCGACGCCACCGCGCCGGAAAGCGTGGTGGGGGCGAGGGCACACTTCCGCTGGAAGACGCGACCATGTTGTCCGTTGGCAAAGATATTGACGTCGTGACCCTCGACGAAGCTCTGAAAGCTTTGGCCCAAATCGACCCGCGCAAAGCGCAAGTGGTAGAACTACGTTTTTTTGGGGGGCTGAGTTTGGAAGAGACGGCCGAAGTACTTAAGCTGTCTGCGGTCACCGTGGCTCGCGACTGGAGCACGGCTCGAGCCTGGCTACACCGCGAAATGAATCGTGACTCCTAATGGATGGTGAACGCTGGAAACGGGTTGACGATCTGTTGCAATCGGCGCTGCGTGTCCGGGCCGATCAGCAGAACGAGTTTGTGCGTCAAGTCTGCGAGGGAGACGCCGAACTCGAGCGGGAAGTCCGGTCCCTCTTGAGTTCCCATGGGAAACTCGGCGAATTCCTGGAACAGCCTGCTCTGGCGATCGCGACCCAGCCTCTCGCCCTGCCTCGAGCGCCCGGCGCCGAAGACAACCTGCTCGGCAAAACCATTGCGCATTACAGCGTACTGAGCCGGTTGGGCAGCGGGGGGATGGGAATCGTCTACGAAGCCGAGGACCTGCGAATCGGACGGCATGTTGCGCTCAAGGTCGTCCTGGAGTCCCAGTCGAGCCGCGGCAAGGCCCTGCTGCGCTTTCAACAGGAAGTGCGGGCTATCGCTGCCATGAATCATCCCCATATCTGCACCTTATACGAAGTAGAGGAGTATAAGGGGAATCCGGTCATCGTGATGGAGTTGTTGCGAGGGGAGACCTTGGAGGAGCGGCTGAAGGCGGGTCGCGTGCCATTGCAGCAGGTGTTGCAATGCGGTACCGAGGTGGCCGACGCCCTGGAGGCTGCTCATGCGGCTGGCCTCATCCATCGTGATATCAAGCCGGCCAATGTATTCCTCACCCGCCGGGGATTGATCAAGGTCCTTGATTTTGGATTGGCCAAGCTTAGCTTGGGGGGCGTGGACGCTGCCTCGCCGACTTGCGACGAGGAACCGCTCACCAGTTTGGGGGTGATTCCGGGAACCACTCAATACATGTCTCCGGAGCAGGTTCGTGGCGACGAACTGGATGGCCGCACCGACCTTTTTTCCCTCGGAGTGATGTTGTACGAGATGTCGACAGGACAGCGCCCCTTCGCTGATAAGAACATCGCATTAACGATAGATGCGGTGCTCCACAGGCACCCGGTGCCGCCGCGATCGATCAATGCTGACCTGCCGCCGCAGCTGGAGCAGATCATCAATAAGGCTTTGGAGAAAAACCGGGAGCTACGCTACTTGTCGGCAGCAGATCTGCGGACCGATTTACAGCAGCTGTGGCACGACACGGACAGCGGGGCAGTGAAGGCCTACAGTTTGGGCGTGACGCCGGTCCCGGGATCTCACCGGGTGCTCTCTCCGGCCAGAAAGCGGCAGGGATGGTTTTTCGCCGGTGTTTTACTGGTGGCCCTCGCAGCCGGTATCGGAATATTCATCGGGCGTTCTCTACGCCACAGTCCGCAATCCCCTCTGGAACACGCGAAGATCCGCCGTTCCGTGGCTGTGTTAGGTTTCCGAAATCTTTCGGGAAGTCCGGATCAGGAGTGGGTCTCAACGGCAATTTCAGAAATGTTGAGCACCGAGTTGGCGTCGGGCAACAAGTTGCGTGTAATTTCTGGAGAAAACGTTGCGCATATGAAAGTCGATCTGTCTCTCCCCTCTACCGACAGCTACGCTCCCGAAACGCTGACGAAGATTCGGGGTAACCTCGGCGCGGACGAGGTTGTCGTGGGCTCTTACCTGGGGTTGGGCAAGGGCACTGAGGGACCTCTTCGCATTGACCTGCGAGTTCAGGAGGCGACCGGCGGTGAAACCACGGCCGCTGTTTCTGAGAGCGGCACCGAAGCCGAACTCGCCGATCTAGTTACGCGCATCAGTTCCAAGCTTCGGGAAAAGCTCGGTATGGGTGGTGTGCCTGGCGATGAGATTCAGCGCGCCGGCGCGTCCCTTCCTGCCAATCCGGAAGCTGTCCGCTTCTACTCGGAAGGACTGGCCAAATTGCGCGCCTTCGACGCGAAGGCAGCGCGCGATCTGTTTGAGAAGGCGATCGCCGCCGATTCGAATCACGCCCTATCGCACTCCTTTCTGGCGCAGAGTTTTGCATCTTTGGGCTATGACGCGAAAGCGCAAGCCGAAGCCAGCAAGGCGTTCGCGCTTTCGAAGAACCTGCCGCGGCGTGATCAATTGCTCGTCGAAGGTCATTATCGCGAGCTGCAAACCGATTATCCGGCGGCCATTGAGATCTATCGTACATTGCTGAAGTTTTTTCCGGATGACATCGAGAGTGGATTGCGCCTCGTTTCGACGCAAACAAAAGCGGGCCAAGGGAAGGATTCCCTGGCAACAGTTGCGTTATTGCATGAGCTTCCAGCGCCCGCAAGCGAGGATGCGCGAATCGACTTGGCCGAGGCCGAGGCCAACCAGTCGCTGGGAGACTTCAAGCGGGCTCAACACTCGGCATCTGCGGCAGCCGAGTTGGCCGCGAGTCAAGGGAATCGCCTGGTCATGGCTGAGGCGAAGCAACAGGAAGCCTGGGATTGGGACCGGCTTGGGGAGTTCGATAAAGCCGGGGCCGAGTTTGCTGAGGTCCGAAATTTGTCCCAGAGAAGCGGTAATCCTCGCACGGCCATCCGCGCCTTGAACGGCGTTGCCACCGTCCTCTACGACAAGGGTGATTTTGAAGGTGCTCGCAAGGCGTACCAGCAGGCACTTACCATCGCCCGTCAGATTGGTGCGCAACAAGATGTCGCACATGTCTCGAGCAATATCGGGAATATCTTCTATGAACGGGGGAAATTGCAGGAGGCGCGAAGCTACTACCAGCAAGCCCTCGACATTGACCGCCCCCTGGGCATCCCCGCCGTGGCAAGCGATCTCGGCAGTCTTGCGAATGTGATGGACGGCATGGGCGATTTATCGGGAGCGCTTCGAATGCAGGAACAATCCCTGGAGGCTTTCCGGAATTCGGGTAATCGGCGGGGCGAGGCTTCAACGCTTTCGAACTTAGGCAATATTCTCGTTGAACAGGGTCTGCTTGCCGAGGCCGCCGCTCGATTCGAAGAGGCGTTAGCGATTCAGCAGCAAACCGGGTATCGAAAAGGGCGGGGCTTTGGGTTATCGGGGCTTTCCGACATTCTCCGGAGCCAGGATCGCCTGGCGGATGCGCGTGCGAAGACTGAAGAAGCGATTGCCTTGCGAAAAGAACTTGGTGATACGACGAATCTCGCTTATAGCCAAGTGCAACTAGCTCAGATTTTACTGGAGTTGGGGAACGGCGCTGAGGCTGCACAGCTAGTCACAGATGCGGCAACTGCCTTCGAGAAAGAGAAGATGTCGGATGCGGGTTGTACGGCGCAAGCCGTTCTGAGTTCGGTGTTGCTCGCACAAACCAAGGTTCAGCAGGCGCAGGCAGCCGCGGCTCGCGCGACCGACCTGTGCCGCCAGGATTCCACTCGGACTTCCCGATTTGAGGCGCAGTTTGCAGTCGCGGGTGTTCGGAGCCAATCTGGAAACTTCAGCGACGCCCTCAAGATACTCGAAGCGGTTCGTTCCGAGGCCGGCCGATACGGCTATGTCGGTTATGAGTTGGACTCACGCCTTCGTCTGGGGGAACTGGAACTCAGGTCCGGGAAGCAAAGCGCAGCACGTGCCCGCCTCGCGCAATTGCAATCCGATGCAGGCTCGCGTGGCTTCGCGCTGATCGCTCGCAAATCAAAACAAAGTCTACCGCCGCAATAAACCGCTCGCACTTTTTGGTCAAGACCGGTGCGGCGCAGTCAGTTGATGCTGAACTTGACCTCGGGCTGGCGTTCCTTCGACGGATCGACGAGCTCGCTGCGCGGTTTTAGTTAGCTTCTACACCTGCAGAACGTCGCCTTCGCGAGCGACAAGTTCGTATAGCACGGGATTGACGAAGAAACCTATGAACAGCCGGGAAATCAGCCCGGCCACGATGACGATGGCGAAGGGTTTTTGCGTGTCGGAACCGATGCCGGTAGAGAGTGCGGCCGGAAGAAGCCCGAGGCAGGCGACCAGTGCGGTCATCATGATCGGACGAAGGCGCAGCAGAGAAGCTTCCCGAGTGGCTTTGCGGATATCCAACCCCTCTTGCCGGAGCTTGTTGATATAGGACACTAGAATCACAGCGGTCTCAACCGAAACGCCGAGCAGAGCCAGAAGTCCCAACACCGAAGAGACGCTGAATGGAGTATGAGTCAGTTTGAGCGCAACCAGCGCGCCCACGGGTTCGGTCATGATTACGCCCAGCGCAATGGTGACCGGGAACTTGAAGTTTCCGTAAAGCGCAAACAAAATCATGAAGATCAGCACTACGGCAAGTGGACCGATAAAATACATCTGCGACCTGGCTTCGAGAAACTGACTGTATTCGCCACCCCAAGCCAGCCTGTAACCCTGGGGCAAATAGACGGCCTTGTTAACGGCCGCTTGCCCATCTTGCACGGCTCGTTCTAAGTCGCGGCCTTCGATGCTGTACTGCACTCCGATGTAGCGCGAATTGTTCTCACGATAAATAAAGGATGCACCATTGCCCTGGGTAATATTGGCGAGCTGACTGAGCGGAATCTGCTGGCCATCCGGTGTGCCCACCAACAAGTTCCCAATCTCATGCGCGCTGCTACGGAATTGCGGCTGCATGCGCACCACAAGATCGAACAGCTTTTCCCCTTGAATGACCTGAGTGACCGCCTGCCCGCCTACCGCGGCTGAAATCACGGCCTCGACATCCGCAACGTTGATTCCATAGCGCGCGATTCTATCGCGATCGACATCGACCAGCAAACTGGGTTGGCCAAGTTCGCGAACGACGGTGAGGTCCGTAAAACCTGGGACTTTGGCGAGAATGTTCTTGATCTGGATCGCCTTATCCTGGAGCACAGTCAGATCATCGCCATAGATCTTGACCGCCAGCGAACTCTTAAGGCCGGTCAGAGCCTCGTCCACCGCATCTTCCGCCGGCTGCGTATAGTTGAAAATGATTCCGGGGAAGGCGGTAAGTCTCTGGTTGATGGAGTCAATGAGTTGCTTCTTGTCGCTGGTCGTACCGCTCCACGATTTATTCTTGTAGGATTTCAGTCCGACGTAGAATTCGCAGTTGAAAAAACCAGTCGGATCGGTGCCGTCGTCGGGGCGTCCTAACTCGGAACCAACAACTGTGACCTGCGGGTAAGACATTAAGATGTCGCGAATTTGGGGAGCAATACTGCTGGCTTCTTCAAACGAAATCGTATACGGCATGGTAGCCCGCACCCAGAGCGCACCTTCATCGAGATGGGGCATGAACTCGCCGCCGATGAACGGGACCAGCAACAGGGTCGCACCAAAAATAAGAGTCGCAATCGCCAGGGTTGTTTTGGGGCGATCCAGCGCCCAATCCAACTGCTTCGCATACTTTCGTTTCATCCATTCATAGGGCCGGCTCGGTTTCTCACGCACGCCACTCTTGAACCAGTAGGAGGCGAGTACGGGGATGAGGGTGAGGGTCAGGATCAGCGCGCCGACCAGTGCAAACGACATGGTCTCGGCCATTGGATGAAACAGCTTTCCAGCCGGACCGCTCAGGGCGTAAATGGGTAGATAACCTGCGAGGATGACCGCGACCGAATAAAAAATTGGCCGGTCCACATCTTTCGCGGCGGCCAAAATCACGTCGTTGAGCTTATAGCTTTGACCTTCCCGCAATGCCAGCTCGCGATAGATGTTCTCCATCATCACCACGGTTCCATCAATCACAATGCCGAAGTCGATAGCGCCGATGGAGAGCAAATTCGCGGCAACGTCGTGCGCGTGCAGCACAATAAATGCGAACAGTAATGATAGAGGGATGGTGATGGCGACGATGATGGCGGCGCGGAAGCTGACTAGAAAAAAGATGAGTACGATCAGCACCAGCACCATTCCGCGGAGCAGATTGCTTTCCACGGTGTCCGTGGTCAGATCCACTAGCTCGCTGCGGTCATAGTAAGGACGAATCTTGACGTCTTGCGGCAGGATCTGGCGGTTTAACTCTTCTGTTTTGGCTTCCACTCCCTTGAGAACGTTCTGCGTCTGTTCCCCGCGCAGCATGAGAATGACGCCCTCGACCGAATCATCGCTTTTCTGAAAACCAAATTCGCCCAGCCGAGGCGCATGCCCTATCGTGACATCCCCGACATCGCGCACCCGGACGGGCACGCCTTTGTTGGCGCCCACAACAATATTCCCAATGTCATCTGTATTGCGCACCAATCCGATGCCGCGCACATAGTAGAACTGTCCGCCTTGCGAATAGAATCCTCCGCCGGCGTTGGCGTTGTTGGCGGCGAGAGCTGCCGTCACTTGTGGAACGGTTAAGTGATATCCGTAGATACGCGCAGGATCGAGCAGCACCTGATATTGCATTACCGTCCCGCCGAAACCTGAGTCGTCGGCGACACCGTGCACCGAGCGATAAGCCCGTTCGATCACCCAGTCTTCGATTGTTTTCAATTCCTGCGGGCTGCGGTCGGGACTCTCCAGCACATAGCGATACACCAGGCCGCTGGGGCTGAATAGCGGCGCAAGGCTTGGAGTGACGCCCGTCGGAAGAGTGGCCTGCGCAAGCCGTTCAAAAACGATCTGTCGTGCGAAGTAGTCATTTGTGCTGTCTTCGAACGTCAGGATCAGATCCGACAGACCATAGAGCGAGATCGAGCGCATCACCACCATATGGGGAACGCCGTTCATCTCCAGTTCCAGAGGAAGCGTCACCAGCCGCTCGACCTCTTCCGCGGCATGGTCTGGCCATTGCGTGATGATTTCTACTTGCGGGGGCGAAAGATCGGGATAGGCGTCAACGGGCATCCGCTGAAATGACAGGATGCCGCCGACCGTGATGAAAGCGGTGAGCATCAGCACCACGAACCTTTGACGCAGAGCCGCTTGGACGATTCGATGAATCATTCAGAGGTGATGGACGCAATTCTCGTTGAGTAGGTAGAGGTGCTTTTCATTCCTGTGCGCTGCTCTTAGCGCTGTAGCGAATTCGCAAACTGCAAGAACAAACTGCCATCTCCAATCACTTGGTCGCCGGCTTTCAGCCCGCTGGTGACTTCGGTTTGTCCATTCAAGCTTTCTCCCAAAGTAACCGAACGCCGGCCAAATTGGTTCGAAGACGTCGCGGCGTAAACAAAAGGCTGGTTCTCGCTGTCGCGCAGGATCGCCGCATCCGGAAGCGCAATGGCGTTGGGCATCGTGCCTGCGTTGACGGTGGCGATCACAAACATATCCTTCTTCAGTTTTTCGCCGGGATTATCGGTCTCAATGCGTGCCTGCAGCGTTCGGGTGTTCGGATCGAGAGCGGCCGCGATATAAGCGATGCGACCCGGGAATACGACGGAATAGGCGTCTGTCTGAATCTTGACTGCATCTCCAGGACGTACGTAGGGCAGATCTTTTTGATAGATATTGACCAGCACCCAGACGTTGCTGGTGTCAGAAATCATGAAGCATTGAGTTGTGCCGGGCTGAATCAGTTGTCCTGCTGCCACATCCTGCTCGACCACTTCGCCGCTAATCGGAGCCTTCACTGGAACTTCAAAAGATGGCGGGGCCTGCACCAGTGCGTCGGGATCTGCAATTCCCATCACTTTCAGCGCAGCTTGCGCCGACACCAGATCGCCCCCCGCCTGCACCTCTGCGGAAGCGGCCTGCTCCAGATTCTGTTCGGCAATCGCTTTGTGCTCGTACAAGTCTTTGGCGCGCGCGTAGGCTTTTTGAGCTAAAGCGTAGGCGTCCTTGGCCTTCAAGTAGTTGGTGCGGAGTTGCGAGTAGTCCGGGCTGGCCACGTACAGCATGGGCTCCCCCTGATGCACATGCTGCCCCGGGACAACGACAACCCTGCTGACTGGTCCACTCACCTGTGTGATGACCGGAGTGGTGCGAAAACCGTTGTACGCCACCGCCCCCGTCAGGCGCAGCGTCCGAGTCAGAGTTGTAGGCTGAACTTTCAAAACCTGCACATGGGACATCTGCTCTGGAGGAATGGTAAATAGCTGAGCATCATTTGAAGCTTTCACGTTCGGGCTTGCGTACTGCCCCGACCCCTCGCAGCCGGTAACCACAAGCAGGAGCACCGAGACGCAGGCCAGCATGACCAACCTTTGCCGGTGCTCTTTGTGCGCGCGGCCGATATTTTGACGCCCGTTCATGGCAGGTTCCTCGTTCCCAGCGCTTCCTTCAATTGCTCCCGGGCGGTCATGTATGAGGCTAACGCCTGACGATACGCCAACTGGGTTGACCGGTAGCTGCGCTCCGCATCAAGAAAATCTAAGAGACTCGCAGCGCCGCGTTTGTAAGCATACTCGCTGATGTCGCGCGAGTCCTGCGCCTGCTTGAGATATCCCGAAATATAGAGTTGCACCACCTCGGCATTGCTCTTCACCGCTTCATAAGCGTTCGCAACGTCCGACAGCACTGTATCGCTGGCCGAGTCTTTCTGCTCCTGCGCCTGAGTGAATGCGTAATTCGTGCGTGCAATCTCGCCCTGATTGCGATTGAAGATGGGCAACTCAAAATTTACGAAAATCGAAGCTGTGTTCTCACCGGAAACATGGGTAAAATCGTAAGTGCCGTTTACGTCCACTTTGGCGTTCGCCTTGGCCAATAGAATTTGGCTCTGTGCGGCGGTAATTCCCAACTCAGCAGCCCGAAAATCAGGGCGCTCGCGCAGTGCACGCGCCTGCAAGTCCTCCAGGTTGGCCTGAACTGGCTGATATGCGAGATCGCCGATCACGTCGAAATCGGCTGGTACCGCGTCGTAGCCCAGGAATTCTCGCAGTCCTACGAGGGCCTGCACTTTTGCCAAACGGGCAGAGGATACATCCGTTTGAAACTGTAGAAGCTGTAGTTTGATCTTAAGGTAATCGCCTTCACCGATATAACCTGCCTTGAGTTGCGCCTCGCTGATATCTACGGTTTGTTGAAAACCCTTCAGATCGTCGAGCGCAAACCGTAGAGTTGATTCCGCCAGCAAAACGCTGACAAACTGCTGGCCCACGTTGAAGGCGAGCGTGCGCTCGGCATCAGTGACCTGAGCGCGGGTTACGGCCGTTTGATCGCGGGCCGCTTGCAGGCGGCGCTGCCGTTTGCGGCCGCGCTCGAACAGGTAGCCAATTCCTATATCGAACTGCTGAGTCTGGTCCAGATTCTCCCCGGAGAAATCCTGCGGACTAAAGAATGGGACGAACTGACTATCTGCCCCTAGTGTCGGATTAGGCCGCAGATTGGCTGTGATCTCCTGTGCCTGATTCTGAAGAATCAGAGTTCGGCTGGCCTTGATGGAATGGTTATGTGCCAGGGCCAAGTCAATGGCCTGGTCGAGACTGATGAGAGTTGTATTCTGCGCATCGGCCCTCGCGGCTATCAGCAAGATGAACGTCGCGGCCACGGCGACCACCGGAAAACATCGTGAACGCATAAGAGTCAAATCAGCTTACGCTAGCACTCGGCAAGGCAAAACTGACATCGAATTCAATATTTTCCGGCCTCACCTAAGGTTCAGCGTCTCCAACTCCTTGTACGGGATGATCTAGCCGGGGAGACCATTGTAAATCGAGAACGATCCCGGAAGACCATAAAGTTAGGTGCGCTCGAACGGCTTCACGTATGGGGACGCGACCGCGAAAAGCGCAGCCCGACCAACTCGACTATGTTCTTGCGGCTAGGGTCGTCGCCGGGACTAACGTAGCTCAATCGAACCGGCAGCGCCTTCTCGCAGATCGGTGGGATAGCTACGCCCCGCATCCGATGGTCGGAAGAAGGGACCCGACATTCCGAGAGCGCGGCCGGATGGCAATCCTTCAGGGAGTGATGGCGATGACCCGGAGGGGACTGCCAGAGCCACCCACGATTCTCAATGGCGCGGCAACGACGATGGCACCTGTTGGCGGAAGCTGATCAAGGTTGGCCAGTCCGGCCAGCCCAAACTTGCCGCTGCCGTGCATAAGGTAGTGGTTCGGAAATGGTGGGTCGAAAGTGGCAGCCTGACCGGCATCGGTTCCAACGGTTTCCACGCCGACGCCGAGTACGTCTCTTTCCTGGGCCAGGAGGGCCGAACTTTCCTTGGCCAGTCCCGGAGTGTGTGGTCCACCCTCCTTCAGGTTGATATACTCCTTGGGGTCTTTTCGCTTCGACCAGTCTGTCCGCAACAGAACCCACGCCCCCGCTGGGATGAGACCATATCGTTTCTCCCACTGCCTTATTTGTTCTGGCGTCAGCAGATAGTTGGGGTTTCTCGTCACCTCCCCGCTGATATCGATCACACAGGCAGGGCCGACAAATTTTCTTGGAGGGATGCGGTCCACAGAATTGTCCGGAAGATCTTTTCCGGAAACCCAGTGGATCGGAGCATCAAAATGAGTGCCGGTATGCTCGCCGGTCTCAAAGCCATTCCAGTACCAGAAGGGACCGCGTTCATCGTACCGGGACAGCTCCCACATTCTGAACGCAGGGGTGTTGTTGAACTGCGGCGGCAGAGGCAGCAACGGCGTTTGGGGACTCAGAGGCTGAGTGAGATCCACGATCCGCAGCCGGCCGGCGTTCAGTTCTTTAAGCAGTTCAGCCAGGACGAGAGACATTGACGCTCCTCAGAAGTTTGCGTTCGCACTTTCTTACTCCACTCGAGCGAGTCCAAACGATAACATCCGAATCACGTTGCCAGATGTTTATTGCCGCTTGAGCGCTCGAATATGCCGGCGGAACTGAAACCGATTCTCGAGCAACGCCAAGTCGGTTACGTAGCCCGCGGGGCCCGTGGCTTCGACCTTAGCAATGACGCTTGTCAGCTCATTGCCTTGGACGGCGTCCGTCACCGCAGCGTTGAAGCTCTCTACGCTGCGCACCGTTGACACTCGCGGAACGCCGGCGGCGCGGGCGATCCCTTCCAGGTCCGTGCCTGCGCTGGTTGCAGTCGGAAAGCCGCCGACCGAGAGCAGGCTCTCGTTGTCGAAAACAACGTGCACCAAGTTTTTGGGGCGATATCGTGCCATAGTGCTGAGACCGCCAAGGTTCATCAAAAGCGAACCGTCGCCGTCGAAGACAATCACTCTTTGTTCCGGCAGACATAGAGCCAGCCCCAAGCCCGTCGAAGAGGCGAGTCCCATGGCGTGTTGCAGATAGAAAAAATTTGGACGGTGACCCAGAGAATGAAGCTCAGCCGCAACCGCTCCCATGATCGTGACCACGAGACAGTTTTCTAGCTCCGAATAAATCGAGCCAAGACAATCGAGGCGGAGCATTACTCTTCCCACATCAGGTCGCGCGTCAACAGAAGCGCGACCGGCTGCAGACTGCTTTCGGCGAGGGTCTGCGCCTGCCGGATGCGCTTTTTGACGGTCTCCATCGCGTCAAGAAAAAAGTAAGGGATTCCCAACGCCCGCAAAAGCGGTTCCGTGACATTGCCGCCCTGGGTTTGCCACGGATCGCGTTCTCCCAAAGAGCCGCGGTAGCTGATGAGCATCAGTAGAGGAATCTTATAGAGATGGGCGAATGAGACAATGCCGTTAATCGATGCCAGGAAGCCGTGGTTCTGCATAAGCATGGCCGACTTCACTCCGGCAAAGTGCGCCCCCGCGGAGATGCCAACGCCTTCCTCCTCTTTTGCCAGGCGCAACAGAATCATTTCAGGATCCTCGTCCGCTGATCGGATAAGATGCACCAGCCAGGTTTCCGGCAGAGCTGAGAGCAGGCGGACGTCGCACTCCTTCAAAGCGGCGTAGATCAGCTTGGAACTGGTCAAGGATACGGGCATATTCGCGGATGCGGATGCTACGGATCACCCTGGAAGCGAAGAGAACATTCTAGCTTGCTATGGTGAAAAATGCATTCTTGACGGCGGTTTGTAGCGGGGTATAGTTGGGCAGTGCGAATTCCCAACTAGCGCCGATTTTTCTACGGTAACCCGAGGAGCAAGACTTGCAGGCCAAATCCCAGGATATCCTCAATCCCGAAACCACCTCCGGCTCGAATACGAGCTTTGCCCTCGAAACCATGCGCGCCGCGTTTCCCGCGCTCAGCCGACCTCCGGGATTTGTCTTTTTCGACAACGCAGCGGGAGCGCAGGTTCCGCAGATTGTGTTGGACGCGGTAAATCATCATCTCCTCGAGTGCAATGTGCAGCGCGGTGGACGCTACCCGAAAAGCCGCGAAGTGGACGCGACGATTTTGCGCGCACGACAGAGTGTGGCCATTTTGGTGAATGCCCGCGATCCGAGCGAAATCGCCTTCGGCATGAACGCCACTTCCTTCATTCGTCTGGTGAGTTTGGCGATCGGACAAACGCTTGGCAAGAGGAACGAGATCGTCGTCAGCGATATGGACCACGAGGCCAACGTCGCCACCTGGCTAGCGTTGGAACGTAACGGCGCCAAAATTCTTTGGTGGAAGATGAAGGAAGATGGGAATCTCCACGCCGACGACCTCATTCCACTCGTGTCCGCGAAAACGCGCCTCGTGGCGTGCACGCTGACCTCGAATGCCCTCGGCTCAATCGTGGATGTCGCTGCGGCGGCAAGAGTCGCACACGCGGCCGGGGCGGAAATCTTTCTCGATGCCGTGCACTACGGCCCTCATGGACTGATCGACGTGCGAACCTTTGACTGCGATTACCTCGTTTGTTCCGGTTATAAGATTTTCGCTCCCCACATGGGATTTCTCTGGGGACGCCGTGAACTACTCGGGAAGCTCCCGACCTTCCGTGAGGATTTCATCCCCGACGAGCCGCCCGGAAAAATTGAGGCGGGCACCTTCATCTACGAAAACGTAGCGGGAATGGACGCTGCGGTGCGCTACCTGGAAGGCTTGGGCAGCAGCGTGGCGGCGGAGGATGAAACGACGAAATCGGAATCGAGGAGGGTTAGCCTGCAACGCTCGTTTGAAACTATCCGAGCCTACGAAGAATCACTTTCGCTCGAAATGCTTCGGGTGCTGGAGAGTTGCGGGGCGGTCGTGTACGGGGTTTCGGAGAAGAGCCGGATTCGCGAACGAGTGCCAACGTTATGCTTCAATCTGCCGAATGTATCTCCCGCGAAAATCAGCGATGCACTCGCGAAACAAAATATCGGCGTGCGCGATGGCCACATGTATTCACCGCGGCTGATGAAGCGACTGGGGCTTAGCAAAGAAAGCGGCGCAGTCAGAGCGTCGTTGGTCCACTACAACACAGTCGCTGAGGTGCGCAGGTTCGGAAGCGCCCTGGCTGAGATGGTGCGTGACTGAATCCAATACCCTGACATCGCGGCATAAAGATAGATCAGAAAACCTCATGCTGACCGACACGCAAGTCCGGCAGATTCGTTCTCGCTTCAGCATCTTCCAACGCAAAATTTATCTCAACAGTTGCTCCCAGGGAGCGCTATCAGACGCCGTGCAGGCAGGCTTCGAAGACTACATCGCGAGCTGGCACGAGCAAGGCTCGCCGTGGGAGACGTGGGTCGAACGATACGAGGCCGCGCGAACTGCTTTCGCAAGCTTCATCAACGCCAGCTCCGATGAGGTTGCCATCGTGACCAGCGCCTCGGCGGGCATCAATGGCATCGCCAGCGCGCTGAATTTCCAGGAACGAAAAAAAGTCGTAATGGGTGAATTCGAGTTTCCTACCATGGGCCATATCTGGCTTGCGCAACGGGTTCGAGGCGCAGAGGTGCACTTCTTAGGCGCCGAAGGCCACCGCATCCCGGCGGGCACTTACGAGAAGATGGTCGACCGCAACACCAGCATCGTGCCGCTTACCCACGTTTGTTTCAGGAACGGATTTCGTTCCGACGTAAGTGCCGTCACCGAGATCGCTCACCACTCTGGTGCTCTCGTAATGCTCGACGATTTCCAGGACTGCGGAACTCGCCCAGTCGACGTGAAAGCCCTGAATTTGGATTTCTTCGTAACCGGAACACTCAAGTATTTGCTTGGCCCTCCCGGAATCGCCTTCATGTACGTACGCAAAGAGCTCATCCCATCGCTGATACCCACCGTTACCGGGTGGTTTGCGCAAGCTAATCCGTTCGCCTACGATCCGCAACATATCGATCTATCCCCGAGCGCGCGACGGTTCGAGTCAGGCTCTCCGTCTGTGCCCAACGTGTATGCGGCGGCGCCAGGATTCGAACTGCTGCGAGAAATTGGCATGGAAAATGTGGCAGCGCACATTAAAAAACTCACGCAATTTCTGTTGCGCTGTGCACGCGATTTGGGCATTTGCATCAAGACGCCCGTCGATAGCGCGGGGCCACTGGTCGTCTTGCAGTGCAATGATTCAACTCTGCTGGTAAGGAAACTCGCCGAAAGCCAAATCGTCGCATCGAACCGTCATGATGGTTTGCGAATATCGTTCCACGTGTACAACACAATGGACGATGTCAAGGCGGTCGCCGAAGTTCTCAAGAACAATATCGATCTTCTGGTCCTTGATCCCGACCCTGCCCGCGTCTGCAGCCATGACTGATCAAGACTCTTCAGCGACGGAGGCTACGCTGGCCGGTGAGAAGCCTGAGATGCCCGAAGTGGAAAATCTTCATCGTCGTCTGGGCAAGAGGCAGCTCACGATGATGGCCATCGGCGGCGCCATCGGCGTCGGTTTGTTCCTGGGAAGCAGCGTAACTATTCGCCTGGCTGGACCGGCCGTGATTCTTTCCTATCTGCTGGGAGCCGGCATCGCTCTCATCATGTCCTATGTGTTGGCGGAGATGGCCGTTGTCCATCCCGTCGCCGGAGCATTCGGAATTTACGCGGAGAAATACCTCAATCCCTGGGCGGGTTTTTCGGTTCGAGCTACTTACGCAGCTGCGCAGATCATTGCCATCGGTGCCGAAGTCACGGCCGCTGGCATCTACATTTCGTTTTGGCTTCCGAATGTTCCGCAGTGGGTTTGGGTGGTATTGGTTTCATGTGCTCTGGTGGCGCTCAATTCCATGCAAGTCAACCGCCTGGGTGAGTTCGAATATTGGTTTGCCATGATCAAAGTGGCAGCCATCGTCGTCTTCATTATTGTGGGGCTGGCGTTAATTTTCGGAGTCGGTTCCCGGCAGGCAATTGGCTTAGCCAATTTAACTCAGCACGGAGGATTCTTGCCGGCGGGATGGAAAGGCGTTTGGCTTTCGCTCACCATAACGGTCACCAGCTACATGGGAGTGGAAATTATCGCCGTCACCGCGGGAGAAGCCAAGCATCCGGAAGCTACCATTCCTTACGCAATGCGGAACATCGTTTGGCGTCTCATTTTGTTTTACGTGCTGGCAATCGCGGTTATGGTAGCTGTGGTTCCTTGGAATCAAAGCAGCAGCTCATCCACGCTTTCTGGCAGTCCCTTTGTCACCGCATTCGCGGCGGCGCATATACCTTTCGCCGCTGCGATTATGAACTTCGTCGTGCTCACCGCTGCGCTGTCGAGTGTGAACACGAACCTCTATCTTTCAACGCGAATGCTTTTCTCGCTGGGCCGGGGCGGCTACGCCCCGCCATGGATGGGTAATGTGAGCCGCAACGGAGTTCCTCATCGTGCGCTATTCGCTTCAACGTTGGGGATCGTCGCCGCCATTCTGCTGGCTGTCTTCGCCCCGCAAAATGCTTTCCTCCTGCTTTATGGGACCGCGGTTGCTGGGATGCTTTTTGTGTGGCTGGTGATTCTCAACACGCACCTTCGTTTTCGAAGCGCCATCCCGAGCGAGCGATTGTCGAGTCTGCCCATGCGTTTGTGGGCGCATCCGCTTTTCACGGTGATCGGTATCCTGCTACTGCTCGCGATCTCGGTCACGACTTTTTTCGTGGACGGATTGCGATGGTCGGTTCCGGCATTCGCGGTTTTCTTGGGTCTTATTTCCCTTCTGTACCTGCGGGGCCGGCGGCACACTTCTTAAGGAGAGCACGAGATGGTTGAAGCCAGCCAAGAGGCTTACGCTTCGCTTCACCAGCGCTTCAAAGGTGATTTGCTGCGCCCGGGAGACGGCGACTACGAACACTCGCGCCTCATCTGGAATGGTATGGTAGCTCGCACACCGGGGCTGATTGCACGCTGCTCGGATGTGAGCGATATTCAAAACGCGGTTCGAGCCGCTCGTGAGACCGGCATTCTTACCGCTGTGCGCTGCGGCGGGCATAGCCTTGCAGGTTTCAGCACTTGTGATGGCGGCATGGTAATTGATTTGTCGAAAATGCGTCACGTCACTGTCGATGCCGAGGCGAAGCGAGCTAGATTCGCTGGAGGCTGTCTGCTGGGGTCGATTGACACCGCAACGCAAAAAGCAGGACTGGTCTTTCCCGCCGGCGTGGTTTCTCATACCGGCGCTTCTGGACTTATTTTGGGCGGAGGAACTGGCTGGCTTACAAGGCGATTCGGCTTGTCATGCGACAACGTCGAAGGGTTCACCGTCGTCACTGCGGACGGTTCGGTCGTACGTGCTAACTCGAAGGAGGCCCCGGACTTATTCTGGGCCCTGCGTGGTGGCGGCGGTAACTTCGGAGTGGTGACAGAATTCGAAGTGAAACTACACCCGCTCACATCGGTCGTACTTGCCGAAGGATTGTGCCGCGAAGCTGATATTCGTCGCCTTCTTGAATATTGGAGAGAGTTCATGGCCGAGGCCCCTCTCGACTTGAAGTGGAACATTGATTTACGTCTTGCCCCAAGTACAAAGAAGGTACCCAACGAGCTCCGCGGGCGGCCGGTGGCCGGCAGTTTCCTGGTCTGGACGGGTAAACCCGAAGACGGGCGACCATATTTGGAGAGCGCCCTCTCCATGTGTAACCGCGATTCCGCAAGCAGCAGGATTGTGTCCTTTGCAGATTTACAAACCATGGCCGACTCCGATTTCCCGCATGGACGGCGCTATTACACGAAATCGGGTTACTTCAACGATCTCGACGACGGCACGATCGATCGCATGGCGCAGGCAGTAACGACCATCCCCTCATCGGACACTCAAATTGAACTTGCGTATCTTGGCGGCGCAGCTGCGCAGGTCGGGGCGAACGATACGGCATTTGGCGATCGCAGCGCTCCCTTCATTATGAACTTGCTGGCGAACTGGGCGGACCCGTCAGCGGATGCTGGGAATGTTTCCTGGGTTCGCGATCTTTTCAATAAGCTTCGACCGGCGATGAAGCCGGGTGTTTATGTAAATTTTATGAGTGGCGATGAGCAGGATCGCGTGCCCGAGGCTTATCAGAGCCGCTGGGAGCGCATGGTCGCGGTTAAGACGCACTATGATCCCAATAATCTCTTCCGGCTGAATCAGAATGTTCCACCGCGAAAACTCGCGGCAGCGAGCTTATAGACACGGCGGTCAACCCGGTGAGGCGCTAGAGCTGCTTTTTGGGAGTGCAGAGCGGCATGGTCTTGGGCAGTCGTTACTGCATAAGCGCCCGACCAATAGCGGTCTTGATGCTAGACTCACCACTCTGGCTCCATCCCTTGAACTGAGCCAGAATGATTCCGTCTTTGCTTAGCACAAAATAACGCGGGAACCCGTCCACGGAGAATGCACGACCTAACGCACGGTCTCCGTCGTAGACTTGGGCCCAATTCATGCCTTTGCTTTGAACGAAGCGCTCCCACGTCTCTCTCGGTTCATCTTCATCGATACTCACGATGGCGACCTTCTTGGGATCAACGTTGGCGGCAAGGTCCTTCAGCAACGGCAAAGACGCCATGCAAGCCGTACACCAGGTACCCCAGAAGTCCAGCAGAACCACTTTACCCTTGAGCGTATCCAGATTTATGGGTTCGCCACTGCTGAGGGTTGCGGAGAATTCCGGAGCAAATTCTTTTCGCACACGGCTGGGATCGTCAATGAATCTCTGTAGCTCGCGTCCTCGCGGAGTGCCGGAGAAACTGGAGGCCACGGCTTTCAGTTCCTGCACGCCCTCAGCATCTTTGGATTCCTTCAACAGCACAAAGCCGAGATTGAATCTGCATTCCAGGCACGCAGGATCAGCAGCGACCGCGCCCCTAAATGCGGCCTCGGCCCGCAGGAGATTGTTCTGCCGAGCCAGGACAATGCCATCGTAGAGTTGTGCTCGGGAACGCTCGATGTCACTGGCGGCTGTGGCAAGGGCTTGCTCGGTGTGGGCCAGCGCCTGATCGTTTTGCCCCGCCGCCATTTCGATCCGGGCGATCCAGACGTAGCACTCAGAGCACTTGCCTTGCCGGAGCTCATTCGCTTTGCCGAAGTGAGAGATGGCCTCCGACGAATCGTTTCGCTCAACCGCCTCCTTGGCGGCGGCCATTTCCTGATTAAATTCCGAATTCTGTCCGTAAACAGCGCGTGGCAGCGCGGTCTGAAGAACAATCACAAAACCAACGATAATGAATCGCCAGGACTGTTTCATGATGGAACGCATCGCATGAACTTTGCTCGCTATCGGCTTTTCTTTGCCGGCGCCGAAGCATCAGGTCTAGCGGCGCCGCCTGACGAAGGATTTTCCTTCAGCAGAGGGTCCAATAGGGCGCGAAGGGAAGCCTCATCTTCCAATTTCGGGTCGCCCGGCTTGGCACCACTGGTAGCGCGGATCACGCCGGTGCGGTCGATGACTACGATCTGGGGGATGTTCAGAATTTCGTTTCCAGTGCGGCCAAGGTAGGTGTCTACGTCCTGCTTGGTCGAGTAACCGACCGGATAGGTGAGCTTAAGATTGTTCACCAGGTAGGTGACGAACTGCGGTCCGGCGTTCGGACTATTCGGTGGATCGAAGGCGACGCCAATGGACTGGAAGCCGCGCGGACCCAGTTCGGTTTGGAGTCGGTTCAACGTCTCAGCGACGCGGACACAATGCTGCGATGCAACGAAGAAAAACTCCAGCACCACCACCTTGCCTTTGAAGTTGGAAAGAAGCATGGTCTTGCCGGCGGGCTCGAAGATCGTATATTCGGGTGATTTGCGGGATAGCGGTGCCGAAGCCGGCGCCAATGCTGAGATTATCAATACGAGTAAGAACGCGGACTTCCACCTATTCATGGCTTAGCACCTTGCTGCGAATCTTTTCATCTTTGTGGTCATTCGATTCGACTTTCAATTCAACTGGCCTGTTTCCACTTATCCACGATGCGCTCCATTTCTGCTGCGCCGGCGGCAGCGGCATCCTGGGCGCTCTCGCCTTTGACGGCTCTGGCCACCATCTTCGGCACGACAAAAGTATTGAAAATCTCCATGTACGCCGGAGTGGCATAGCCTGGCACGCCGAGATTGGGAGTCCAGTGTAGCGCGTCTTTGAGCACAGTGTACTTGGAGGACGGATTGGCCTGCGGGTCCTTGGAGAGCCGCACGACAATATTAGGAACAGTTTTCGGGTAAACGGGAAAGTTGACACCTAAGCTTTTCTCGTAACCGGTCCGGGAAGTGTCGATCAGATCCGCTAGGAACTGTCTGGCTCCTTCTTGATTTTGCGCAAAGTTCCAGACCACGGAGCAATTGGTGACATGCGGGAGCGCGGTCACGCCCATGCCGGCACTTCCGAGCAAAGGCGGCTGAATCCAAAGATTCCGAGCCACGTCCTGGTTCTGTTTTTCGGCTGCGCGCAGCAGGCTGATGGCATTGATGGCGGCGGAGCTCTTATGTCCCAGCATGGCGCTCACGCTGCCGCCGCTCCCCCAAGTGAGCTGCTCGGGCGTGCCCGCCTCCTGGCAGAGGGCGTGGATGTAGCTCACGGCCTTGGCCGCAAACACGTCTTTGTTGAAAGCCAGATTGCCCCTTGAGTCGAAGATCAAGGCACGGTGGGAGTAGAGGAGGGTATGCAGTGTGACATTGCCCTCCAAGGTTGGGCTGAACGCCAGACCGCAGGGGATGCCCAGCTTGTCGCGCAGCCTCGTACCGCCGCTCAACAGACCGCCATAATGCACCGGACCCAGGGGCATGCCAACCTGAGCCCAGTAGTCCTGAAAGAAATGCAGCGGTGAAGGCGCCCAAAAATCGGCAAAAGCAAAGTATTTCTTGTTGTTCGGATTGAAAGTCGAACGGTGCGCGATCTGCTGAATAGCGCCGTATTTGGCAGCAACCGTCTGATAGATACCGGTATGATCGATCACATGCTGGTGGTATTCGGCTGGAGGCCAGGGAAAAATAAAAATGTCGTGCCCTTTGCCGGCCGTGACTTCAGTGAAGGCGCGGTCGCGAATTTCCTCCACCGGGATCACATCCACCGTGACCTTGGTTTTGTTCTGCCTGCCCCACTCCGCAGCCATTACATTGATAAACCAATCATCAAATTCGGGGAGAAAGTGCGCCCATTTGGCGACCTTCAAGGTCATCTCGCTGGCGAAAGCGTTAGGTGTAAATACAAAAAAAGGTCCAACAGCCGCCGCTCCGGCGGCCAGCTTGATGAAATTGCGGCGAGTAACCCTGTTTCTCTTTGGCCTGAGCATCCCCTTGTACTCCTGAGACAAATTGCCCCTGGCAGGGCCTTGAGCCGTGCCAGGGGCCTTTATAACGCTTCTACGGTCATACCCTGCAACTAGTTCGCTGCGTTTGCCGCTTGCATCACCTTTTTCATCTGACTCGAAGTGAGCTGATTGGGGAACACGCCGAAGATCTGCAGGCTAAGGAAGTTGACAGTCGTAATGAGGTTTTGCGGGATGCCGTTGGAATTATATACTTGGTCTAGGAACGCGTCGGTGGCAATGGCACCAGCGCGTGGATCGGGAATGCCCGGACAAATCAGCCAGACTGCCCCTCCGTCGCCACCGGCCACGTCTTCCTTCGCTTCGGCTCCGCAGCCCTGGGCCTCAAGCTCCGTGTTGAGTTCAAAGGCGGTCAAGATAATGGGAGATCCGTCGGTAGTAAAGCCGTTCTTTGCTCCAATGGCCTGGTATATAGGGCCGCAGTGCGGATCGTTGAGAGGTTCAGTGACCCAGAAATAAGTAAGGATCCACATGCCCAGCAGGTCGTCGCAGAAGTAACCGAAGGGCGCGTTGACCACGCTGCCGGTGATGGCGCCGACGGGATCGTTGTTATCGCTGCCGTCAATGGCGTTGCGATTGGTGGCGAACCTCCAATCTTGCCGGAGGTTCGGAGTGGCAACATCCGAGACCCCGTTGACGTCGTTCACCGGGAAGCAAGGTTGCGGCACCGACGTCGCGTTTGGGTTCTGCAATTGCTGGATCATGGCCAGCGAGCAGGGGTTTAAAGCGAAACCCTGCGGCGTGGTCTGCCTCAATGCCGCGTAGGCTTCAAAGTTACTGACGATGTCCTGCATGGCAAACCCGCGCAGGGTCTGAGAGGGAGCTTCAACGACTGTCTGGCCGTCGAGTTGGAGGGTTTGGCCAATGGAGATGTCTTCGCCCGGGTTTTGCTGAACGCCTTCGAGACCGCCGTTAATAAAGCCTACGTTGCGCAAGTAGCTGCTGCTAAAGGCATCTTGGTTGTCGACGAAAGCCAGGATGGAGATGAACTCAAAGGTTTCAGGCTCGAAGAACGACTGGTTGACGCAGTTGGGACCGCCATTCCCACTGGCACAAGTGAATGGGCTGTTGTTATCGTCCGAGTTGCCCCCGGTGGTCGCCAGGATGCGGAAATTCCTGCGGTTGGGATCCTTGACGCTGCAGGTGCTGTCCGCCACGTAGTTCTGCTGTTTGCCTTTCGCCGGTGGGCCAGTCAGCCGCGTGGTTCCATTGTTGTCCCCGAAACGACCGATTAGGTTGGCCACATCGATGCCGTTGTCGGCATAGAACTGGTTATTGTAATCGCATGGCGGCGGGTTGAAAGTGTCGTCTGCGTCCCCGCCGATGGGAGGCCCGTCTTGCTGGGCTGCCGCCTTTGGAACAGACAGGAACATGAGTCCCACTAGCGCCAGCACGGTAACAAAAAGCGAAGCGTACTTTCGAATGCCTTTCATGACTTTGAATCCTCCCTCCGGCGCAGCCGCAGCCCCCGGAATTGAAAACTGTTGTCTTATGTCTTAACCACCGAGCCGTGCGAACCCTCACTGGGCCTCAGGCTGCCTCTTAATCCCAGGTCCCGAAGCTTCCAGGTGGATCATCCAGGAGATGGACTCCGCCACAAAGCCAGGTTTGGCCATTCCCGGACATGCTCCCCACAACATCAGCGGTTCGTTCCCATAACGCACATTCCCGATGTGCTGGGTCTTATCCTTGTCAATGGCCGGATCGGGATAACTGAAGCCAATACCCCTGCGGATTTTTTCCATGTCCTCAGGTTTACCCGTCAGAAAGGTCCAGCCAGGCCTGGCGTTGATCCTCTGACGGTAGTGCGCGATGGCTTCCACATCGTCCTCTTCCGGTTTCAACGTGAACGAGTACATGAAGATCTTCGTGCCGACGTCGTCGCCGAGCATTTTTTGCACCTTGACCAGATTGGCCATCACCCGGGGACAAATCTCATCGCACTTGGCAAAAAAGAAGTTCAAGCTGACAGCCTTGTTCTTGATCAGGTCGTCATAGAACATCACTTGTTTGCCTTCGTGCGTGAGCAAGGGAACGTTAGGCAGATGCAACCGTTGGATCCGCTGCCGAGCTAATTCCGACTGCGTTGGTTTCTGCAAGCCAGCAGAGGTTGTGCTTGTGGCTCCGAGTGCTACGCCTGTCGCCACGGCGGCCGGCGCCATTGCTGTCCAACCCAATATTTTTCTTCTCGATATGTCAGCCATGTCCAGCATCTCCTTTTGCATCCTGGGCCATTCATTGAATGGCCCAGGATGCAGGCAATTCGTCAGGGTTACGGCACCAGGATGTTGTCTCCCTCGGCCGCTACGTGCCATATGGCCATCATGGCGTGATCTTCATGGACCACGTTGTGACAGTGGATGGGGTATTTGCCCAGCCAGTCGCGGAAGCGGAAGAATAGCTGCACGCGTTCGTTGGGATGCAACTGGGTAACGTCTTTGCGTCCCAAGTCTGCAGGCACAGTCGGTGCAACCCGGTTGCGGCTCAGGATCTGGTGCTCCTCCAGGTGAATATGGACGGGGTGGGTCCAATCGCCCGAAAGGTTAGTCAAGAGCCACTCCTCGACGCTGTTCTGCTGCACGGTGAAGCGGAACATCTCCGTGGACTCGCCGCCTGTTCCACCGTTCGCGTAACCGCAATCCATGAACTGGCCGTTGATGGACCATTGTCCGTTCAAGCGGTCAAACTTGAACGTGCGCACGATCCTGGGATCGACGTTGGTGCTGGGCAGTTGGTAGAAAGTGGGATTCGTCGCCGGATTCACGCTGTTGTCCGGCACCTTGGGACCAGTGATCTGGAACTGCAGGAGCAGGTTGCCCTGTCCGGCATTCAGGATCGCGTTGGTGTTCGGCTGGCCATTCGGGGCGGTCACGGGAACCCCAAGAGCGGCGCACTCCGTGTTGTTGCTGTTCTGCGGGAAGAATTGACTGTCTACCGCGACCGGTCCCTGACCATTGACCTGGTTCAGGCGGTTCTCGAGGTAAATCGTCGAGCCGTAGGGGAACTGGCTGAAGTCGATGATGACCTCCACGCGCTCCGCAGGGCCGATGCGGACGCTCGAGACCTGTATGGGGTTGGGCAACAGATTGCCGTCCGTGGCAATCAGGAAGTACTGGTTGTTCGCGCTCAGGTTCTGCAGGTTGGTGAGGAAGAACTCATAGAAGCGCGACGGGCCGGTATCCAGCAGGCGGAAGCGGTAACGGCGCGGCGATACCACGAAGAACGGCTGAATTTTGCCATTCACCAGGAACTTGTCGCCCAAGATGCCGTCCAGGTTGAACAGGTCAAACACTAAGTCGCCGCTCTCAGGGTCATAGACCTTGTCGGCGAAGGCCAGTGGAATATCGAACTGCGGGAAGCTGGGCAGACGGAAGCCGGTCTCTTCGTTGCCGGTATCAAACGCGTTGAACAGGCAATAGAAGCCCATCAAGCCCTTGTAGGTGTTTTGCGAGGTGAAGTCCACGCGGTGATCGTGATACCAGAGCGTGCTCAGCGACTCGTTGATGTCGCCGTTGGGTTGGTGGTCGGAATTGAATCCGGCCAGCACGTTGGGATAATACTGATCGCAGAAATGCCCGGAGGGATAGAAGTCGCAGGGGTTGCCGTCACTCTCCGATGGATTGTGCGCGTTGTGCAAGTGTGTCGAAACCTGAGGCATGCCGAACCCGGTATTGTTGACCTGGGTGGTTGCCGGCAACGAGTTGATATTGCGCGTCAACTGCGGCGTGCCGTAAAAAGCCTGATAGGTCGGCCCAGGGCTGCGCGGGCCGGTGCCGTCGTCATACCCCCAGATGGTTTGGGCTGGAAGGGCGGGATCGCTCGTCTGCCGGACCGAAAACTGCCGCTGGTTGATGTTGTACAGAACCGACGGCACCACCGGGAAGCGACTCATACTGATCCCCGGCGCCTGGAAGGCCGCCGCGCGCACTTCGCCTGCCGCCACATTCGGATTCAGGGTGGGCGTCGGGGTCAGCGAATGGACCGTCTGCGTTAGCGGCATGACCACTAACGGATCCAAGAACGGCTTCGTCACCGGGCTCTGGGTCTGGTTGCCGGGGATGCAGTTCTGTTGCGTGCCTGCGCTTTGATTGGTTCCACCGCTGCTGGCTGGCGACACCTGGCCCAAACCTTGCGCGCGGGCGCTCAAGCCGCTCTTGGCGACCAGCAAGCCGCCGGCGGTTAACAGGCCCATCTTCATCAGGTCTCGGCGGCTGGTGAGACCTGCTGCGATCAACTCGCGCCGATTCTTGGCCGCGTTGACCATCTCGCGGTAGCGCGCCTTGGAAACCTTTTCTCCGAAAACATTAAAGTACATGACTTGCCTCCTATGGCGTCATCCGCCCCACGACTGTTTTTCAAATTTGAGTACGCCTACACGTGAGGTTTTTTCAATCGTGTAGAATTTTGGTGCCCCAATCCCAGCGCGGACAGCCTATCCTGATTGCGTGTTATTGCAACAACGAACAGTTAGCTGAAACGTCTTTTAGTTAGCTTTTTCGCGCGAGAGATTTCCGACAGCGCATATACGTCTCGGAGATATAGGTTGGGGTAAGACAGCATTGAAGAGCGGCCAATCGTGGCGTTCGCGACGGCATTACGGCAGGGAGTGCCTGCCGCGGGCCTGGAAGAGAGAGAAAAAAACCAGCTCAGAGAATATTCAGTAGATCTAAAACCACCTTAGCTCTAGGCCACGATTTCGTATCCGCACCGCTTTTGACGATAGCAGTTTGGCGCTTGGCCGAAGTGACGCTCGAAAGCGCGAATGAAGCTTGAGGTATGTTCATAACCTACGCTGCTGGCGATCTCCTTGATGCTCAGACTGGTATGCTTAAGGAAGTCAGTTGCAAGCCGCATTCTTTGCTCGGTAAGCAGTCGGCCCAGTCCCAAGCCAGTGCGCTGTTTGAACAGGTGTCGCAGGTGGGACTCGCTCAAGTTGCATTCGAGGGCCAATTCATGAATCTTGCAGGACGGGTGAGATTCGATTACTTGCAGGAGTTTGCGAAGACGAGCATCGTGCGTTGCCGGAATCAGCGCGCCAAATTTAGCACGGTTGCTCTTTGCCGCCGCTGTATTGTCTGCAGTGGCTCTCGCTGTTTCTCCATTTGCTAGCGAGGAATTTGAACCGTTCTTTCTTCCAGCCGAATAGAATGCACTCATGAATACCTCTCCATATCAGTGCTCACATCCCTTGAGGGACGAAATTTGTGAACGAGCCGTGTTGTAGGAGCCGGAGCAAGAGCGGTAGGCTGCGATCTTCACCGAGAGGGCGAGAGTTCATCGGAGCGTGCTTCTCCTCATGGATTTCGGTACGGATAGAAACTGACTGATCAGTCCGGACTTTGCGGGTGCAGGGTACCGCAACTCAGTGTGAAGGCTTTTAACACGAAATTCGTTTTGGTGACAACGAAAATCGCTGAATGTTACGGAAATAGAACAAGAACGCTCGGCATGCATCAAGAATCACCTAAATTTCCGGGCGGATTGCGCAGTTTTTCGTGGAAACCCTTCGAGGGCGGCGAAGACCCAGAAAGTGCTTTGGGTGTTTCAAAAGCCGAACAGTGTAAAAGAAATCTAGGTTATAGCGACCTTGCACAAATTCTCTCGGATCGGCACCTACGCCCGTCTTGAATCTCAATCACGAGGGAGTGATCCCTCAGCCAAAGACATGCCAAGGCCTTAAGGTCGATCAAGGTCGAACGCCTGCATGAGCAGGAACCGGGCTGTATTTGTCGTTCTTGTAAACAATGCCGCCCTTCATCACAAATGCGACTCGCCGGACGGCCGTAGTTTCTTTCAGCGGATCGCCGTCCAGGGCAATGATATCTGCCTGCAGCCCGGGCGCGATCGAGCCAATCTGATCGGCCATGCCAATTGCTTCTGCCCCGAGTGAATTGGCGGAGACCATCGCCGCCATGGGGGCCACTCCGCCGTCGCGCACGCGGTGGATAAAGTCCTCCGCATTGCGGCCATGAGCGCCCGCCACGGCGTCTGTGCCATAAACAACTTTCAACCCTGGGATGTGCACCGCTCGCTTAACAAATTCCTGGTGCGCCGGGATAAGCTCTTTCATTGCCGCAAAGCCCTCTTCCGTATAGTAGGGCGGAGCAAGATACTGGTCCTTATATTGGAGATAGGTTTCAAGCAGCAGCCCGGCTTGCGGATCAAGGTAGGTCCCGCGTTCAGCCATCAATTTCAGATCGTCATCCGACGCCCCCAGACCGTGCTCGACCTCCGTGCACCCGGCAAGAGTCGCGGCGCGCACCGCATCTCTAAAAGCATGCACGAGGGTTCGCAAGCCCTGCTTCTTGGCTTCATCGCAGGCCGCGTCCAATTGCTCCTGTGACATCGTCATCGCACCCCGGGTCATCCCCCCCGAAGCGTAGATCTTGATCAGGTCCGCGCCGGCTTCCTTCTGTTTCCGCACCAAGACGCGAATTTCATCCGGCGTCCCGGTCTTGTCACCACGCCCCATAATCGGATCGATGGCCGTCAGGATGCGCGGGCCAGGGAGCAAGCCTTTCGCGATGGCATCGCGCAAGGGAACGTCCGCCGGCGAGCCCACGCTCTGGATGGTGGTAAATCCCGCCATTAATGTCAGCCATGCGTTCGAGGCTGCGGCATATGCAGCCTCCGGTGTTGTTTCTCCCTGGCCCGCATTCTTCCCCTCCGGCCCGAAGCTCCAGGTGATGTGCACGTGCGCGTCAATCCAACCAGGCAAAACCGTCAAGCCGCGCAAGTCGTAATCCACCGACCCGGCTTTCGGGTCGATCGCGACAATCTGCGAGCCCTCGATCACAATGCGAGTGTTGTGCAGCACGCCTCCCTTGCCATCGAGGACCGTGCTCGCGGCAATCACAACGCGTTTGCCTTTCGCCGATGCCTCTGAAGAAATTGGTCGCATCTGGGCGCAGAGGCCAAGGCCGCTGAGGCACAGAAGGATCTCCGTAAATCGCATGCTGGCTCCCCGTGGGCTCCAATACCGTCACATCTGAGCGGCCTGCACATCTTGAGGCCTTGTCGAGCGTGCCGACGCGACACGGCGAAGCAAATCTGTGGACTTCATTCGCTGGCAGTATTCTTCAAAATTCGGACGAGGTCCCTTCCAGCGAAGATCCTCGACCGTATCAAAAACGGGCACGTCCAGTCGAAGAGTTGCAAGGGTGCGAAACAACAGAGCGTCATTCCACGCATCGAATAATGATTCGGATAGCAAGCGAGCCTTTCGGATTGATGGATGCCATGCTTGCCAATTCTTGGGAATGTCTTCCAGGTGGGGGTACTGAGATAAGGTGAGAGCTGCAGCCTTTGCTCCCCATCCCGGCAAACCAGGAAAGCCGTCCGCACTATCGCCAACCACAGCCAGGTAGTCTGGAATCGATTGAGGCTTTACCCCAAACTTGGCCACGACTCCGGCTTCATCACGCAAAATGTTTCGCCTGCGGTCCAATTGCACGACTCGCGTGCCGGAAACGCACTGGCTGAGATCTTTGTCCGGCGTACAAATGAACACCTTGGTTACGCGGTCATCCTGCGCGGCCTTTCCGGCGGCGGAGGCGAGCGCATCATCCGCCTCGTAGTGGACCATTGGCCATACCACCACTCCCATTGCGTCCAGCGCTTCTTCGAGAATCGGGAACTGCGAGAGCAATTCCGGCTGGACACCCTCACTCGTCTTGTATCCGGGATACAGATCGTTCCGGAACGACTCCACGACATGATCGGTTGCGACACCGATGTGGGTTGCACCACTCTCGATCATGGACAAGATGGAAGTCGCCACGCCACGTACCGCGCCGATTTCCTGACCGTGTACATCTGTCGCTGAGGGCACGGCGAAAAAATACCGGAACAATTCATAGGTCCCATCAATCACGTGAACATCCATGCGGCTCCAATCACCTTTCCGCAGGCGATGTTACACGATTTCGAGCAAGTGATTCTCAGGGGTAGGATCGCGCATGGCGCATTCACCGGACCAAGGAGGAAGTACTTGCCAATCGCGGTCTTACCGTTGAGGCTGAGGCTGATCTTGCTTGGGAAGTTTTGGCGTCAGCTTCCTGATGACAAATTCTTGAAGCAGATTGCTGACGGCATTGGAGCCAATGCCGATCGCCGCGTTTTCGAAAGTTAATTCTGCGCCATTGCGATCCTGAGCTGGATAGTAGAGATTCGAAATACCGCCCGCCGCCAGGTTTCCGAGGATATTCGAGTAGTTTGGCTGCCATCGTCCATTGTCCCCTTTGCAGATCAGAGAGGTGGCGATCGCATACAGAAACCGCGATTGCGTGCTGCCTTTCCCTTTGTAAAAATAACGCGGATCCTGTTTCAGAAGCGCTGGCAGTATGGCGCCTCCGATGAACGTGCCCGTAACTGTGTCGGCGTACCCGGCGCCGAAGCGCTTGGCATACCCTTCCGCGCCTTGTCCATATCCGATGAAGTGATTTTGCCACTGCTCCACTCCCGCGGTGCCCGCTACCACGACAAACGTAAACGGGTCCACCACTGACCTCGTGGCTAGCTTGAACTTTTGCTTTGCGGTGAGAGGAGCGGCATTGGGAATGTAGGTGACATAGAAATTCGGAATGGCGCCAAGGACGCGCTGCTTCTCTTCAACCTTGAGCTGCTCCTCTGCTTCTTCCGCCACTTCGGTACGCGTCAATCCGACCCGGACCTCCGTGACATTCGTTGCAACCGGCAATGCGATCTCCGGAACCGTATTGATCTCGCCCGAGTGCAGGATTCCAGAGTAGGTTTGCGTTGCGAGGCCCGCCGACTTAATCGTGAGCTGAAAAGCCCCTGGCTTGACGTTGGCAAATGAAAACTGGCCATCGTCACCCGTCACCGCCTCCTGGAGTTGGAGGGTCTGTTTATTTGAGTGCTCTTGTTTATAGGAGTGATCTTCGTTCGAGCGATCTTCCCCCGACCAACCTTCGCGTGTAAGAGTCACTCGGGCTCCCGGGATCAGGGCCCCACTTTGATCCACCACTGTTCCGCTGATGGTTCCGAACATTGCGATGGGCGGTTGCTCGTCAGCTAAACCTACCGCCGGGTGTCCCGGGCCGGGGTCCGGAGCGTGCTGAGAAGTCTGTCCTATGGAGGACGAGGTCCAACCCAGAGCGACAACCACAAGCCCTATGAGTCCAAACTGCAAGCGGAGGTGCATGAATAACTTAACTTTATCCTTTTTCGTACTTCCCATTCAAAGCACCAAAGGTGATCGACTCTTGCGCTGAAACGGGGGCAAAGATTGCAGTTCCTGGCGGCGGTTCAAATCACAGCGTGGCCTCTCGCTATTGGAATCTCGCTGTACAAACCGGGATGCCTGGAAAAAATCAGAAGATCACTCAGTCTGAGGATTTCTGGACCGAATCGGCTCAGCGCTTTCCCGGCGAGGAATGGAATGGATCGTCTTGTCGACCTTCGGGCGCATCCTCAGGACTAGGAATTTCCAGGTTGACGACGATCGGCTCTTGACCGCTGCGCACGATTACTGCTTCCACCGGCTGGTCTTTGCGCGCGTTCAACTCCTGATGAGGAACATAGGGAGGAACATAGACGAAGTCTCCGGGACCGGCCTCATCGACGAACTCCAAATGATCTCCCCAGCGAAAGCGGGCGCGGCCGCGCACGACATAAATTACGGTTTCCAGCTCTCCGTGATGATGAGGACCCGTCTTGGCATTGGGCTGAACCACCACTGTTCCGGCCCAGAGTTTCTGGGCGCCCACTCTGGCACGGGAGATGGCTTCGGCGCGGGTCATGCCGGGCGTTTGAGGGGTGTTGGAGTCCAGTTCACCGTTGCGGATAATGCGCAGGCCGTGGAGTTTCCAGTCCGGTTTTTCGGGGGACGATTCGTTCATTGGCCTCACCACACTTCGCACTTCTTTCCCGCCGGCCGCACCATCGCCGCATCGGCTTTGCAGCTCCATGCCTCCTGAAAATCATCAAGGTTCGAGAGCGGGCCGATCACACGGTACTTTGCCACAGGATGCGGGTCGGTCTGCATCATCAAGCGCTGCGACTCGGGACGGATCTCATCACCGCGAAACTGTCCCCAAGCAATAAAAAATTGTTGCTCCGGAGTGAAGCCGTCAATATCCGCCGGACGGGGCTTGCCGACGAGAGATTTCTTATAGGCAAGGAACGCGACCTTCGCGCCGCCCAGGTCGCCTATGCTCTCACCCAGAACCAGCTTGCCATTGTGATGCACGCCCGGCTCGATAAAGTAGTTATCGAATTGATCGGCGACGCATGCGGCGCGAGCCTGGAATTGTTTCAGATCCGCATCAGCCCACCAGTTCCGCAGGCGCCCGAGATAGTCGAACTGTGCGCCCTGGTCGTCGAATCCATGAGAAATTTCGTGGCCCATCACCACGCCGATGGCGCCATAATTCACCGCATCGAGCGCGTTCAAATCGAATGCTGGAGGCTGCAAAATGCCTGCGGGGAAAACAATTTCGTTCATCAGCGGGTTGTAATAGGCATTTGAAGTTGGCGGCGTCATATCCCAGCGGCCCCGGTCCACCGGCTTGCCGATCAATTGACGATCGTCCTGTTCGACAAAGCGGCGGCCCGCCAGCGCGTCTTCGAAAAAGGCATCACGTCGAATCTCAACGTGGCTGTAATCCTTCCACTGGTCGGGATAGCCGATCTTCGGATTAAATGTGGCAATCTTGGCCATGGCCTTTTCTTTGGTGTCATCGCTCATCCAGGGCCGGCTCAGGATGTCGTCGCGCATCGCCGCCAGCAGATTGCGCACCATTTCCTGAACGCGTGCTTTGGCTTCGGGCGGAAAATATTTCGCCACATATTTTTGCCCCAGCGCGTCTCCCAGGAATTGGTCGGTGGATTCGGCGCAGCGCTTCCAGCGCGGCTTATTCTCGGTGGCGCCGCTCAAATATTTTCCGTCAAAGGCAAAGTCCTCCTCCACAAACGGCGCGGAGAGATAGCGCGCAGTGGAACGCAGCAGATGCCACTTCAAATAGACTTTCCAGTTTGCGAGTGGCTCCTCCTTCATTTGCCTGTCCAATTCCTGCATGAATCTTGGCTGGTCGATATTCATGTCAACATCCTGCGGAATCTGTTTGTGTTTGAAATATTCCGCCCAGTCGGTGTGCGGAGCCAGGGCCTGCAACTGCGCGAAAGTGGTGTTGTGGTCGGTGGCGGCGGGGTTGCGAAGAGTCACGTTATCGAGCGAAGCCTCAGCCAGTTTCGTCTCCATTGCCATGATGCTCTGGGCAGCGGCGGCTGCGCTTTTGTCATCCCACCCGGCAAGCTTGAACATCGCTGCCATATGGACGACATACTTCTCACGCGCCTCTTTGAAGCGTGCTTCCGATTTCAGGTAATAATCACGATCCGGCAACCCAAGGCCGCTCGCGCCAATATCGGCCAGAACCCACGATGGCTTGTGCGGATCCTGCTGGCTGCCGAAGATGAACGGATCGTTCACCAGGATATCGTGCATGTCGGCCATAACACTCTGTAGTTCATTGATATCTTTCGCAGCGTCGACGCGTGCAAACCACGGCTTCAAAGGTTCCATGCCGCGTGCGTTCACTCGGGACTCATCCATGCAGGCGCCGTAATAGTCGCCGATGATCCGCTCGGTGCTGCCTTTGGGCGCACTCTGGTCTGCGGCCGCTGCCTCGAGAATGTCTTTAAGTTTCTCTTTCGATGACTCGCCAGCGGCCCAGCGCTTGCTCCAGTGCGTCATCGATGCCGGAATTGGATTGTTTGCCCGCCAGGTGCCGTTGGCGAATTCATAAAAGTCATTGCACGGGTCGGCTTTGCGATCGAGATCGGTAACATCAATGCCGCGCAGAGAAGCATCCTGAGCGAATAGAGAGATGGGGGATAACGGAAACACCACGAGAAGCAGCACCGCCAGCCTTGTTTTTCGAGCGCACATGGAATCGCTTTCTCCGAAGACCCTCGAATATATCAGCTGCATGTGAATTGATGCGATTTCAGTTTTGACCCGACCAGCTTTGACCATGGGATTGTCTTGCCGCTCACGGTTCAAGATCAAACGAGCTCTTGAGCCGGATATCTCGCGACGATGATCCCACGAGCACGTCGAACTGGCCTGGCTCCGCTGTCCAATCTCTCTTCGCTTCGCTGTAGAAAGCCATAGCGCTTCGGTCGAGAGTGAAATCGACAGCCTTGGTCTCTCCGGGCGCAAGCTCTACGCGCCGAAAGCCCTTCAATTCCTGGACCGGGCGATCCACGCTTGAATGCCCTTCATGGACGTAAAGTTCCACCACCTCTGCGCCGGAGCGTGATCCGCTGTTGTGTACACGAAGGCTTACTTCTACAGTCTGGCCAGGCGAAGGCTTGTTCGGCGATACCTTCAGGTCGCTGTAATCGAACTTCGTATAGGAAAGACCGTAACCAAAGGGGAAAAGAGGCTCTATTTTTTGTTTGTCGAAATATCTGTAGCCCAGATAAATGCCTTCCGCATAATCGACTTGAAGGTTCTCGCCAGGATAATGTCCATACGCTGGAGAATCCTTCCACTGCTTTACAAAAGAAACGGGGAGTTTGCCCGAGGGATTGGCGTCGCCAAACAGAACATCGGCGATTGCGTTGCCGCCTTCCTGCCCGCCATACCATAAGTCCAGAATCGCGGGAACTTGCGCTAGCCATCGGCTCATGAGAACCGGCCCGCCGGCATTGATCACGACGATGGTGTTTTTGTTAGCTTTCGCCACGGCCTGGATGAGATCGTCCTGTCCGGAGGGCAGATCGAGCGATTTGATATCGAAATCTTCCGACTCGAGTTTTGCCGATCTCCCCACCACAACGATGGCAGCATCTACTTTCGCCGCAGCGCTTGCAGCTTCATTCCTGAGCTGCGCTTGCGCTTCCGGACTATCCTTGCCTGGGTCCTCGCCCTCCATCGACACACCCAAAGCATAATTCACTTGCAGGCGATTCCCTGCTCGATCCTGAATGCCTTTCAGCGGAGCTATGGAATATTTTGGCTTGACTAGCGAACTGCCTCCGCCACCAGTCCGGGCTGTCGCTGCGCTGGGTCCGATGACGAGCAGGGAGTGGATCTTCGATGGATCGATAGGAAGTAAATCACCCTCGTTCTTGAGGAGTACGATGCTCTCGGCGGAGGCCTTGCGCGCCAGCGCCCGCTGCTCCGGAGTATCAATCTCGCCGGTTGCCGTATGTGGCTGATCAAATTGTCCGCTCACGAACATCACGCGCAGGATGCGGCCGACGTTGTCGTCAATCGTTGCGGGGGATATTTTTCCGGACGACACTTCAGGAAGCACCTTTTCCGATACCAGCCAGCCATCGCCGTTGCCTGCCGCTCGCGTACGCGCTTCCTGCATCCACGCCTTCATCGGCTCACCGCCTGGCATCTCCAAATCCATCCCAGCATTCACCGTGCCTGCGGTGCTGTAGGTACCGCCCCAGTCAGACACCACGAAACCTTTGAAGCCCCACTCGTCTTGCAGCACGTCCTTTAACAGCGCCCGATTCTCAGCACAGTACACTCCGTTGAGCTTGTTGTAGGCCGACATCACCGACCAGGCGCCGGCTTCCTGGACTGCCGCTTTGAACGCGGGGAAATAGATTTCGTTCAGTGCACGCTCATTCACTCTTGCATTTACACGATGCCGTTCAAACTCCTGATTGTTAGCGGCAAAATGCTTGACCGTGGCGATAACTCCTTCTTCCTGAACGCCCTTGATGTAAGCCACTGCCAGACGACTGGTGAGATAGGGGTCTTCGCCGTAGCCCTCGAAATTTCTTCCCCATAGAGGAGTGCGGTTAATGTTCACCGTCGGACCCAGAATCATGTCTCGTCCTAAGGCTTTCACCTCCTGCCCAATTGCCTTACCTTCTTGTTGCAGCAGGTCGGTGTCCCAGGTCGCAGCCATGGCCACACCAGCCGGAAAGGCAGTGGCGGTGATTTGCATTTTGGCTCCCATGCCGCCTGTCTTCGCCGAAGGTCCCGCCCAGGACCTTATGCCAATCGGGCCATCCGCCATTTTTATGGAAGGGATGCTGAGCCGTTGATTCGGAACGGTCTGCATCCAGTTCTCACCGCTCAACATTGCGACTTTTTCCTGCAGCGTCATGCGACTGAGTAGATCCTGAACGCGTTGTTCAACCGGCAGACCGGGATTCTTGTACGGAGGGACATCAGAACCGCCTGGGTTTTGGGCAAAGCTAACAGCTGTCGAAAGAAAAATGATAACCACTGAGAGTAATCGCGTCATTGATTAATACCTCCACAAGAAACTAAGCGATGTGGCGTAATTTCGTACTCTGCCCGCCTCCACCCACTCCACCACCAGGATATTGCCCTCGTGATCGAACTGCCACTCAATCACTCCAGAGCAGCAGCAGAAAGAGAACCAGAGTATCGCAGCCCAGCTGGGGACCGACCTTCTCACCCTAATCTGTTTACTTGAACAATCGAACTGCTCTAACTAAGCTGGCCGTTTATGTCTCTGCGTGTTTGTCATCTTATATTGTTTGTCTGCGCGATGGCGGCGTCAACGGTCGCGAAACCGCGCGCGGGTCCAGTTGATGCCTATCATGTCGTTCACATATATCCGCACGATTCCAGAGCGTTCACCCAAGGCTTGATTTACGTTGACGGCCACTTGTATGAAAGCACGGGTCTCAACGGCCGGTCGTCGCTACGCATGGTGGATCTATCAACTGGCAAGGTTTTGCAGAACTATGATCTGCCCACGGAGTATTTCGGCGAGGGACTCACGGATTGGGGCAGCACCCTGATTCAGCTGACCTGGAAAGCGCACAAAGGTTTCGTGTATGACCGCTTCAGCTTCTCGTTATTGCGAACCTTCCCATACGAAGGCGAAGGTTGGGGGCTTACTCACGACGATAGGCAACTGATCATGAGCGACGGGACGCCTTATCTGCGCTTTCTCGACCCGAAGTCGTTTCGGGAGACCAAGCGCATTCGCGTCATCGACGAGGCCGACCGCCCGGTTGAGAATCTCAATGAACTTGAATACATTCATGGGGAAATCTACGCCAATCTTTGGCAGACCGATAAAATCGCGCGCATCTCTCCAGGATTCTCGGATGGATCGATTTAAGTGGAATCATCGACAAGCACGAGCTTGAAGGTGCTGATGCCGTTCTGAACGGTATTGCGTATGACTCGGCCGGAGATCGACTTTTTGTGACGGGAAAGCTGTGGCCAAAGCTGTATGAAATCACGGTCGCGGCGCATCGATAGCCAAAAAGAGCCATAGCCTTCAGAGGCCAGCGCTGTTAACGTGGTGTTGCAGCACTCCTTCACCGCGCCCTGAGCGGCAGTGCCTGGTTGTGACAACCATCGCCGTAAAGTAAGGCTCGTTCTCGCAACGCGGTTTTGTTTGGAGGCTAGCTTCCCCCACTTTATATCATTCTCTCCCACTGCATACCTTGGCAAAACTGACCTTGTGAAGAATAACCGACGGATAATGCTGCAATAGGCACGTCGGCATTTTCAGCCCGCAGGAGCGGCAGGATCGGGAATAGCGACCTGTGTCCACCGTTTCGGAGAGACGAATCATGAATGTGCCCCGACCACCCCAAGCCCGGCAAGTGGGCTACGGTCTGCCTTGCGCAAAGTGCCGCCGCTACTTTTCCGCCGACCTTGACGCTTGCCCCATCTGTAACGGGCGGGACCGAGTTTCGCCCGTCGTTGCGCCTGCTCGAACACCTCCCAGAACACAGACTCCGGTCGAGCCCATCCTCATTCCTTCCTCTGTTCCGCCCCAGCGAGACAGATCCCCGGAGGAGTCCAGGTCTGCTTTGTTCGACCAAGAGGAGTTCTCGGTCCAGCCGGTGTGCAACTCGCTTACGCTGAGCGGCCTACAAGATCGACATCTCGCTGAGGCGAAGCCCGCCGCTGCTGCGAAGCTTCCGGAAACCCAGGGTTCAGTTGATCCCATCCTCAGCGTCGCATCCCTGGTCGAGGAGCCAGAGGAGCTCCCGACGCGGCTTGAGTGTCCAAGGTCCACGGAACAAGAGGACGTTGTGGCCCAGCAAAAGACAGACACCCTGCCCATCTTCAACGGCGTGGGAGATTGTCAAGCTTCGGACGCGGAGCCGGACGCCGTCCACGCGCTTCGGCAACCCCCAGCGCTTGACCCCACCCCGACCACCGTATCTCTGGAGCAGGAACACCAAGAACTCTCGAAGGAGGTTCCCTCTCCGATGGTCGCGGCCCAGCAAGAGATCGCGGCCAAGGAAGAGACGGGCCTCTCGCCCGCAGTCACTGGCCTCCAGGATCGGCATCCCAGTGAGGAGCCGGGGACGAGTTGCGAACGGGTAACGATCCGGCCGCAGCCGCAGGTAGACGTCTGCGATCAGCACCTCGAACCTACCGAAGTCGCGAACAAGGTCTCGGACAACGCGGAGTCGTCGCCCGAGCCGCCGCTCAAAAATCAGGGAGCGCGGGTGCCTCGGTTTGCCGATGCATCCTACGCATTGCCCTCAGTGCCACAGCTTGACGAATGCGACGCCGCGGATTGGGAAACAGGGGGAAGGGAGTCAGCGCCTCCTCTTCCGGAGTTGACCGGCTCAAATAGCGGCCGGCAATTCGAAGTCTTGACCATCGTTTTCGCGGTGGTGGTTCTGGTGTGTGCCGTCTTTATGAGTGTGCTGGTTGGTCTTCGCTTGACTGGACATCATTCCATGCCGCGCTCCACACCCAAGACGGCTTCGGCCGAGGGGACCGCGGGACCAAGCGCGGCGTTGCTCCCAACACCCCGGCTCACCGCGTCCACCCAGTAGCAAGTTGCGGCTTGCACGATAGGCTAGTGAAATCGTAGACTTACCGGCTGCGCGATCCGGTTCCCGCGTCGCGCCGAAGGCGGAGGCCCAAGACATCCATGAAAATCGCGAACGACGTTACAGAACTGATTGGCCACACGCCGCTGGTGCGGCTTAACAAAGTTACCCAAGGATGTGTTGCGGATGTGGTTGCCAAACTGGAAAGCCAGAATCCGGTGGGGAGCGTAAAAGACCGCATTGGCGTGAGCATGATCGGCGAGGCCGAGCGCTCGGGCAAGATCCAGCCGGGCAAAACCGTGCTGATCGAGCCGACGAGCGGCAATACGGGAATCGGCCTCGCTTTTGTGGCTGCGGTTAAAGGGTACAGACTGATTCTGACGATGCCGGAAACCATGAGCATGGAGCGGCGGATCATACTGCTGGCCTTCGGCGCGGAGATTGTGCTTACGCCGGGTCCAAATGGAATGAAGGGAGCGATTGCGAAGGCACAGGAACTGCTGGCAAACACTCCGAATAGTTACATGTTGCAGCAGTTCGACAACGCCGCCAATCCAAAAATTCATTTTGAAATGACCGGCCCGGAGATTTGGCACGACACGGACGGGCGCGTCGACATTCTGATTTCCGGCGTCGGTACTGGTGGGACGATCACGGGTGTTTGCGAATACATCAAGCCGCGGAAGCCATCTTTCAAGGCGATTGCGGTCGAGCCCGCCGATAGTGCGGTGCTCTCGGGAAAAAAGCCCTCGCCGCACAAGATCCAGGGCATCGGCGCGGGGTTCATTCCCAGCATCTTGCGCAGGGAGTACATCGATGAGGTGATTACGGTCTCAAATGATGAAGCGATTCGTATGGCGCGACGGCTTCCTCTTGAGGAAGGTCTGTTCGTGGGCATCTCTTCCGGCGCGGCGGTAACCGCAGCTCTGCAGGTAGCGCGGCGTGAGGAGAATGCAGGCAAGCTGATTGTGGTGGTTCTGCCCTCATTCGGCGAACGCTACTTGAGCACTGTCCTGTTCGAGGAACTTCGCAGCCGCGCGCAGCAGATTCCTACGTCTGCGGTTTCGGTGTGATCTCCGGGTACGTCCGTGCCCGATTCGCGTGACAGCTGGTGCGTCTTGTCGTTGTGCTTTTGCGAATGGTGTAGCGTCCGTTGGTAACGGTCAAGCGGCTGAGCTCCGCGAATAGAATCCTGTGTAGCGGTCCGTGGCTTCCTCTGCGGGTTGCCAGAAGAGGTTTTCTAATGGGCAACAGGTGCAGACTCATTCTTGGTCTTGGTCTGGCGGCAGGCGTTTGGTTGTTTGCCGCGATGATCAATGCGCAGGATACGCAGTCCCTGGGAGACATCGCACGCCAGCAGCGCCAACAAAAGAAGGAATCAAAAACAGCGCAGGGTAAGGACGCCAAGGCCTCTAAGGTCGTCACCAACGAGGAAGTTCCCGAACCCGCTGGCGCTCCGCCAGAGGCTGTCGGCGATCGTGAGGCGTCGACGGCTGCGCCGACCGATAAAACCAAGCAGACAACGGAAGATGTGAAGTCTCAGATTCAGGCGCAAAAAAGCGAGATCGCCTCATTGCAAAAACAGATTGATGCAATCCATGAGTCGATCCGGTTTGCTCCCGCCAATTGCGTTGAGGGCTGCGAACAGTGGAACGAGCGTCAGAAACAAAAGCAGCAGCAAGCCGAGCGAATGCAAGCGCAACTGGAAGAGCAGAAGAAGCGCCTTGACGAGATGCAGGAGTCTGCCAGGAAACAGGGACTCGGGAGTTCGGTATACGACCCGTAGAGTCACGCGGATCGAGTTGTGAGGAATTCGAGTTCCGAGTTTTTCCCGTCTTTTGCCTTCCTTGAAACCCGCAAGCGTGCGAAATTAGTTGCATGCCTCTGGTGGTTCGTCCCTCACGAATTCACGCCGTTGGAGTGTTCACCACTACGCCGGTTCGCAAAGGTACGCGCATCGTGGAATATGCCGGTCTGCGAATCACGCCGGAGGAGGCTGACCGGCTGTACGACGACGCGCCGCGCACATACCTCTATGGTCTCGAAGACGGCAAGACGATTATCGATGGCGAGGGATTGGGCGCATACCTGAACCATTCTTGCGATCCCAACTGCGAGATTGACGAAATCAAGAAACGTGCGTGGATCTTTGCCCTTCGCGACATCGTTGCCGGCGAAGAACTGCTATGGGACTACAACCTGTACGATGATGAGGACCCCGCACCCTGCTACTGCGGCTCGCCGAAATGCCGCGGCACCATGTACTCGCGGGACTGGATGGCCAAAATGCGGCGCAAAGCAGCCAGGAAGACGGGCCATAGAGAGTCAATTCACAAGAAATGAAGCGCGCCTTGTAGAAAAGCGCGCCTGAGTGTTTGCTGGAAGCCTGATAGATTCTACCTGGCCGCTAGCAACTCATCTGTTTCTCCCCCGGGCAGGCTGATTTGCCCCTCCTCTTCTTCGTTCTTGATCGCGACGTGCCGTTTCGCCACGAGCATGTAGATCGAGGGTACAACGAACAGCGTGAAGGCTGTGCCGATGATCATGCCGCTGACCAGCATGATGCCGATGCTGTTGCGCGCCCCGGCGCCGGGACCCGTGGCGAAAACCAAGGGGAAATGGCCAAAGACGGTAGCGGCGGTGGTCATCAAGATTGGCCGCAGTCGCGTGCCGGCTGCGCCAATGATCGCCTGCAACTTACTCAGGCCGGTTTCCTGTAACTGGTTGGCGAATTCCACGATCAGAATTCCGTTCTTCGAAATCAGGCCGACGAGTGTAATCAAGCCCACCTGACTGTAGATGTTCAACGTAGTAAAGCCGAGGAACGAGAACAGCAGCGCCCCCGACATTGCTAAGGGCACGGAACCTGCGAGAATGATGAACGGATCGCGAAAACTCTCGAACTGTGCCGCCAGCACGAGATAAATCAAGATCGCCGAGAGCAGGAACGTTCCCAGGAACTTGCTGCCTTCTACCCGCAGCTGACGAGACTCCCCCGCGTAGTCGACCGTGAAACCTTGCGGCAGTATTTGCTTGGCCGTGTCTTCCAAAAACGTCAGCGCTTGATCGAGTGGAACGTTGGGCGGAATCACCCCCTGGATGCGCACCGCATTCAGCTGCTGGAATTTGTTAAGCGATCTCGGCTGAGTGGTCGTCTTCAGAGTGGCGAAGGTCGAGAGCGGCACCAGCTGGTTGGCTGAACCTTTTACATAAATGTTGGAAAGCTGCTCAGGGGTGAGGCGTTCGACGCGCGACACCTGCGGGATGACCTTGTAGCTGCGTCCCTGAATGCTGAAGCGGTTGACGTAGTTGCCGCCGAGCATGGTGGAAAGATCCGCTCCTGCCTGGCTCAGGTCCACGCCTTGTGAGCGGAGTTTGTCGCGGTCGAAGACGACCTCGGTTTGCGGCTGATCGAACTTCACGTCAGTATCGGCAAAGATGAATTTGCCGCTAGCCATGGCCTTATGCGCGATCTGCTCTGCGAACCGGCTGACTTGCTCCGGCTCAGCCGCAGACACGATGGCAAAATCGACGGGAAAATTTCCGCCACCGGGGAGTGGCGGCGGGGTCAGAGGAATCACACGAACACCGGCAATAGTTGAAAGTTTTCCCGCCGATTCCTCGAGCAGTTGTTGCGTCGTCTTTTTGCGCTGGCTCCAGGGCTTCGTGACCATGCCACCAAATCCACCGTCGGGATTGGTGATCTGGAAGATGCTCGCGCTCTCGGGAAACGATTTGTACACGTTGTAAACCTGCGTGGTGAACAGGTTGGTTTGATCGAGAGTGGAATTGGCGGACGACTGAATTACGCCGAAGACAACTCCCTGATCTTCTGCTGGAGCGAGTTCATGCTGCGAGAACATGTAGAAAGGAACCATGAGCACGGCGACGATCAACCATAGCGTAAGCACGACGGGGCGATACTGTAACGTTCCCGTCAGCAAACGAGTGTAGAGATTCCGTACCCGCTCGAACTGGCGGTTGATGATGCCCGCAAAACCTTTCTCGGTATCGCCGGCGCGCAGCAACTTCGAGCCCATCATCGGGGACAAGGTAAGGGCCACGATACCGGAGACGACGACTGCGCCGGCCAGGGTGAAGGCAAACTCGCGGAACAGAGCTCCGGTCAAGCCGCCCTGGATGCCGATTGGCGCATATACCGCCGCCAGCGTAATCGTCATGGAGATGATGGGGCCGACCAGTTCGCGAGCAGCATCTTCTGCGGCGCGAAACGGCGTCTTGCCCATCTGCAAGTGACGCTCAACGTTTTCCACCATGACGATGGCATCGTCCACCACCAAGCCGACGGAAAGCACGATCGCGAGCAACGTCAACAAGTTGATGGTGAAGCCGGCGATCAACATTAAGAAGAACGCGCCAATCAACGAGACTGGGATGGCGACGATCGGAATCAACACGGATCGGAACGAACCTAGGAATAGGAAGATCACCACCACCACGATCAGCAGCGTTTCCGTCAGCGTGTGGAGCACTTCGTTGATCGCGTCTTGAATGTATTCCGTCGAATCATACGGAATTCCCAACTTCATTCCCGTGGGCAGCTGTTCCTGAATCGCGGGGAGAGTCTTGCGCACATCTTGAATCACCTGCAGCGAGTTCGCCGTGGGCAAAACCCAGATTCCCATGAAAGTGGCGGTCTCGCCGTTGAATCGAACGTCCTGATCGTAGTTTTCGGCGCCAAGCTGGATATCGGCGATCTCACCCATGCGAACAACTACGCCATTTTCCTGCTTCACCACCATCTGCTTGAAGTCGTCGGGAGTTCGCAGGTCGGTGTTGGCGACCAGGTTCACCGAAACCATGGAACCTTTCGTGCTTCCGAGTGCTGACAAGTAATTGTTCTTCGACAGAGCATCCCGTACGTCGGATGGAGAAACGCCGCGCGCGGCCATCTGCTCGGGCTTTAGCCACAGGCGCATGGCGAAGGTTCGATTACCCAGAATGTCGGCCCGCTGAACGCCGCTAACCGCGCTCAGCTTAGGCTGAACGACACGAGTCAGATAATCGGTGATCTGATTTTCGTCCAGGTCCTTGGACGAAAAACCGATATACATGGCGGCGAACTGCGTATCGGCGGTCTCCAAGTCGATAACTGGCACCTGAGCTTCTGGAGGCAGGTCATTCTTGACCTGCTGGACCTTGGCTTGTATCTGAGTGAGGGCAGCGTTCGTGTCGTAGTTCAACTTAAGATGCACGGTGATCGTGCTCAAGCCCTGCGCGCTGGTTGACTCCATATAGTCGATGCCGTCGGCGCTGGCAATCACGCGTTCCAGCGGCGTGGTGATAAAACCGCGCACCAGATCGGCGTTTGCTCCCACGTAGACGGTGCTGACTTGGATCACCGCGATATCGCTGCGAGGATATTGCCGGACACTTAACGAGCGCACCGCTTGCAGACCAGCAATGATGATGACGAGGTTGACCACCATCGCCAGTACCGGACGCTTTACGAATAGATCAGTGAACTTCATGCGTACTCCTCACAAGGGCTTTCCGGGCTCGGCTTTCTTGCTTCTATCCCTTAGCCTTAGCTCTCATCAGGTTTGGGATTGGGATTGTCACCGGGTTGCACGCTGTTATTGACCTGAACCGGGGCGGCATTCCGAAGCCGGAAAACTCCCGAGCTGACGACTTCGTCGCCAGGACGAACTCCGGAAGTAATCGCAACTTGGTCGCCGCGGCTGCCTTCGATCTTTACGACTTGCTGTTTCACTCCTTTGTACGTGTTCCCTTTCTGATCTTTCATTTCCGTTACCACGTACACGGAGTCGCCGTAGGGCGCGTAATTGATGGCGGTGGCCGGAAGAGGAATCACGTCGCGCGGCTTGCCCGTCGGCAACTCAACCTGCACGAACATTCCGGGCCGCAGCTTTCCGCCTCGATTTTGAAACGTCGCCTGAATTTGTATATTGCGGGTTTGTTCGCTGATTACCGAGTCCAGCGCGGTGATTTTGCCATTGAAGCCCATGCCGGGCAGATCGGCGATGGTTACGTTCACGCTGTGGCCGATCAGAATCTTAGGTTCGTCCTGCTGCGGCACACCGAAGTTTACGTAAATCGGATTCAGCGACTCGAGCGAAACAATCGCCTGGCCCGCCGCCAGGTATTGGCCCAGGCTGATTTGACGAATTCCTAGGATCCCGGAGAAAGGGGCGTGGATGGTTTTGCGCGCGATGGCTGCCTTGATGTCTCCTACCTGAGCCTCCGTCGCTTTCTGCTGGGCGGCGGCATTGTCATACTCCGACTTGGAGATCACGCCCGCCTTCATCAATTGTTCCGAACGCCCGTATTGAATCTTGGCGAGATCGCGCTGTGCTTCGAGATTGGCAAGCTGAGCTCGTTCCTGACGGGTATCGAGTTCGACCAGAATGTCTCCTTCTTGCACCGACTGGCCAGACTCGAAATGAATCTTGTCGACGGTTCCGGGGAGGTCAGCGCTTACAGTGACGCCTTGGATCGCTGCCACAGTCCCGATGACCTGCAGTGTCGAGGGCCAAGTCTCGCGCTTAGCAACCACGGTGGTGACGGCGGTAGCCGGTGGCGTGAAGCTGGCGCCGGCGGCAATCGCCGCCTCCACCTGGCGGTATTTCAAAAAGCCGAGCCCTCCCAAGAGAGCTGCGACGATGATCAGCATTAAAATGAGTCGTTTCGCCATATATTCTCCGGGGCGGCAACAAAGAACCTTAGTATTTCAGTTTATCGTACGACGGCAAGCAGCCCCAAAACAGCTATCGGATATGGATTTCGCGAATCAGGAAAAGATTCAGGGGCTGGGGCGTCTGCCGGGTATTGTCTGAGCCGGAAAATTCTCGGGACTTCGCCAAGCCGCATGTACCTAAACCCTCTCTCCATTCTGTCGACGAACGGAGAGTCCTGAAATCGACAAGATTGCACTGTTTGGACGCGGAGCCCCGCTGGATCGTTAGACTCAAAAGTCTTTTGGAGTCGCGAAAGTGGAATTTAGCGGAGAGTCACCCCATTTTGGCGTGATCGCGGGCGGCATTTCTTAGAGTCGTCTCACTCTGCTACATTGTTGCGCTATGGAGAAAAGTCCTCCCCAGTCCACCCGCAATTTTGCCAGCGACAATAACGCGGGGGTGCACCCCGAAATTCTTGACGCCATTGCTCGCGCCAACCAGGGCCACGTGATCGCTTATGGCGACGATGCTTACACTCATTCGGCCATCAGGAAATTCGAGGAGCATTTTGGGCCGGATATTGCAGTCTTTTTCACCTTTAACGGAACCGGGGCGAATGTTCTCAGCTTGCAATCGCTTACGCGGCCATTTCATTCCGTGATTTGCAGCGACTATGCTCACATTTGGACCGACGAGTGCGGAGCACCGGAGAAGCATACCGGCTGCAAGCTGATTCCACTTCCCCATCAAGACGGCAAAATCACGGTGGATGCCGTTCGCCACGCTTACCACGGGATCGGTGATGAACATCACTCGCAGCCACGCGTCATCTCTATTACACAGTCCACCGAAATGGGCACGGTGTATAAGCCGGAGGAAATTCGTGCGCTCGCTCATTTTGCGCACGACCATGACATGTTTCTGCATGTGGACGGCGCGCGCATCGCCAATGCTGCCGCGTCTCTCGGCCAAAACCTGCGTCAAGCAACTCGCGATCTGGGTGTAGACGTGCTCTCGTTTGGTGGAACTAAGAATGGAATCCTGGGGGGGGAAGCCGTTGTTTTCTTTCAGCCCGGCATGAGCCGCGACTTCCTTTACTTGCGTAAACAGAGCATGCAACTGGCCTCGAAGATGCGGTTCATCGCTGCCCAGTTCGAAGCTTTGCTGACCAACGATCTCTGGCGGCGCAGCGCGGAGCACGCCAATCGCATGGCGGGGCTGCTGGAAACAGAAATCAACCGCATTTCGGGAGTGAAAGTTGTGTGGAAGGTCGAGGCCAACGGGGTGTTTGCCCAGATTCCTCCCCACTCCATCGAAAAGATTAAGCGGGATTACTTCTTCTATACCTGGATGGAAGAGGAATCTATCGTGCGCTGGATGTGCTCGTTCGACACCACTGAAGAGGACATCCGTCAGTTCGCGAAGGTAGTGGCAGAAGCTGTAAAAAGGTGACGCAGGTGCTGGGCTCCGCTTTTAAATCATTGCTTTTTGCCGTTCTTTTGAACTAAATTGACCCATCCCCTAATTTGTGCGCATTCCGCCGGGTCGGTTGATCCCAGGAGTTCTTGATGAGCCTTAAGTGGTTCAATATCCTAGCCCTTACAGCCGCTGCAACGTTATTGTTCAGCCTCTCGAGCTGCGCCTACAACCAGCACCTGGAATCGATCCAAGTCCAGCCTTCCATCGGGGGCACCTTCGGCGCGGCCGATCCTGCGCTATTCTTTGATTTTAAGGCTTATGGAACCTATATTCATCCGCCGCAGACCAAAGACATCACTGACCTGGTGACTTGGCAAACGGACAATCCCCAAGTCGTTCAGGTAAGTAGCGCAGGTGTGGTTTCGCCGAATCTGGGCTGCGGAGTGGGCGACATTACTGCTACCTTCAAAGACGGATCCAATCTAGTGGTGAGCGACTCCGTCCCCGTCACGGTTGACGGACCAGCCAGTTCCGGCTGTACGCCGGCCGGCCCCGAGCCAATTCTCACGGTGACCGTGGCGGGCACTCTGACCGGAACGGTGACCAGCGCCCCGGCGGGTATCACCTGTTCGACCGGTTCATCCTGCAGTTCTCAATTTACGACGGGCACCTCCGTGAGCTTGACGGCTGCTCCCGCTAGCAGCTTTCAAAGCTGGAGCGGATGCAACGTAACCAATGGCGCCAGTTGCACTGTCTTTCTTGAGAACAGCACCACCGTCGCCGCAACCTTCAATTAATCTCGCGGGTTGGGCCTTCTATTCGGCCTCACCCAACAGCTTTCCAAGTGTGGGCTTGTGCCTATCCTGCTTCTTGTTCTTGTGCGGAACCACCTTCTCCGCCGGGGGCGCGCCCATGCGCTCCCGCGCCAACTCCTTCACGGCCTGGACCGCGCGAAACCGTTTTACCCTCTTCTTGCGCGCCATCACCTTCATGTTGCCATAGCTTGGATTGAGTGGAACATGCAATAATCAACTCTTGCGGCTGGACATAGCCTGGCGGTTCCGCAAGAATGGGTTTGACCGGCCAACCACCAAGGACGAGCGACCAGCGACAGTTCCATGGAAGAACGCGATTTTTTTGACGAGCGCACCGAGAAGAAAGCAGCAACCCTCAACTGTCCCCACTGCCATCAGCCCGCCGAATACGAAGTGACCTGGGTGGTGCGTACCAAGAAGCGTCAGCTCGCCGGACGCGCCGACGAACGAGATCGAGCGCGATTTGCCAAGGCTCGCTCATACATGCTGCGCAAGGATGACCTGATGGCGTGCAAGAACATGCGCTGCCGCAAGCGGTTTGAAATCTCAGGCGTGCAGTCGGTGGTGTTCACAGAATGAGGTCAGGAGTCGCCTGCGACATTCAGCCTTTGCAGCGTCGAAGGTCCGCGCTGCTCCCCTGCTTCTGATCCGATCCCGAATTGATCAAATGCCGAGTGCTAAATGCCGAGCGCTCATTTATACTGACAGGTTTCCTGTGGCGTCTTGAAGCCACCGGGACCGGGGAGTCGTGTTTTGAAGATCCTGGTTTGCATGAAGCAGGTGCCGCAGAAGGATGCGCCGCTCAAGCTTAACGAAGCTGCCTCCTGGATTCGCGAAGACGTTTCCTATGAAGCGAATGAGCCTGACGCCTTCGCCCTCGAAGAAGCCCTGCGCCAGCGGGAAAAACACAAGGGCGAAGTGGTGGTCATTACCAGCGGCCCTGCCCGCGCCCAGCAGGTGTTGCGCGAGGCGCTGGCTAAGGGCGCCGATCGCGCCATACATCTGGAAGACAACGCCTTCGTCGGCTTCGACGCCTTCAATACCGCGAAGGCCATCGCGGCCGCAATCAAAGATGAGAAGTTCGATCTGATCTTTACCGGCTTGCAATCGGACGATTACGGGTACGCGCAAACCGGCGTGATCCTGGCGGAACTGCTGGGCTGGCCGCATGCCACGATCATTATGCAGATTGAAAAAACTGACAGCGGCATCCGAGTAAAGCGCGAGCTCGAGGCCGGATATTTCCAATTCGTCGACATGCCGTTGCCCGCGGTGCTCACGATTCAGTCCGGCATCAACAAGCTGCGCTATGCCACGCTGATCGGCATCAAGCAGGCGAAGAACAAGCCGATCCGCAAGGTGGCGCTGTCGGAAGTGCAATCGGCAATCGGCGGAAACCTGCAGAAAATCGAACGCCTCTACGTCCCACAGAAAACCAAGAAGACGGAACATATAGAAGGCTCGCCCAGCGAGATCGCCAAGAAACTGGTGGACAAGCTGAGAAATGAATTGCGCGTGATCTGATGAGTAGCTCCGGCGTCTCGCCGGACATTGTGCGGATGCTTAGAAGGCGAGCCGGAGGTTAGAAGAACCTTGATTTTATGCCCGATACCGTCTTAGTGGTCGTCGAACAACGCGAAGGAAAACTCAACCGCGTCTCCTGGGAGACCATTGCAGCGGGCCAGGCCATCTCTGCGGCCACAGGCTGGATGCTCGAAGCTGCCGTTGTCGGAGGCAGCGTGTCGGCCCTTGCCGGTGAAGTCGCCGTAAAGAAAATCGCGAAGGTTTATGCGGTCGAGTCTGCAAAGCTCGAGCCCTACACACCCGACGCTTTCGGGGCCGCGCTCAAACAGTTCATCACCACCAGGCAGCCGAAGCTTGTGCTGATGCCACACACCTATCAAGTACGCGATTTTGTACCCAAGCTTGCCACGGCCCTGGGACGCACGGTCATCAGCGACTGCATCGGCTTCAAGGACGAAAACGGCAAACTGCTCTTCACGCGCCCGATGTTTCAAGGCAAGTTCGCCGCCGACGTCAGTTTCAACTCAGAAGCTCCGTGGTTTGCCACTTTCCAGAACGGCGCATTTCGCGGCGATAAAGCTGAAGCCGGAGCGAGTGCTGCGCCGGTCGAAAGCGTGAAGGTCGACATCGCGGAAGGGGTCGTCCGAAACCAGCCTCAGGAAGTCTTCAAAGAAGCGAAACAGGCAGTTGACCTGACGCAAGCCGAGATCATCGTCTCGGTCGGTCGCGGCATCAAAGAGCAGAAAAATATCGAACTGGCCAAGCAGCTCGCAGAGGCGCTCGGCGGCGATCTCGCGGCTTCCCGCCCCATTTGCGACTCCGGCTGGCTGCCGATGGACCGGCAGATCGGATCCTCGGGCCAGACGGTGGCGCCCAAGCTTTATCTTGCGTTAGGCATCAGCGGCGCGATTCAGCACATCGTAGGCATGAAGGGATCGCGCGCAATCATCGCGGTCAACAAAGATTCCGAGGCGCCGATCTTCGAGATCGCCGATTACGCAATCGTCGGAAATCTGTTCGATATCGTCCCGCCGCTGATCGAGGAAGTGAAGAAGGCGAAAGCGGGAGGATAACGGATGCGGCTCCCGGTTGAATTCTGTCGACCGAGGACAATGCGGTTGTTTTCGAGATTGGCTGCGATGCGATAGCAGGGAATTGTTCGATATGGCCCGCCGTTGACGGAGGAACTTTAACAGAGCAAAGGTCGTGGGTGAAGCTGTAATTTAACCATTGACCTCTAAAATGACTATAGTTAAAATAATGGTCATGCGCGATGTTCCCATCTCGAAATTCAAAGCCAAGTGCCTCGGGCTCATCGATCAGGTCCATAAGACACGCCAGCCGCTGCGCATTACGCGTCACGGCATCCCGGTAGCAGAAGTAATTCCGGCTGGACCGGATCGCAAGCGAAAGTTTGTGGGCGACATGGTCGGAACCATCGAGATTCTTGGCGACATCGTCTCTCCTATTATTGATTTGGACGAGATCGAGGCTTACCGCGATTGAATCTCCTTCTGGACACGCACATCTGGATTTGGAGTAAGGGCAACCCGGCGAGGCTGAGCAAACGGGTAGAGACGGAATTATCGAATCCGGCCAACGAGCTTTGGCTGTCTCCGGTTAGCATGTGGGAAGCTTTGACGCTGATGCAGAAGGGCCGGATTCGCATGAAGGATCCTTTCGAGTGGGTCGAGCGCGCGGCCGAACAGATGCGCGAAGCGCCTCTGACTCACGAAATTGTGCGCCTGGGGTTGGCGATGCCTCTGCCGCACGCCGATGCCGCGGATCGCTTCCTGGCAGCTACCGCTAAAGTGCTGAAGTTAACCCTGATTACTGCCGATCAGAAATTACTCGGATTGGGTGAAATCTCGACCCTGGCCAACCGGTAGACGCTGGGCTTTGACCTATGAGCTTGATCTTCCGCAAACCAATTGAAGGGATCGAACGCCCGCAGATGCCCGCCGATGTTGTCATTGTCGGTGGAGGACCGGCAGGTATGGCTTGCGCGCTGCGCCTCTCTCAGCTTATCGACGCGCACAATGCAGTGCACCCTGACTCGCAGCTTAGCAAAGAAAACATCTACGTCCTCGAAAAAGCCCGCGCGGTCGGGCAACACTGCCTTTCCGGTGCGCTGCTGGATCCGCGATCCATGCGCGAACTGCTTCCCGGATTCGAGACAGAGGCTCCGCTTGACGCCGAGGTTCGCAAAGAAGCCGTCTATTTTTTTACGCGGAAGAATAAATTCAAATTGCCTACGCCGCCGTTTTTGCGAGACCACGGCAACTATGTGATTTCGCTCAACCGCTTTGTGAAGTGGCTGGGCAGTAAAGTGGAAGAGACCGGCATTACCATCTTCACGGGATTTGCCGGATCGGAATTGCTATACGATGGCGACCGCGTTACCGGCGTTCGCACCGATGACAAGGGTGTTGACAAAGAGGGTCATCAGAAATCCAACTTCGAACCGGGCTACGATCTCAATGCCAAAATCGTAATCCTTGCCGAGGGGCCGCGCGGATCGCTAACGAAACAACTAGCATCGAAATTCGATCTCGAGAGAAACGCCAACCCGCAAACCTACGGCGTCGGCGTGAAAGAGCTGTGGGAGGTTCCTTCTGGCCGCATCGCCGCGGGAGAAGTGATCTACACGATGGGCTGGCCTCTCACGACGAAAGAGTACGGCGGGGCGTGGATTTATGGCGGCAAAGACAATGTTGTTTCGCTCGGTTTTGTAACGGGACTCGATTACCCGGACCCGCGCCTCGATCCGCAGCATGTGTTGCAGGATTTCAAACAGCATCCGTTCGTCGCCAGCCTGCTCGCAGGCGGCAAGATGATCCGCTACGGCGCAAAGTCGATGCCTTACGGCGGCTGGTGGGCGATTCCACCGGTGGCCGGCAATGGGTGGATGATTCTTGGCGATGCAGCAGGCTTCTTAAATTCCGCGCGCCTCAAGGGCATTCACCTCGCCATCAAGAGCGGCATGCTCGCCGCCGAGACCGCTTTTGAGGCACTCAAGAAGCAGGATTCGTCGTCAGCAACCTTAAGCGCGTTTCAGCAAAACGTTCGATCGAGCTGGATCAAGGACGAACTCTGGAAAGTACGCAACATGCACCAGGGATTCGAGAAAGGTCTATACTCCGGCATCTTTCACACCGCGCTGCAATTTATCTCCGGCGGCCGCGGACTGCGCAACCGCTATCCCGCGAAGGCTGGACACGAGCACATGCGCAAACTCAGCGAACTGCCCGCCGACGGCGGAAACGAAGCCCATCTTCTCGGTCCCGCAAGAAACGACGGCAAACTTATCTTCGACAAGCTCACCGACCTCTACCACTCCGGCACGAAGCACGAGGAGGACCAGCCCTCGCACCTTATCATCCAAGACACCAACATTTGCAACTCGCGGTGCGTGAAGGAGTTCGGCAGCCCCTGCCAGAATTTCTGTCCCGCCAATGTCTACGAAATGGTTGACGACTCGACTCAACCCCACGGCAAGCGCATTAGCTTGAATCCCTCGAACTGCGTCCACTGCAAGACTTGCGACATCGCGGACCCCTACCAGATCATTACATGGGTCCCGCCGGAAGGTGGAGGCGGGCCGAACTACGATGGCATGTGAACGATGCCGTCAGAGGGATTTCCCCCTTCCTACCTCTTACCTACCTCTTAATTAATGCACGGGCGCATTCAGTGCCGCCGCCAGTTCGAGGAAATTGCTCGCATGCACTGCCTGTTCCACCGCCTCTTTGCGGCTGAACAGTTCGCTGGCATCGCCCAGCAAATCCTGTTGTGACTGATTGTCTCCGGTGAGAATTAAGATGATCAGCCGCGCCGGTTTGCCATCGCGCGAATTGAAATCGATTCCTTCGGTTTTCGCAACTACCACCAACGGTTGTGTCAACCCATTCACGCGTGCGTAAGGAACCGCCAACTCATTTTCCCAGCCACTGGCGAGGACGCGCTCCCGTTCCGACACCAGGCGAAACAATCGTTCGGGAGCATTGCTTACGGCCTCGGCGGCTACTTCGCACATTTCGCGCAGAGCGCCCAGCCTGGTTTTCGAAGACAGGCTCGGCAGGAACAGTTTGGCGCTGACCGTGTCTTTGAGGGTCAGCTTCGATCGGCGACGGATCAGGAAGTGAATGGCCGGAGCGGAGATCAACGATGTGAACAAGGCCATTACGACCATGGCTACAAACATATTTTCGCGTATTAATCCCGCCTGCAGCGCGAGAATACCCAAAATGATTTCCATGGCTCCGCGCGCATTCATTGCCAGCCCCACTGCCAGGGACGACGTCCGGTCCATTCCTCCCAGGCGAGCGCCCCATCCCGCTCCCAGCAGCTTGCCCACGCAGGCCACGCCGATCACGATTGCGGTCAGTCCCAAATGAAAGTTCGAAACGAAGTTGGTTCGCAATCCGATGCTGGCAAAGAAAAACGGCGCGAAGACGTTGGTCACAATCTGGTGAATGTGCTGTGAGGTTCGCTGTCGCAAGTGTCCCGACTCCCCGACGGCGATGCCGATGACGAACGCTCCAAAGACCGCGTGAATACCGGCGTATTCGGTAAATGCCGCTCCCGCCATGGTGAGTGTGAAGATGAATCCCAGCACGCCGCCGGGCCAGGTGGTGTGCGCTTGCAGAAAGGGCAGGATCTTGTCGATCAACCAGCGACCGAAGGTGAGCGTGATTCCCACGAACAGAACCACAAGAACTACCGTGTGTTTCACGCCATCGCCGATGCTGCCCCCTGCGGGTGGATGCATCATCCCGAGCACAAAGGAGAACAGAATCCATCCCACTAGATCGTCAAACATCGCCGACGAGATGATGACCGTGCCCATCTCGGTGCGCAGAAGATTCAGATCCATCAGGATTTTCGCAATCACTGGAAGCGCGGAAATGGACAGCGCTGTGCCCACGAATAGAGCAAAAATCAGGGTGTTCGCGCCCGGTACCGCACCCATTTCGTCGGGAAACACGGTAGCTGCCAAGTACCCGGCTCCGAACGGAAATGCCACGCCGAAGATACTTACCAGCAATGCACTCTTGCCCTGGCGAAAAATGCTGCGAAGGTCAATTTCGAGGCCCGCCGCGAGCAGGAAGAACACGACTCCGAGCGTGGTTACAGTGTCCAGGACGATTGGCATCGGCCCGGTGGTCGGAAACAGAGTTTCATACAAATGGGGCTGATAGTGTCCCAGAACGGTTGGCCCCAGGAAAATGCCGACTGAGATTTCTCCCAGAATCGATGGTTGGCCGATCTTCTGCATCAGCTCCGCAGCCAACTTGGCGCAGCCCAGCAACGTGGCCAGCGCCAGGAACATTGTCATCACGTCATGCGGACTCAAATGCTGCATGCAACCTCTTCCACCAAGCGCAGCTTGAAGTTGCGACCGACCTCAAAGTCTAATGTGATACGTCTTCTTGACTACAGCAAATACTCTAAGCTGTCATCATCTAGTCACGAGTAAACTGAGGGGCCGGAAGCCTTTACGCAAGGAGATAGACCTATGAAGCGCAAATTCCTGGTGATTGTCATCAGTCTGTTTTCGGTGGTCGCCTTTGGCATTGCTCAAGATCGGGATCAACCTTCGGCGAGATCTCAAGAGCGTATTACCCGCGAAGTTCGCCACGAACTTCTCATGCTCCCCTATTTCGGCGTGTTCGACAATATCGCCTACAAAGTGGATGGCGGAACTGTCACTCTTCTTGGCCAGGTCGTGCGGCCTGCGCTCAAGTCGGACGCTGAGAACTCGGTGAAGCACATCGAAGGCGTCGACAAAGTCGACAACCAGATCGAGACATTGCCGCCGTCACCGATGGATGATGGCCTGCGCCGGCGGCTGTTCCGCGCCATCTATGGGTATCCGGCCTTGGAGAAGTATGCCCTTGGAGTGCAGAAGCCGATTCGCATCATCGTGAAGAACGGACGCGTTTCGCTGGAGGGAGTAGTCGACAACGACGCCGACAAGAACCTTGCCGGCATGCGCGCCAACGGGGTCCCTGGCATTTTTGCAGTGACCAACAATCTGCAAGTGGTGCCGTCGAAATAAAAATGTTCGCCTGCCCGACTATCTTGCCGCAAGGCGGACGGTCGCCGCGTGCAGTTTTGTAAGCAGGCCGCTGAGGGCGGAGAGATTCTCACGCCTTTCCGAACGGATCCTCCAGCGACGGACTTTGCGGCGTAAACAGTTCCGCGCCATTCTCCGTGATATGCATATCGTCTTCGAGGCGAATGCCGAATTCACCGCGGATGTAGATGCCAGGCTCGTCACTGAAAGTCATGTTAGGGTTCAGTTTCGTGATGTTGCCGCGCACCAGATAGGGCCACTCGTGCCCATCCATGCCCATGCCGTGACCTAGGCGGTGAGTAAAGTATTTGTAGTCTGGCCCGTATCCTGCATCGGTGATTACCTTTCGTGCCGCCGCATCCACGCCGCCGCATTCCAGACCGGGACGCGCGGCTGCGAGTGCCGCAGCCTGAGCGCGGTGCACGATGTCGAATACGGTGTTCATTTTGTCCCTGACTTTCTCTGGAGCTTTACCCAACACAAAAGTGCGTGTTATGTCGGATTGATATCCTTCCACCGTGCAGCCATCGTCGATCATCACGATCGAACCCTCGCGAATAACCTGCGGCGTGGACGATCCGTGAGGCAGCGCAGCGTACTCGCCGACCTGTACGCTGGCCTCTCCCGGAAAACCCAGTTGCTGGTATGCCGCGGCGATGAGATCACCCACTTGCTGTTGCGTCATGCCTTCGCGCAGCTCCTGATAGACCGCTTCGTAAGCGGACAGCGTCACTTGGCAAGCCAGATGCATCAGCGCAAGTTCGTGGCTACTCTTGATCATGCGGCAGCCGGCGGTTACCGAGGTCGCGCTGGTCCAGGTCGCCTGCGGCGCAGCTTTGGCAAGCCCATCCGCGAAGACGAAGGCAATGCTTTCCTCAATTCCCAGTTTGCCACTCGCCAGGCCAAGATCCCTTAGCCCCTGCCCCACGCGCTGGTACGGTTTTTCGTCTTCCTGCCAGGGGCGAACATCTGGCCGTTCGCCATCGGGACCATTGGCAATTTGCTCGCGCGCGCGCCCTTCTTCGAAGGCCGGGCACACATAGAACCCCGCGCCTTTCGCTGGCAGTACCAGCGCGAACAAGCGCTCACCTCCCCACCAGCGAATGCCGGTGAAATATTTCAACGACGTGCCTTCCATGAGCACGATGGCATCGAGCGCATTCTCACTCATCAAGTGGCGGGCGCGCTCCTGGCGCTCACTCCGCTCCTGGCGGGTAATGGGAGTGGCTTCGGTCTTACGCGACTTCAATCGCGCCAGAGAGGGCGGCAGGGAAGTGCTAGACGCGGCAGCCGCGATGAACGGAGCGGAAGCCGCTGCCACTCCTGCTACGCCGCCAGCCACCAGAAAACGCCGCCGAGAAATCATGAAGCCTCCTGAGTTGAAAATGAAAGCCCGGCAATTATAGGGCAACGGGCGTTGGTTGCTCTTGCACCATGTGTTTCCATGAACTCGGAACGATCCTCTGAAAGATAAAAGATAAGGGATAGAAGATAAGGGATAATTGTCGGATGGAGGCGGGCTTTCAATGCGCTGGATGTGGCGAGTGGAACTCCACCAGCGTGGATGAGTCCGCGGGACGAAGACAGAGCTACATCGAGGATTGCCAGACGTGCTGCAAGCCGAATGCTTTGAGTATAGAGTACGATAGCGCGTCGCAAAAATTCTTCATCCAGGCCGCGCTGGAGTAGCAGGGCGGGTTGGCAATTTTCAATTTCATCTTGCCGGATGAAACACCCTCCCATGCTGTCGGTTTGAGTTGAGCCATCGACGATTGACCATTCAACGACGGGCGCATCCGCGTTATAGTTAACTGCTTCGCAATCTCGCTTGACGGTATCGAGTGTGGAAAGGAATATAGCGATGGCAACCCACTACGCAGGCGGTGCACGAATGGTGGCGCACAACATGGTCACTACGCAGTTCGAGCTGGAGGGATTTCGCGTGACCCGTACGTTGGGGGTGGTGCGCGGCATTGTGGTGCGCTCACGCTCAATCTTTGGCACAATCGGGGCGGGGTTGCAGACACTAGTTGGGGGAAACATCACGCTGCTTACGAATCTGTGCGAGAAGACACGGTCTGAAGCTTTCGATGTGATGCTGACACACGCAGCCGAACTGGGGGCAAACGCCGTGGTGGGCGCGCGCTACGACGCTACGGAAGTGATGCAGGGGGTCACCGAAGTGCTGGCTTATGGGACCGCGGTTCTGGTAGAGCCGTCGAAGTAGGCGCGCATCTTGGAGACATTCACGGATAAGGGATAGCGCGGTGCGCTTTCAATTGCGCCTCCAGTCACGTAAAGCTTGCTGCGACCGCTGGGAAACCACCTTCTGGCAGGAGACGGAGTCGACGCGAAGCCAGGCAGGATCGGGGAAAGGCATCCTTGAACCAAGGTAACTCTGGGTAAATTCCTTACAAATCTGAAACCGTGCCCTGGGGAATCTCAGTCCTTGTACAGCCAGCCAGCGGTCAGCCCGGCCAGGATGGCGCCCAGCCACATGTCGATCATCCAGCCAAAAGGAAGTCCGCGGTCGCCGGCAAACCAGGTGGCCTGCGCAAAGTTTCCCGGGAAGCCACCGAAGAAGCCGGACAGAAAGCCGACCTTCAACGCGGTGCCCGGACCGGGCCCCAGCGTCTGACGCGCCCACGCGTACAAGTGCGCAACTGCGATCGCCAGAATAAACAGGAGCACGATCCACTGCGCGACGAACAGGGGATAGCGCGGCGTTTTAAGGAAGAAGCCAGCATTCTGGGCCGCCGCGTAGCGCGCATCGGTAATGACGAAGCGGCCCACGAGAAAGCTCCACACCACCCAGACCACGCCTCCAGCCAAACCGCCCAGCCAAATCCTGCCTCGGTTCAGGTGCATAAGCTCCTCCGAAAACCGTCATCGGATAAACGGAGGCAGTGTACACCTAATTTGCAACCCTGTGACGATGGAGCAGGCTGGCTGCAAGGCCGGACGGAGCCGGAGTTTCTCCCATTGCTGTCTGTTTCGTCGCGTTGCCGGGGCCAGGCCCCGGCGAGCGCAGCAAGAATTTCCACAGGAGATTGCGCTACCGGCGCGGAATGCAAGAAAATTATTAGCGAACGGATAGCGAAAGAACCTAGAGCATTAACCCAAGCCCTAGTGGTCGCTTTTTTAATTAACCACAAGATCTCGTAGTTTGCCGAATGGTCTCTCCAGCGAGAGCCCTACCTGCAAGTTTAGGCTTGACAATCAACAACTTACGGGTAAGATGTGGTACAAAGTGGTACGGAGTGGTCACGGCGGTTGAGTTCGTGGGGAACGGCAAGCTGATAAGAGGAGCCGGTGGGAAACCGACCCAAAAGTACGGCAAACAGCCCGAACCACCCGAGTTTGACCCGACTCTGCGTCGCTTTTGCCTCCCCGATTACAGTCGCAGTGACAGAAAAAGACCATGTTTCGCGGCAATCACCCAACTCGCGTCGACGAAAAGGGACGATTAAAGGTCCCGGCCGAGTTCAAGCGGGTGATCGACGAAAAGTACGGACAGCAATACTACATCACAAGTCTCGATGGGAAGGTTGCTCAAGTGTATCCCTTCGAGGAGTGGGAGCGGATCGAGCAGAAGTTGGCGGGACTCTCAACTTTCAATCCTACAAAGAAAAAGTTCCTGGACCGGGTGAATTACTACGGGCAGATGGTGGAAATGGATGGTCAGGGGCGGCTGCTGATACCGCAACTGCTGCGGGAAGCCGCGCAGATCAAAGGGGAGGTTGCGGTCACGGGCAATCTGACCCACTTGATTGTGCGCAATCTGGATTCGTACCGCAGGCAGGTCGAGGAAGAAAAGTTCACGCCTGAGGATGAGAAGACGCTCGACGAATTGGGCATCTAGTGGGCGAGGGTTCGACAGATACCCCTCAGGGGGTTGGGCATGGTGGAAAGCAAACAAGCCATGTTCCGGTTCTTTTAAAAGAAGCGATCGACTTTTTAAACGTGCGGCATGGCGGGACCTATATCGACGCTACGGTAGGCTTGGGCGGGCACAGTTACGAAATCGCAAAACGCCTCGGCGCACCGGGACATTTGATTGGGCTCGATAAAGATCCGGCGGCCCTGGAAATCGCGCGCGCAAAGCTGGCCGGGGAAGATTTTCCCAAGGTCACGCTGATGCAGTGCTCCTTCGCGGAAGTAGGAGAGCGGTTCGGTAAGGATTTTATGGACGGACTCCTCGCCGACCTCGGAGTGAGCAGCCTGCAACTGGAAGATGGGGTGCGCGGATTTAGTTTTCAGGCGGATGGACCACTCGACATGCGGATGGACCCGCGGTCGGAGCGAACCGCCGAACAAGTGGTAAACCACCTCGACGAGCGCGAGCTTGCCGATGTGATTTACGAATTCGGAGAGGAAAGGAGGTCGCGGAGAATCGCCAGA